>Ga0335072_10003846_pt1 | contig 22445 bp, 22 predicted proteins | sample Lox_Sample_21_FD_206725 | JGI IMG/M metagenome (GOLD analysis project Ga0335072, IMG submission 206725) | Soil microbial communities from Loxahatchee National Wildlife Refuge, Florida, United States - Lox_Sample_2.1 | ecosystem: Environmental > Terrestrial > Soil > Wetlands | place: USA...
TCACGCGCACGCTCGCGATCGGCGCGCCGAGTGCGGAGATGCGCGACCGCTTCACGCGCGTGCTCAAGGGCCATATCGCGCTCGCCCTCGCGCGCTTTCCCGAGGGCACCACGGGCGCCCAGCTCGATGCGCTCGCGCGCCTCCCGCTCTGGCAGGCGGGGCTCGACTACGATCATGGCACCGGCCACGGCGTCGGCTCCTATCTCGGCGTGCATGAGGGGCCGCAACGCATCTCGAAGGCGGGCAGCACGGTTGCGCTCCGGCCCGGCATGATCGTCTCGAACGAGCCGGGCTACTACAAGACCGGCGCCTACGGCATCCGCATCGAGAACCTGGTCGCGGTGGTGCCGGTCGGGCCGGCGCCCTGCAAGGCGGGCGAGCCCGAACGCGGGCTCTTGGGCTTCGAGACGTTGACGCTCGCACCCATCGACCTCGATCTCGTCGAGCCGTCGTTGCTCACGCGCGAGGAGATCGCCTGGCTCGACGCCTACCATGGGCGCGTGCGCGCGGCGCTCACGCCGCTCGTGGACAAGGAGACCGCGAGGTGGCTCGAGGGCGCGACGGAAGCGGTCGTGGGGATGTGAGGCCTCTCGGGGCGCGCGCTCGATCGCCCCTCACCCTCCCATCGCTTACGCGATGGGCCCCTCCCTCTCCCACAAGGGGCGAGGGAATGTGAAGCGCCTATCGAACCCTCTCCCCTCGTGGGTGTTTAATGAATAATAAACATTTGATTCAACTATATAAAACAAGCATAGATTTCGTCGTGTAGAAATTGTGTAGTGAATTCAGGCTTTTTTTGCGTATTTCACCCTCTAAACGTATTCTGATTCGGCCTGTGCGCCCAAGGAGGATAATGCGCCAAGAAGCGCCGCGCGGACAATCTGACTTTCAGGGCACATGGGCGATCTCGTATCTCTCGCTAAAGCCCGCATCATCCGAATGGTATAATCCTGTTGCCGTCATAAATGCCATACCCCAACTTAACGCCATATGCTTTTTGAAGATTGGGTGGATATTGGACGACCTGTACCGGAAACCCTGCAAATGGTTGGATATTGGTGCCGCACAGGTAAGCAATCATCAGTTCGAACGTACTGGCGAGCTGAACAATGGTTTGAGCCATGAAGTCTACGATAGCGATGATGGGCTGTGGTGTGTCCTGTTCAATTATCTCCATGGTGGGTGGGCGCAACTGTCCGCTGGGGAGCAGAGTGATGTCAAAAACCTCTAAGCGCCGATCGACCTTTGGATGTTCAACACAATTGCGTGCGTTGCGTATCAGTTTCAGAAACGGCAACGCCTCGGCCAAGAATTTGGTAAATGGCTGGTCAGACCCACATCGCTCTTTGGCTAATTCAAAGAGCGACTCAAACCACTTCTTTCCGATCTCTTCCGGGTAAAACAGCTTGGCGATCGCAAAGAGGTCCGCGATTACGTGGTCAGCTTTCTGAATGAAAGTCTCGACCAAAACCCGCGGTTCTCCAACAGTGGGGACCGGCAACGCGCGATTCTTTATAATCAGGCCGCCAAGCGCCTCCGAAATTTTGTTTAAGCTGACTTCGAGCCCTAAGCGCATTTCGTGCATCGCGATAAGGTCTTTCAGGGCTTCGAAACTATGGTCCGTCGCTTGGGTGTAGCTAAATGCGGCTCCAAGAAGTTTTGTATCAAAGAGACGTTTGGCGGTCATCAGCGTCTGACGAACGAGTTCGCAATCGGTGCCATAACGGAGGACACGTTGATAGGTGTGGGGAATTGCAGGATTCGTCCGCTGCGGATCAATTTCGTCGGCGAGTTGAACTCGATAGATGCCTTGGGCTTTGATGACGTGCATTGATCCGCCGAGCACGCACATTGTCTTGATCGGACTACTGTCATCCTCAGTACCGACCTCCATTTGCAGGGCGGAATTCCTGATTGCGTCTATCGGCCGTTTGTCTGGCATATTTGCATTCTGCTATATCAGTCCAATTCTAGGCTTGGGTCATCGCGTTGAACATACCGACGAGCGCCGCTTCCAAGTCCCGAAGCGGTTTCTCCGATTGGGTGTCTTTCCGGAGATTGTACTTTTCCTGAAGTTCTGCCAGGGCGTCTTCGAATTCGCCGCCTTTCTTTTACTCTGCCAAAGCAAGTGCCTAAGATGGACGTCAATCTCAGGACAGCCGATGAGATACTCGAATGCCTCGTCGGCCAGCCACCCGCCCCAATTGCGGCTGAAGCCGGCGCCGGTCAGAAGGATGAAGGTCATCGCTCTGGTCTCACGTCCACGTGGTTGGTTTCATCATGGAATCCTGAAGCGTTCTTTCATCTCCGGCGTTTTTGCCCAAGGCTCGCCTGGCATGACCACGATCAATTTACCAAAGACGTCGATAAAAGCCTCCCGGATCGTGCCGTCATTTAGCCTTGCCGCTTCGTCGGGCGTCAGGAGAGGCCGGATGTCCGTCATGAACGTCGGCACGGAAAGCTTCGCAAACATCCGCTGTTCAGCCTGCGCGCGGCTGATCGGCGTGTTGCTATCCGCAAGATAGAGGCCCAGACATTCGACGATGCGCGCCGCGTTCAGGTCGGCGAAGAGTTTGAGCGCGTAAGATAGATCGAACAAATCGCGCCCCTTGTCGCGCTGCAATAGTGCGCGAAGCTTGGTGGCGAGCATTTCCTCACGGGAAAAGGTCGGGATTTCGGCGCTACCCGTGAACCACGGATTTTCGACGGAATAAGGAATCACCTGCGGCGGATCGTAAGTGTTGATTTCGCGGGTATTGATCTCGATCTTGAGTCGGATATCGGCCGTGCCGTCCTCTGCCGGGACGCGAAAGCGGAGTTTCGGAGCGACGGGGCTTTGGTCGAACGCCGCGCGCCCAAGCCACGGTTCAAGCACCTCGCGGACGCGATCAAGGAGCGGACCGATCGGTCCCGCCGCGGTGCGAACAAGATCGATGTCCTCGGAATAGCGCAGCGGTCTGGGAAAGTGGAGCTTATGCAGCGCCGTTCCGCCGCGAAAGCGGACCTCTTTTGCGATCACGGGGTCACTGAAAAGTTCGACGAGCGCGCGGCTGATGATGAGGTCCTGCTCGACCTGCCTTGTTTCCGCCCAGGGCGCTTTCGCCGTCCAGGCGGTGATGTTCATGATAGGAATCATTCTTCACGCTCCGGAGCGCGGCGAATGATGAGGCGCCAGCGTTTATCGCGCGTCAGAATCTCCGGGGCCAGGTCGGGAACAGCCGCAAGCGCGGGATCAAGCTCGGCCCACTGCAAGCGCGGACCGTGTTCAAATGATCGATGCAGCCTCTCGGCCTGGTCGTGAAATCCGGCCCGTTCAAGAAGATATCCGGCGCGTTGGCCGATAGCGCGCTCGAAGGCGCCACGCAAAAGCACCAATTTGTCCGCGTCGAGCTTGGAACCGAGATCAGCAAAGATCGTCAGAACATTGTCGATGCCACCGTTCGCTTGCGGGTAGCGAAGTAGATCAAGAAGCGTCAGCTCGACGGAAGAAAGCTTCATTTTGCCGCTGTCCGTCTTACGATCCTCGATACCCGCTGCCACGACGGCAATGTCTTTTCTAAAATAGAAGGCGATTTTCGATCTGCCGACCTTCATAGGCCGCATTTGTTTGTCGGCGACCACCTGGAATTCCATCACTGCATGATGCGCGGCCCCGTGCAGCTCGGCGGCTTTCAAGAGGCCTACATAATAGGGTCGCCCAACGTGGCGCATTAGATCGTCGATGAAAGACGCCGGCGGCGGACTTCCTAAATTAAGATGTTGCGGTGGAACGATGACGTAGAACCCCTGCCGCAGGTTAAGAAGCCGATGGCGTTTTTGAAGCTTCTCTGCCGCGTCGAGAAACGCACCCCTATTCACGCCGAGGGCCGCCTGGGCTTCATCGTTTGAGAAAACCAAGCGTCCGCCCGCCTGGAGCCCCGTGATATAGGAGGCTAGCGAGTGGCTAGGATATGATGATTCATAGTTCATAATCCGCTATAATAGCGGAATTTAGTATATAAGTCAATAATTATGTATATTTCATATCAAATAGTCCGCTTAAACAGCGGATATACAGATATACTTCATCAAAAATAATACCCCCGCTGAGTTCGTAGAAATACGAATTGGCGTTTGGCCATAACAGTTAAGCAAATCCCGACAAAACCGGCAGGAACCGACCTAGGTAGTTGAACGCCACCGCCGAAGCCAGTCAGTGCCACGGCGACGCACACAATCACATCCCTGCTCGGGAAGCGACCGAAGCCAACGCAAGCCTGGGCGGTAACACCCCCCGTGATTCGGGTCGCAGCGTCTGCCGGCCTCATTGTAATTTGCACGAACGGGAAACTGTTAGCCGCCGACGAGGCTGCTTCAGACATCAAGGTAAGCGACGCTATATTCTGCACACAGATTTCCGGTAGCCGCTGCACCGACGAACTTGTTGCCGGTCAGACGGTTCCAATAAGCTACCTTCAGACGGACGGCGGAAATCCCCTCATCTACTTCATGTCGATCGCGGATAGGTTTTTTCCATCAAATTTTCTCCACTAGCCCTGTGAACTGCTAGCGCGTGCCAAAACAGGAGGCCGTGAACCCATGTCGCTAAAAACGCGCTTAAAATCCGTATGCTATTCTCCATTCAGCCACAAGCATTAGCGTTTCCGCAGCTAACTGAAAATCGTGATTGTAGCGACCTTTGACGAGTAGTTGTCTAGCTCTTAATCGGAACAGCTGATTTTCATTGCGAGCGATAAAGATTTTGATTGCCCTCATTACAAACAAACTATCGATAAGGTCATGATTCGATTTATCAAAGACAAATTCAAGGTTATCAATTTCGCTGTAAATGTACATGTCGATCTTTGTATCGTAGACCAGATCACAATTTGATTCCCTCAAGTTCGTTACGAGGACCAACGCCAATTCATTCGTTGCACCGAGAAACGCCGATTGAACATAAGGGAGCAATAGTTCTGGGTTGTCTATTATAGCCGAGTTGGCTATCTCTTTCCGCTTCAGTGCATCGTCTACAGTACTGTTTTGCCGTGACTTCCTCCAATTCTGATACGCAGCGATTGCTGCGAATAGTGGAATAATCACGTATGGAAGCGTAACTTCCTTCGCGTACGGATAAATCATCCCGAACACCCAGATCAAGACTTCCAGCAGTAGCGCTCCGACAAGGATAGGGATAGCCGGAATCTGAACAACGGCATGCTCCAGCCCTTTTGACCATCTACCCCTCAACCATTGCCCCCCTTCCGGCACGAAACCAAGATGCATTAAGACTTCCTCTCGAACACTAGGGTGCTGGTCCGCTTGCTCCAGGCGGCGGTTAAGCTTCTCTAATGTGACATGATCACGCCGACGCGATTGATATTCCAGCTCGCGCAAATTCATTTTAGCTTAAGTACAAAATATGATTGCGGGACGTCAATGTCGCGCTCCTTGGGAAATCCCAAATACACAGCTTTCTGGACGCTAAAGCCAAGCCGGTCAAACAGATGTTCCCATTCGTCGACTTTCTTATAGGTGCAAGGCATATCAACGTCGCCAAAGTTAGCCAGCAATTGGACAGCAACAAAATCGAGTACTATTTGTATATGGAATGCATCAGTTAACGCGTATATTTGAGAACTTGATGCGATGGAGGCCCACAATCCATTGATATTGTCCCGATCATGTTTGGCTGGAGCGTTCGTCGAACACGAATCTTCAACGATGATCAATTTACTCACAGGCGACATAACTTGCTGAAGCATTTGAAGCGTCGTCACCGCCCAATATTCGGTCGAATGGTGAAGCACATAGAGCATCAGAATGGTGTCAAACTTGGCCTGACGCTGCGTCCAGTCGCCGAAATCGCCCACCGGAACACGTACAAAATCCAGACCTGGTCCCTTGAATTGTGCCAGGCGTTCCTTCCACTCTGATTCATATCCTGCCGCGTCAATCCCCATTGCACTGTCCGCCAACCGCGATATTACAAGTTGACTCGTCAACCACCCTCGTCCGCACCCTGTGTCCAAACACCGTCCCAGCCGAATGTTTGGATCAATGTCCTTCAGCACATAATCCCGAAGATATGGCCAGCGTAGCGTTTCATACTCGATGAAGTAGGTTCGGTTGAGGTGGACGCGCCAAGCCTTCTGAAACTTCTCTCCAACTACCGCGAGCGATTCAGGTGTAATCCTCTGCCGATATGCAAGGAATTCTAGAACGGAATGGATCGCCGCGATACAGACCGGATCGATATTGATCAACAGCAGCGACTCTGTAAGTCTAGTTCGGATGAAGCGACGGGCTACGTCAGACCGCATCGCAACTTGTAGCTGAGCTATATAATCTTCGGTTAGCTTCATTTTGGGGAATTCCCGGTCCTCGACTATCAGGTTTCAAACTCGATTAAGATTGCGCAGATGCATTTCGCGCTGTTTAGGTCGAACCGATCAGCTCTTCCTGATCATCGTAAAAGGAAACGTCATCCGGCCTTAGGCGGACACCACAGCTCTTCTGCAATCCATCGGCAATACGCGCGGGAACGTCGGCGGTAATCGTAAATCCAGATTGCGCCAAAGAATTTAACTCAATTCGAACGAAAGAGCCTAAAAATGTCTGAGATCGCATTTTGAAGCCTGTCCCTTCGGGTTCAAGACCTACGCTGGAGGGGCGGCACATACACCACTCAGCTCTCGCTTTGCTAACTGGAGTTTGCTGCAGTTCCGGGATTGGGAGCTTGTACGCGAACTTCCGCAGCTCCCATTCATTAAGAGGCCCAACTATCCGAGCAATCGCCAAGTTTGGGGGGGAGTTATAGAGCGTTGAAGAGTCGCCCATTGTGATGGAATGCGTGACCTCATCAAGGACAGCAATGCGGCTTGACAAAAAAGCCGCCTCCGCGAAATCATGCGTGACGAAGAGGCATGTGAGTTCTCGCCTCTTCAACCAATCTTTCACCCACTCCATAAGACTCCAGCGCATCGATAAGTTCAAATTGCTTTGAAACGGCTCATCAAGCAATAGCAGCTTGCTCTTAGTTGCGTTCGCTAGACATCTGACGATCGCGGCACGTTGAAATTCTCCTCCGCTGAGCGCATCAGCAATCTTGCGTTTATGTGCGGTTAACCGAAACTCATCGATCATCCCGAGAATTTCAGACCTAGCCTCATTGATATCCGATTGGGGTGATCTCTTTGCGACGCGAGCTGCAAGTGCGTTATCCAAGATCGTTCTTTTGGGGAACAGTGCTGGCTGTTGGAAGAGCATTGAGATTTCGCGCACCTCCGGTGAAACATCCGTCACATCTCGATTATCTACGAACACCCTCCCCGCGTCAGGTGCTAGAAAGCCCGCAATAATGCGAAGTAATGAAGTCTTTCCAGAACCTGATGTACCCAATAAGGCGAGTGTTGCGCCAGACGGAATTGAAACGGTAGCCTTGTCCAGAATTGTCTGTCCGGAAATTGAGAAAGATACTCTTTGCACAAGCAGGCCAGAATCGTTATCCATCTCCGAAAGTCTTTCGGATCGCGTTTCTGTTAGTCGGTGAGGCTATGAAATCACGAAGTGCGCAAGACGCGCCCCTCAAAGCACCTGGAATGCGCGTGAATATATAAAGCAAGAACCCGAGTAGCAGGGGCGTCACCATTGAAATTACTGCGCCAGCGGCAATCGTGCTGTACTTCAAAGTGTATTGTTCTAAGGCAGTCCCAATCACCACTGCAAAGGGCCGCCAGCCACAGAGCGGTCCCCATGCGCAGCCACTCGTCCACTGATCATTGAGAAACAATTCATTCCAACTCGTAGTGAAAACCATTACGGCCGCGACGGAAACAACCCAGATTTGCGGCCGAATAATGCCAGTCCAAAAGGCGAGGGCGGGACTTCTAAACTCCAATAAAAGCTGCTCGTAACGGGGGTGGAAGCCATACTTAAACGCCGTATATATTGCAAAAAATCCGAGCGCATAACTGCTCACAGTCGAGAGCGTGATGAGCGCCGGGATATCAAGTTGAAATGAGGTCCACTGATTCAGTAATTCGACTGCGGAAAAGACCGCAAATGTCGGCAAAAAGAATACCCCTATTACCGCAGCGAAATGTCGCCGTTCACGTTGGCGATTTGAGTGGATCGCGAGTTGGTATGTTTCATTTAGCGCAAAGAGCATCGCGCAAGCCGTAGTGACTCCATAGAAAATCACGCTGACGACATAATCCCAGAAAAAATTAGCATTGTTCCATAGCGTGAACTGAAGATAATTCTCCGCTGTTACCGACCGCGGCACTAATTTAAAGCCGCCGCTGTATATAACATCGGATGGCTGGAGTGACATGGATACGAGCCATAAGACAGGAACAATGAGTGTAAAGCTCAATATCCACCAAAAGATTCGCTCGCCAAGGTGCATGCCTGGTTTCGTGGATTCAGTACGCCATATACGTCCGATGTCATTTGGTATGGGGGAGATTCGGAACGCAACTATAACGCAGATCAAAAGAATGAGAACCTGAGCAAGCGCGAGCAAAGAGGCGTAGCTTTGCGTCCCAGCGTCGAAGTACCTAGTCCAGGCGAATAAAGTGAAAGTCTCAACGTCTTCGCCGGGACCGCCCTTTCCAAATAATACCCTAATGATCTCGAACTTGCGAATCCAATCGAGCGCCTTGATCGCGACATAGATGCCCGCTACGCGCCATACTATTGGCAGCACAATCAATTTCCACTGCTGAAGACGCGATATCCCTTCAAGGGTGGCCTGCCGGAAATGCGACATGGGAATCCGTTCGATGAAAGCGAACGCCAAAAAGAGCAAAACGCCGGTCCACTGCCAAGCATCAATGAGTGCGATGAGCAAACGAGAGCCCATCGGGTCGCTTATAAGCCAGCTCAGATTAAGCGGGCCGATTTGCGAGGAGAATAAAGTGTAAAGCCCTATTGCCGGGGCGATGGTGCCGGTTGCAAACGGTAGAATAAGTGCGACCTTTGCAAAATTGCTTAGCCGCCGCACGTACATCGTGCCCCAAAAGAAGAAGGCAAATTGAATTGCAATTGACAATAGGAATAAAATAAGTGTGTTCCATGAATATTTCAAAATGTCAAATCGATCTGCGCGGAATTCGATAAATGCTAGCTTGGGGTTTCCAACAGAGTAAAGAAGAGTAAACGTAACGACGAGGCCAAGCGCGACGAGGGCGGCGAAGGTTAGCCGACCGGTCTGCGTCGATATTTCGTCGATCCACCCGCCTCGCATATCGTCCATCTCTATTGCAGTATGCGCCCGAGGTTCACTTGCAGGGCTTTCAATATCGAATCCACGTCGTCGGGATGAACTAAATATCCAGTTACTGCGAGGCTAATAGCCTCTTCGATCCGTGACCACTTTTCCGTGCGATCCCGAGGTGTAGATAGCTCAAGCGCTCGCTCAATCACATTGAAGAACGGCTTAGATTGCGCCAATGCGGCGAAAACCGACTTCCGTGTGGGTGGTCTTCCTTCGTCGGCAACCTCCTTTTGATGGTCCATCAGGCAAAGAATAAATTTCTTAGCTTCGTCTGCATTCGCTGAAGCGCGGGGAATACCAAGAAGCCAGTTACCGATCATCGATGTGCCTTGACCGTCCGGGCTTCCTTTTGGAGGAAGTGCAACAGTCCATCGGTCTGCCCGACCATCGGGAGGAAGCGCCTTCTGAATGTCGGGGATCGCCGCAGGCCAGTTAAGTTCCATGACGGCGCGACCATTAGTAAACGCAGCCGTCATTTCAGACCAGTCGAAATTAATCGCCCCCGGTGGGCTCGCCTGCTCGAGGGCACGGTAAATTTCAAGAGCCCTCCGGAAGAGATCGAGATTGAGCTTCGATACCCGGCGATCATTGAACACGCCTGTAAGTTCGCCTCCAAGACTCCAGTAGATTGGCAGGAAATCTGTGACGACGGGCGCCCCCGCTCGCCCGCGGATCGCGTAGCCGTATCTATCGTCCGCAGGGGATGTCAATTGTGTAGCCAAGGCAACAACCTCATCCCACGTCTCCGGGACTTTTCGAGCGCCAAGGATATCGGCCCTCAGAAACAGGAGTTGGGTATTTCCGACATAAGGAAGAGCTTTCAGTTGACCCGTTCCGTAGGGCTCCTTTCCAAGTGCAAGGCTCTTATCAACGATGTCATCGAGCAGCGCAGGGGGTACGTTTTTCAGTGTCCGCAGATCTGAGGCTAATTGTGGAAACCAAGGATCGTCGATCATTACGACATCAAATTTATCCTCATTGTGCGATAGCGCGGATATCAACTGTTCCCTTAGAGCCGAATACGCAAACGGAACGAGTTCGACCGCCTCCGGCTTGTCACTACATTTTTTGTAAACACTCCGCACTGCATCTCCCTCAGGACCGGCATTTATGGCGACTCTCAGCGGCTTTGCCGTGCCATCGCCACACGTACTGAGCACAACCATAACTGTAACTATGGTCGCAAATGCGGCCCTCAGGATTGCTCTCATGAGATGAACCTCCTGGGCAATAATACTACAGATGGTGGCGCAAAGATCAAGCTTGAGAAACGCGATTCCAGCTGCTCGGGCTGCAGATCGAGTGTGACCCTTAGCTGCCGGGACAAGGAGAGGCCATTTCTAGCGGATCTCGACTGGGTCTTTGGAATAAGGGGCGCTCGGAAGAACATGCTGAACTTCTCAGCGCGTTTCCAATGCCTTGCGTTATTGGCTCGCCGACCCACGAGGGTAGGTTATTACCTCACCCTTCCCCTCCTTCTCTTCGGGTCATGCTCCGGCCCGTCGGGGCCGTCATGTTCAGGCAGGGTGCGCTCGCGCCCCAGGTCATCGTCGCGTTCCATGTCGCGAGCGCGCTCTTGGCTCCGCTGTTGATTGAGCGGGCCGTGCTCGCGTTCCGCGCGTTCAAGCTCGGGGCGGAGATTCTCGCGCGCCTTGGTGAAGGTCTTGGCGCCGCGCCTGGCCTCGAATTCCACAATGTCGCCGCGGTCGTGGTAGTTGTCGCGGCTCTTGTAACTCCAGGCGCCGTCCCGGTCCTGGCTCGCGGTGAGCCGTTCGTCGCCCTTTGAGAGAACGGCGATATTGCGCTCGTCGTTTTCCCAATCGAGCTTGTAGCCGTGTTTCTCGACGGCGTGGGCTGGCAAATCAAGATAGGCCATCGCCCGGCGTTCTTCCTCGGGCGTGCGCGCCTGCGTCGGGCGTGTCTGCGCTGGTTGTTCGCGGGTCTCGCCAGACGGTTCCCTGACCTGCTCTTGTTTCCGGTCGAGTTCCGGATTGAGAGGCGGATAGAGGTCCGGTCGATCCTGGCCGCGCTCGGCCCAAATCTCGCGCGCCTCGCGGCCCTGCTCCTTATAGTCCTGCACCCGTTTTTCGTACTCGGTTATTTCTTTCGCGCCGGTCGCCCGCGCCAGACCCGCGACCCGGCCATAGGCTTGGGCCATATGGTCGGCGTGCTCGATGTCGCGGCGGACCATGAGCGCGTCCCGCCGGTCCGGATCGGTCTGGGCGGCGATGCGCTGGTCGAGTTCGTGGCGGTCGCGCTGATAAGCGGCGGCTTCGGCGAGGCTGGCTTGTGCCAGCGATGCGATCGGCGCCCGCGGGTCGTAATGCTGGGCGAGCGCTTCGGTGTAGCGCATTTGCGCCGGGGTCGGCACACCTGCGGTGGGCGACTCTCTAGTTTCCGCCTCATGCTTGGAAACTTCCGCTGCGGGCGCGGCGCGGGCCATCCGCGCGTCGGCGACTTGCTCCTTCTGCGCTTCAACGTAAGCTTCGTGGCCGGGCGGGCGTTCCTTGTCGATTTGGTGAAGCCGCTGCTGCTCGGTGTCGCGGGCTTGCGCCGCTTCCTGGTCGAGGCGCTGAACGCGCGCGGCCTCGTCGCGGAAGAATTGCTGCCGTTCCTCTTCCGCGAGCCCCGCCGCCTCGCGGCGGTCCTCGTGCTCGGCGCCGGCGATCTCGCGGGCGCGGTCTATCTCGGCCCCGGCCTCGCGCAAATCGCGGTCGGGGGCGTCCTTCGGGATGTCGGGCCGCGCCTTCTCCTCGGCGGCCTTCTTGTGCCGGTTCGGATCGCGCATGGCGATATCATACGCCGCGACCGCCTCGCGCGCAGCGCGAAGATCGGGCTGACCTTCGCGCTTGGCGAAATCGAAGATGTCGCCGCGGTCCTTGGGATCGACCGGGTTGATATAGGTCCAGTGGCCGTCCTTGGCCTTCCGGGCATGCAGCACGTCGATCTTGCCGTCCGCAGTCTCGCGGAGAAGCGCAAATTCCCCATGTTCCCGGCGCGGCCTCACCTGATAGCCATGCACGTCCCGCGCATAGATCGTGAGATCGAGCTGCCGCAGCCGCTCCATCTGCTCCCTTGGAAAGGCCTGCGCGTCCGCGGCGGGCGTTTCCTTAGCGAGGCTTGGACTTTCTGCGCTCTTTTCGTGTTCGCCGCGTTTAGCATCAGGCACGCCTACCGCAGGTGCGCCCGCAGGCGCGCCGGAATCCCCGCGTCCTGAACGCCCGCCGCGGCCTTCGCCGCCGCGCTCGTCGCGCTTTTTGCCCAGCTCGACGATCTCGGCCTCGGTTGCCCAAGTGAGGCTCGCCTCGTCGCGCGTCCTGTGCGCCATGAGGATGCCAAGCGTGATCTCGTCGGGGGCAAGATCGCGCGAAACGTAAAGCTCGACCTTCGCCTTGTGGCGCGTGAGGCCCACATAGGCGGTGCGGGCGTTCCAAGCGAAGGCGTTGTCGTAGAGCGCATAGACTTCGGTCTGGGTCTTGCCCTGGCCGCGATAGACGGTGCCGGCATAGCCGAGGCCGAACTGATCGAAGTCGCGCACGTTGAAGCTGACCACGCGCCCGGTGTCGGTGCGGGCGGTGATGATGCCGCCCTGTATCTTCTCGATTGTCGCGAGCGAGCCGTTATAGATGCCCGCCTTGCGGTCGTTGCCGTGGAACTGGATGCGGTCGCCCGCGCCGATCGCGAGCTTGCCCTTGACGGTCTCGACCTCAAGCTCGTCCCTGACCTCGCCGCGCTTGACCCGGATATCCCTAAGATCGCGATTGAGCCGGTTGACCTGGAAATTCGTGCTGGCATAGACAAATCGATTAATCCCCGGCCGTTCCCGGCTCGCCTGGTCCCAATCGGACAGCAACCGGCTCCGGCTCTCGTCGAGATCGGCGGACCAATGGACGTGGCCACGCTCCGCATAGGCGCGCAAGCCCTCGGCGACGCGCCCGCCCGCGAAGTCCTCGGACGCCGCGCGCTGCCAGTCCTGCTCCTGCCGGCGCACCTTGGAGATGACCGCGCTGCCGTGGCGCTCCTTGAGCGTGGTGAACATGCCGCCGCGCTGGACACTCGTAAGCTGGCGGTCGTCGCCCGCCAGCACCACCTTGGCGCCGGTCTCCGCCGCGTGGCGCATGAGGCGGGCATAGGTGCGCGTGTCCATCATCGCGGCCTCGTCCACGATCACGAGCGTGCGCCGGTCCCATTGCGGCGCGCGGTCGTAGCGCCGGTTCTCCTGAAAGAACAGCTCCAGATGCGCCGTGCTGCCGTGGCGGAAGCCCTGGCGGCGCAAATCCTCGGCGGCGACGTTGGTGGGCGCCAAGCCGATCGCCCGCCAGCCCGCCCGCTCGTGGGCTTCGCGGATCGCGGATAGGCTATGGCTCTTGCCCGCGCCGGCCAGCCCCTCGATGACGACAAAGCCGTCGGTGCCGGTCGCTTTCAGGAATGCGGCGCGCTGCTCCTGGTCGAGGCCGCGCTTCTTGGCCACGATCTGCGACCGCCAGCCCGTGACCGCCTTGCGGGCGGTCGCGAGCTTCTCGGCCGCCTCCACCACGTCGCGCTCTTCGGCCCGCACTTCCGTCGTCGTGTAGCGCCCGGCGAAAGCGCCGGTCTCGCGCTCGTGCAAGGCGACCACCTCCGGTCGAGCGATCAATTCGGCCCTGATCGCCGCCCGCTCCGTCAGGTCCGGGACAAACTTCTTAATAAGCCGCTCGATGTCCATTTCGGTGAAGGTGGCGCGGCGCTCGGTCAGCTTCTCCAACAGCCAGGCCGGATCGCGGGCCTTGGCCTCGTTCTCGACGCGGGTCGCGGCCAGGCGGGCGGATGACTCGTCCGGCGCCGTCCGCATCCTGACCGGCCCCTCGTGGGTCTGCGCGACCGGGCCGATTTCGTCCACCCGCAATTCGAGGCCCTGCCGCTCGAAATACAGGTTCTGGTAATCCCGCCAGAGCACGCCCCAGGCTTCGCCCTCGGTGACGACCGACCGGCCGCCCTTGAGCCTCCTGACCTCCGGGTCGAGGTCGCGCGCCTTGTGCGCCGCGAAACGGTCGCCCTCGATCCGGCGGGTGGTGACGAGCATGTGGGCGTGGACGTTAACCTCGCCCTCGTGCGGGGCGTGAATGTCGATCTGGACCGCCAGGCCCTTCGCAACAAAATTATCGCGCGCGAACTCGGCGGCCATCTCGCGCCAATGCTCCAGCCCCAGCTCGGGATCGCTCGGGAGCGCCAGCAGCACCTCGCGCGCCTCCTGCGAGTCCTTCCGCCGCTCCATCGCCTGGGCTTCGTTCCAGAGCGTCGCGGCATCGCGAAAACGCTCGTCGGCGCCCTCGGGCAATAAAATTTCGTGGTGGAGAAGCCCGTCGCGGTGGCCGAAGAAAAACCGCTCCCGCGTCCGCTCGCATCTCACATCCGAGCGGGCATTGTAGGCGGCCGACCGGCAGGCGTTGCCGCCGTCGCTACGCTTGACGTAGCGGACCCTCGCGAACTCGATGGCCATGATCTGGATTTGGGCTTACGGCAGCCCTTCCGCAAGGGGGCGTTGCTTGCAACGCATATTGCGTTTGAAACCCATCCTGCTCGACTTGACCCCAGCGGGGTCTCCACAAGAAGCGGTCCCTATCCCATATTCAAGGCTGGGGCGATTCGCCCTATGGGGGAAGGAAAGAAAGATGCCGAAGCTGACTTTGGGAGAGCGTTTGGAACGCACCAAGCAACGCAAGAACAAGGCCGCTCAGGACGAGGCGGCGCTCCTGAAATTGCAGGAAAACGAGCGCACGCGCCGCCTGATCGCGCTCGGCAAAATCGCCGCCGAGACCGGGATCGACGGGCTGCCGCCCACGGCCCTCTATGCGTGTTTTTCCCGCATCGCAAAAGAGGCCCAGGACAAGAAAACCGTCGCCGCCTGGGAGCGCGAGGGCGGCAAGCACGTCAAGCGCGAGGCCGACAACCGGGTCGTCGCCATCGCCAAATTTAGCAATAAAATTGCGCCGGAGATCTCGGCCTCGCTGCGCTCGCTCGGCTTCCGCTGGAACCGCCTCCTGGTGCAATGGGAGGGCAAGGTCGATTACCCAGCCGCCAAGAAAGCCGTCGAGACGGCAGGCGGGAAGATCGCAAAGGTTAAGGGCCAGGGGGCCTGATCGAGGCCGCCACCGCGTTAACGTCGGCGGGCTCCATTAATGACTTATTAATAAGTCGGGGCTTGGCCCGGCGGGCCGGGCGTGAAGGCCCGGCCCTACGCCGCCGCCCGGACAAGCGCGAGCGGCGGCGGGAATATCGACCATACTCGTTGCCTTATGTGACACGGCAGGTGCGATGGAATCGCCCTTGCCGCGTCCTTGCGATCAAATTGCGGCAAAACCCGCTTCAGTGATCTTTATTTGGGTGAGCGAATTAGAGGGCTCAATCAAGCCGTCCGCTTCCATCGCTCGAAGCGCCGCCTTGATCTCGTCAGCGCGAAAGCCCCTTTCTTGCATCTTCTTTGACACACCCAAAAGGGGAACAATTTCGCCGGGCCGAATATTATATTCAGCCACAACGTTCAAGATAGCGCGCTTTACCTCGTCTTGAGTGGGTACCTTTGCCATGTCGTTCTCTCCTATGTTGGACGGGCACATTTGCCCGTTTAGATAAATTAAGAATCAACCCCTATCGGGCTTGCAGCAAACCACACAAGGGCCGCTAAATTTAAGTAGGGCCTGTGTTACTGCCTTCAATCGCTCACGCGATTCCAACGTGCGGGATATACGCATTAGCACGCCGAACCGTCCATTGGCTGGCTTCGCAGCTCGCCAACGGTTCCGCCATGTTGGCGCGAATTACCGCCTCTTGAGGTACTCGCTCAAGGTCTTGGCGCCGGCACGGTCGAGAACCGTGCCCAGCGTCGCGTCGCTGCGGGTGCCGGCGGCAAAGCCGGGATAAATGTCCCTCAACGTGCCCACATGCGTGTCGCGGCGCTTGTGGCGGATTTCGCCGTCCGCGTCGCGGCAACGATCGTCAAGACCATCATTGCAGTGCTTCGTCATCGCTTTTCACTCGCTCAAGCCCGGAGGATAATGCATGGCTAAGGATAATTCCCATGCCCTGGAGCCCGTCCGCCCGGGAAATGCCCGACGGGCCGCATATTGAATCTGGAGCGCCTTTGACAACGTTCAAGACCTCGAGTGTCGATTGCGAATCTTGCATGTGAATCGAAGGTAATCCGCCGAGTCGCGACGAATCGAATTGCCGCTCCGGGAAATCCGGAAGCGGCCCAACGCACCCGGACTGAAGCGCGGGCGCCGATCCGGCAAGTGGGATTCCGGGGCAGAGCCTGGCGGGCCGGGCGTGAAGGCTCGGCCCTACACCGCCGCCCGGACAAGCGCGGGCGGCGGCGGGACCGTCAGGTTCGAATCGCTTCGAGGCGGCGGGCCTCTTCGGCATAGGCGCTGAGCGACTTGTCGGCCTCGAACCATAGGTCGCGCTCGACCGGCAGACCGAGACCGCCCCGCACGGAAGCGATTTCCGACAGGCTGACGTTGCCAAGCTCGGGGCAACCCATGCCGAGATCGCATAAGCCGAAGGCAATGTCCGGCTCATCCGGGTCGATCTCGGTCAAGAGCCAGGTGCAGGCGCCGTCCGGCGTGAAGAGCTTCACGACCGGGCGGAAGTCGGTTTCGTCCTGGCCCTGGTCGCGGCGGAGCCGGTTGACCTTGCCGTTGGCGAGGAGCTTGACACGGATTTCGGCGGTGATGAGTTTCATAATGAGCCTCCTTTGTCGTTACCCCCAAGAGCGGGGGCAAGAAGGCGCAAAAGGCAGGCGATCGAGGCCGTCGCCCGTCAACCCCTACACGGGAGCGAAGCGTATGGAGCGGGCCGGGGATTGACGGGCAGGCCGCGCCTGCGAAACTGCGCCGTCCCCCGCTTAGTCAGGGGGCGACAAAGGGAGACTTGCAAAAACGGACGAACAGCGCACGATGACGAAATTAGTCGAGCGGATTATCCGAAGACGATTTAGGCAAATGAAATCTGAAATGGAGACGACCGAATGTCAGCCAGATCAAAGCAGCTATTCATCCTGATAGGCAACGACGCGACGGGCAAAACTACAGTTCAGAGAAATCTGATAAGGCTACTCAATGGCGCCGTCTATAGGCGCGTCCCGTCAAACCAAGCGCATGACATTACCAATCCTTATATAACGCGCAAAATCCGCAAGGTCTTTGTAGCCGGCCGCAGCTATCAAGAGTTAAAAGATAAGCCAGACCAGTACACCACAGTCGAAGACTATTTTTGTCAGAGATTGGATACGGCAAGCATCGATGTCGATCTAGCCTTCATGGCTTCGCATCTTGATTCGCAAGATATCAGACAGATGATTCGACAAGCCCATCGTCGATTTTGGAATGTGTGTGCGGTATTTTTCACGAATTCGATTTCCATGAATCCTGCACTCAACGCCGACATCTCCACGGATTTGCCGTGGGATGAACGTTGGTACGCAGAGAATACGCGTTCGGATGACGGCGATGTTCAGGAACGGCAACTAGGCGAGGTGGCAGACGCGATCGTGCAAATGCTCATAGAACGAACGAGGGGTTGGTAGAGAAGATAGTATGACGATGATCTGGTTTGAAAAGGATCGTATCCCTGAAGGTTCGTGGCCCTTTCTGAACGCGACCCATGCAGGTCTGCGCGACCTTGAAACGACACTTGTAGATCGGCTCGATCTAACTGAGGGAACGGGCTCATTGCTCATCACGGGGTGTATGCAGGCATATAGGCAGGCCGTCATGCGCCGAACACTGGACCTCGCGCAATCGGTGATAGTTCTTTGGAATGCCGGATTACTAACCGGATCGGTAGTTTCCGCACGAGCGCTACTTGAAACTATCTCTACTTACTATTCGTTTTTGGAGCGGACCAAGCAGGCCGCCGCTGAACATAATTGGACGCGGATCGGCAAACTTGTCGATGCCTATTCATTCTCTACGATGGCCGGAACGAATAAGCGGGAGCGCTCGGCAGAACATCCGCCGCGCGTCGGGCAAGCCGTCGTCGATTTTATAAAGGCAACACAGCCTGATGCCGTTCAGTTTTGGGAACAAATCTGCGATGTAGCCCATCCCAACGGGAAACAAATGCTATCTATTGCGGGCGATCTTCGCGATTGTCGATATGACGGCCGTACAGCGGTCGAGAACGGTCCGGTTTTGTTTCTCGCAGTGTTCAATTGCCTGTATTCATGCTGCTGGCTGATCGCGTCGGACACAGATTTTGAGATTCTGCTAGAACAAATTCGACGAGGGGGTGATCTCCCTGCCGACCATCCTCTGATCGTCGGACGTGAGTTGATTGATGGTGTGGTCAGGCAGGTTGCACAAGGCTACGGTAAAATGCAGGTTGGACCGAGAAAGACGAAAAAAGAGCGTCGGTAACTACGAAGCGGGCTCTGGCGTCAGTCGGTGACGGTGACGCCGAGGGCGGCGAGCATGTCGGCGAGGCTTTCGCACTCTTTGGCGTAAACGTCGTCGAGATAGGATTCGTCGCTGTCACTCTCGATGCCCCAGAGGCCGGGGCTCGTTACGGTCTGCGTGACGAAGTGGCCGCCATGCGGGATCAGGAACGTCGCCGCGGCCTGGATGCCGATGAGATGCCAGCTCCCGTCGCGGTAGGCGCTGAGGCGCTCTAGTCCCGCCTCGTCGTCGAGGTAGGACGGATCGGGATATTCGTCGATCGCTGTGACGCGCCGGAACTTGCCGCGCGAGACTGTGAGCGGCGCGCCGGCGTCGATATGGCGGAATTGCGTTTGCATGGTCGATCACCTTTGCGGGAAGCGGCGGCCCCGGCGTGAACCGGGGCCGCCCTTGCTCCGTCAGCGCGTCCAGACGAGCGAGTGACCCTTGTCCGTCTCGACGAGGCGGGCGAGGATCGGGGAGGCGAAGCTGGGATCGTCCAGCTTGACCGAGAGGTACGGCTTCCCTTCCTTGCTGGTCTGCGACCAGGCCGCGCCGATCTCCGCTTTGCCCGCGTAAACCCGGAAGTCCGGGGCCTTCTCGCCGGTCTTCGCGACCGGGGCGATATTGACCTTGGCCTTGACGGTGAGGGTCGAGAGCGAGCCCGCGAACGCGCCGTCCTGCTTGGTGAAGATTCCGATGATAGCCATGACTCAGTTCCTTTCTGTTCGTGAAGCCGCCCCATGCGGCCTCGACAGCGAACCGTTCAAAGCGCGGAGCCTTGGCGGCAGAAGGGCGAGACGCGGAGGGGGATCACCCGGCCTGGCAGGGAGCCCTTGCTCCCGAAGGCTGGGGACACCGCGTCGAGGGCAAGCCTGCCGGGCGCAGCCCTTGCCCTGGCGACGCTGAGGTGCGCTTTAGGTTTCGCGGATGGCGAGGATGCAATGGGGTGAGGCGGGTTCACGGGCAAGGAACGCAATGGCGCAATCGCGGAACGCCAAGCGCGGCGGCAGGCGGCGGAATTCCGCGCCCGGCAAACCTTCCGGCGAAGGTCAGCCCCGGCGGCAATTGAGGCGACAGGACCGCTTCAACGCGGGTTTGCGGGCAGGAGATCAAAAGCGCGGCAATCGGCGATTTGGGCAAAGCCGTTCTCTCGAATTTCGACGGGCTCACGCCGAAATCCGATCCGACGCCCTCGCCGTGGCAGGTCACTCAGTGCCGGATAGCGCCGCGGGGCCGGAGAATTGCCGGGTGGCGTCTTCCCTCCAAGCCGCAAAAATAACAAATATCAATGAATTCAACCAATGAATGGATAGGCGGCGTCAAACTCTCGCTTTTCCAGCTATACTTTATGAGGTATTTTCGCTTTCGATATCTCGTACGGGATGTCCAATTGGGGGCTCGATCAAAAGCCCGTACACTTGTCGAAAAATCGCCCGTAAGCTTTGGCGAATTGCAGACGTTATGCACATTTAGGCCGGTCCTGAACACGGAGGCCGTCGATGAGCAGCCAATCCACATATACCTCGAAGAAAATTGACAACGGCGTGGAATTTTCCATCCAGCCAGCGCGAACTCCGTGGTCGTTAATCGTCGTGTTGGCTCTCTCTTCGATGTTTATGTTGTGGGCAGTCGGGTACCATGTGGTCGGCCCAATACTTGTTTCAATTGTGGGGGATATTTTTGTAAATATTCTTGGCGTGAGCTTTGGCTACTTCATGTACTTTTTGTGCTACATTCTGGGCATTGCCGTGGTTGCTTATCTTCTGTGGCTGTGGCCATGTCGGGGCGTTCAGCGCGATGCCGCGCTTCGCAAACCCGCGAAGCTGCGTATAACGCCTCAATCCATTTCCGTTAGCGGTGGCGTTGCCAACTTGCACTACGACACGAATGAAATTTCAGACCTGATTGTCGAGAATTCGCGAATGAAAGGTAGCAGTGGTCATGTTGCTGTCCCGATGACAACAATACTTGCTGGTGGGACGGGAGCGGCCGGTGTGGCGCTTTACGGCGCTACCGCATTGGCTAGTGCGGGCGCCCAGTTAGTGACAACAGCAAGCTTTGCAATCGGGGAGAACTGGACAAATCGCTGTTGGCAATTGCGCGTCCGGCTGAAAAATCACGCTGAAAGCGAGCTGTTGGTTCACGGATTAATGGGAGAGACCGCTCGAAATCTTCTCGACGATGTAGTCGGAGTGTTAATCGCACACCGATGAGAATCGACCCCGGGGCTGTGAGCGCTTCACGCGGTCGAGGCGCAAAGCGCCTGCAAATCGTCCCATAGCGCAAGAAGAATCCCTCGCGCATAGTCCCAATTACGGCGGCCGTGATCTGTCGATACCATGCCGTCCGGGCTCAACGGCGGCTCATCGAGCATTTGGAACGGCCCGAAATAGTGGTGCAGAACCGGGCCAAGCGGCGAATCGAACCGCTGCATGATCCATTCGCGTTTGCCGCGCGAGGCCAGGAAATTCGTCGGGCGTCCGCGATCGCCGTTGAAAAAGAAGTAGGCGCCGACGAAATCGGTGTCGGCGTTCGGGTCGAGATCGCGGTTCACCATGATCGCCTCGGCGACGAAGTAGTCCCGCGTGCAGCAAGCCGCGTGGCCGACCTCGAGAATGGCGTGAAAGCCGTTCGGAGCGCGTTGCGCGGGGGTCAGGCTTTCGCGAAAACGCGGTATCGAATCCCCGCCGTCGAGCCAATCGCCGTTCCCGGCGAGTTGGCCCTCATGTTCGCCGAACGTCAATATCGGCGCCGCGCAATAAGGGCACCGGACCGCGACCGGGTCTGTGACGCGGCGCAGAGTGATCATGGTCCAAAGATATCAATTCGGCGGTTTGCTTTGCGCCGCCTGCACTTTTTTGTTCCATTCGTCACATCGGGCGCGCAATTCCGCCGAGGGCGTAAAGCCATTCACTGTCATGCCCTGTCGCTCAGCCTCAAGCCATATGTTCGCCTTAAAGCTATCGTTACCGCCGGTAAAATGGATGCTCGTCCAGCCTTTCGCGCGCGCCTGAGAAACCATTTTAACAATCACCAGCACGTCATCTGCGAGCCCATCGTTTGAAAGAAGTATCCGTCTTCCAATATCTTCAAGTGCTGGCGAATGAGGTGGCTGAGTGGAAGCTTTAACTTTCTGATCTGCGGACGCGGGCGGAGGTAGCGGGGCGAAAGCTTTAGCCTTCTGATCTACCAGCTCGGGCGTTTGAGGTTGCGGAGAGGGATTGTGATCGCCTTTAGAACTCTTCAAACTGGGCCAGAATAACCAAAGATCGATCGCGCCCAAGAATAGAAAGAAAAATACAGTGCCGCCATAGGGCACATCGCGGGGGGGAGTTGGCGCGGAAAACGCGATTGCATACGCGATTATGGTCACAACAGCTAAGATCAGTATTACTATTCCAAGTATAATTGCACAACCATTTCGCGTAGGACCGGAACCACCACTAAGCTGTTGTGGAGGATTCAGACCAGTATCATTTGTCCCTAAAAGTTGGTCCCTAGCCAATCTACCTTGCTGATAAAACGGAGAGGTGGTCTCTTTATATCTGCCAGAGAGACCGTCCGAGTAACTTTTGTGCTCACCGTCGCTTGGCATAACGGGCTCCCTTGAGCTACCAGAGCGCGAAATAAAATCTAACATATCGTTGCCTCAGAATTCAACTTTGACTTGAAAGCTTCCGAGCGCGGTGATCTCGCGCCCGCTGAGGCGTCAGCCGAACACGCTCACAGGTTTTTCTAACCGCCTGTTCCTCCCTCGCGGGCCGCGCCCG
>Ga0335072_10003847_pt1 | contig 22445 bp, 18 predicted proteins | sample Lox_Sample_21_FD_206725 | JGI IMG/M metagenome (GOLD analysis project Ga0335072, IMG submission 206725) | Soil microbial communities from Loxahatchee National Wildlife Refuge, Florida, United States - Lox_Sample_2.1 | ecosystem: Environmental > Terrestrial > Soil > Wetlands | place: USA...
CCGTCTGCTGTAGGCTTTCCACCTGCTGTCGGCGAAATCTCGGCGGCACCGGGCTGTGGCGCAGTTTGGTAGCGCACTTGACTGGGGGTCAAGTGGTCGCAGGTTCAAATCCTGTCAGCCCGACCAAAGAAACTTGCCCTGAGCTCGCAGTTTGTTCTTCGGCTTACGCATACGAATGTTCGACGAGGTTCTTGGTTGTCACAAGTTGTCACAACTGATGGGTAATGAACCGCCCCGGCGAGTCCGGAGACTCCACTTCTTGGGAGGGTTGGAGTCATGTCAGGTGGTTCGTCGAGGAGGTATCCGCCGGAGCTGCGTGAGCGGGCGGTGCGGATGGTCGCCGAGATCAGTGATCAGCACGATTCGGAGTGGGCAGCGATCAGTGAGGTCGCCCGCCTGCTCGGGGTAGGCACGGCCGAGACGGTGCGCAAGTGGGTGCGTCAGGCGCAGGTCGATTCCGGTTGGCGGCCCGGGACGACGACCGAGGAATCGGCTGAGCTCAAGCGGCTGAAGCGTGAGAATGCTGAATTACGAAGAGCTAACGCGATTTTGAAGACGGCGTCAGCTTTCTTCGCGGCCGAGCTCGACCGGCCACAACACTAGTCACCCGGTTCATCGCCGATCATCAGGGCCACCGTGACAGCCCTGATGGTCTGCGGTGGGGTGTCGAGCCGATCTGCACGCAGCTGACCGAGCTGGGTGTGCCGATCGCCCCTTCGACTTACTACGACCAGGTCAATCGTGAGCCCAGCCACCGGCAGGCCCGCGACGAGGAACTCAAAGCCGAGATCAAACGCATCCACGCGGCCAACTACGGCGTGTATGGGGCCCGCAAGGTGTGGCTCGCACTCAACCGCGAGGGCATCGCGGTGGCCCGCTGCACCGTCGAGCGACTAATGGCCGAACTGGGCCTGACTGGCGCCACCCGGGGCAGAGCCCGGCGCACCACGATCGCCGACCAGGCAGCGGCCCGACCCGCTGACCTTGTGCAGCGGCAGTTCGGGCCGCCAGCGCCCAACCGGCTGTGGGTAGCCGACCTGACGTATGTATCGACGTGGTCGGGGTTTGCCTACGTGGCCTTCGCCGTTGACGCCTACGCTCGGCGGATCCTGGGCTGGCGAGTGGCATCAACAATGGCCACCTCGATAGTGCTCGATGCGATCGAGCAGGCGATCTGGACCCGTCAGCAAGAAGGTGTGATGGATCTGAAAGATGTTGTGCACCATACTGATCGGGGATCTCAGTACACGTCGATCCGGTTCTCCGAACGCCTGGCCGAAGCTGGGATCCAACCCTCGGTGGGAGCGGTCGGCAGCTCCTATGACAACGCCCTGGCCGAGACGATCAACGGCCTGTACAAAACCGAGTTGATCAGACCACGCAAACCGTGGCGGACCATCGAGGAGGTCGAACTGGCCACCGCCGAATGGGTCGACTGGTTCAACCACCGCCGCCTCTACGAGTACTGCGGCGACGTCCCACCTGTCGAACTGGAGACTGCCTATTACGCTCAACACCGGAGACCAGCCGCCGGCTGAGTTCCCAGATCAGAAAGTCTCCGGACTCACCGGGGCGGTTCAAGGCGCTGTGCGAGCAAGCCGCGCAGCTGCGGGGGGCACAGCGCGTGGTGTGCGGGCGTGCCTTGCGGGCGATCCGTGGTCGGGGTAAGAGCGTGCGTGAGATCGCGCGGATGGCCGGCGTGGCGGAAAAGACAGCGCGGAAGTTGATTCGGGAAGCTGACGCGGCAGAAGAAGCGGATAGGGCGGAATAGCCGCCGCCGGCGGCAGGGGCGCGAGATTCGCGGTCGCAGGTTGTGGTGCAATCGCAAAGCACGGAGCGAGGTGCGGTACGCGGTGGTGGAGGGACGATGGCGAAAGGTCGGAGCCGCTTGTTGGGGGCTTGGTCATTGCTGGGCCGGGGCATGCCGGTTTGGCTGGCTACGGATGACGCGGGCTGGCGGATGCGACGGTAGTTGGCGGCGCCCGGCGGGCGACGGTGTCCTGGCCCGCAGGGCGCGGCGCCTGGGGGAGCCAGGTCACTCTCTGGTGGCGGAGAGATGGCGGGCCCTGGCTGGCGGCCTTGCCCGGTTAGAAGGGTTGCGATAGACGGAAGGCCTGGACCGTCAGCGAATTCTCGAGATCGTCACTCATCGGCTTGTAGGTCGTGACCGGGTAGTGGCCTGAAGTAACTCGCCCGTGCTGTCTGCCTTGTCGAGAAGAGTCGTTACCCTCACACCCGAAGCGTTGCTCTAGCCCTCTTCACCGCCATTTGGACCGAACAGCACCAACCTTGACGTTGCGTCGGCAGTTAGCACGGCGACCGCACCTCGCGCCCGATGTCGGAGTCAGTGCGCCTCAACCTGATTCAATACGTTGTCCATGTTCGAGCCCGAATAGCACTGCGGGGAGCTAGAACTGGGTCAGTTCGGGACGGGAGGAAGCGAACTGTTGAGGTTCAGGTTGACGAGAACGCGGTCCAACGCCGCTGTCAGGGGAGCCAACAGATCGACTGGCAGCGGATCGAAAAACAGCCGACGGACCAAATCGACATGAGCAGGTGACGCTTGCGAGATCATATCGCGGCCCTTCTTCGTCAGCAGCGCATCGGTGGCGCGTCCGTCGACCGTCGAGGGCCGGCGCTCTGTCAGTCCCCGCTCACCCATCCGGCGCAGCTGGTGCGACGCACGGCTACGTTCCCACCCGATTTGTGCGGCGAGATCAGTGATCTGCATGCGCCCTTCGGGCGCATCGCTGAGTACCACGAGGACCTCGTAATCGGCCAACGGCAGCCCACTATCGATTTGTAGTTGCCGGTTCAACTCGTAGTTCAAGCGCAACTGCACGTGCATAAAGGCAAGCCACGCCCGACTTTGCTGTGGCGTCAGCCACCTACCATCGTTCCTGCGTGACGAAGTTTTTGATGACACTTCCCGTCAGCCGACGTCCTCGTTGGCTGCGATTCCGATGTGGGTCCCTATTCGTTCGACGATGGCGTCTTCGTCGACAGCGTCGGTGAAATGCGCAAGGTATTCACCTTCCCGTCCCATGAGGTATGCGATTGCGGTGTGCGGCACGGCATATCCGTCCGGGTCCTCCGCATCGGCCTTTCGTTCCGCGAAGACGCGGAAAGAACGTTTTGCCGCCTCGATTTCATCATCGGTTCCGGTCAGCCCCGTGAACCGCGGAGAATCGCGTTCTAGGTAGCCACGCATGACTTCTGGCGTATCGCGCGCGGGATCCACAGTTATGTACAGCGGTTTGATCGCAGCTGCGGCGTCGCCGAGGCGGTTCAGCACCACCGATAGCTTGGCAAGTGATCGCGGACATACCACCCGGCAATGAGTGAAGCCGAAGTACACCAATAGGAATTGTCCACGATAGCTCGACTCGTCAACACGCTGGCCAAAGTGGTCGGTCAACGAGAAGTTGGCTGATGGTGCACCGCTTACCACTGCAGCACCAATGTCGTTCGGGACTTCTGATCGAGAGTAAGTACTAGGCGATCTTCGTCGAAATACGCAGCTCCGTCGCGCCTATTCTCGGCGAGCGGTTCGCCATCGCGGACGAGCCGCGGCATCCCTAAGCTGCTTACGTTCTCGATCTCAAGGCGGATTTTTTGAGATGAATTGGCAGCGGCGAAAGTCAGAGCAAGTGCTTGCCGTTCAGCGTCAAATGACGCGCGGCGCAGGTCTGCCCCACCGGAAAGCTTTACTACAGCTGGCTGAGCGAAATGCTCATCGCCCCAAGGGCCGTCGTAGAGTGTCTTGAAGCCGTTGGGCACGTTCAGGCGGCCAAGATGGAAGATCGCGTTGCCTGATCCAGGTTCCATGCCGATGAAATGTCCGTCGGCGTCGAAATTCTCGTCGCGACGCTTGTAGTAGTAGCCGCCATCCTCCCAGGCAGAGTTGAGGAATTGGTCGGCATAGGCCAGCAGCCGCGTGGCCCGATCGATATCGCCCACTTCAGTGGCGCATGCCGCCGCCCAGGACAGATCGAGCGCAGGCAACGTCGCACCCCCTGGCTTGCCCGGTCCGGGTATCGGTTTGATCCACAGCGTGCCCTCTGGCCCGTCCTGGACACTGCCTTCGATCTGAGCAGGATAGTGGCGCTCAACGAATTCCGGATACCAGCTGTGCAGCAGTGTGCCGAGCCAGAAGTCCATCCCAGGAGAGCCGGGCGGTGTGCGCGGTGTCCGCTCATGCACTTGGACCATCGTTTGGAAGTGACCATCGTCGGTCACCATCCCAAAGTTTTCCCACGCCTGGACATAACCCGCGGTGGCCTCGCCGGCGAGGTTGCCTCCGTAGATCAGATCATGCATGCGGAAGCCCAAGATGTTTGGCTGATTGCAGACTTGAAAGATGCAGTTAGGCTCGCACGCGACGCCGAGAAATCCCATCTCGGCCATCTGCCAGTAGATGATGTCGTTCAACAAGCGTTCGTCGTATTCGAAACGCTTGCCGTCCCCGCCCCAAAACATCGACTTCACTTCGAATGTCAGTGCCGCTGGCTCGGCATACTTGGCATCACGGAACAGGTAGTGATAGATCAGCGCGGCGGACTGGACGTACGCGCTGTACATGATGTTGTCCTTGGCCACCGGGTCCCACTGTTGAGGTAGCTCCCCGAGGCTCTTGTTGAAGAATCCGTTTCCCGTGCTGACATAGGACCAGTAGATCCAGCAATCCACCGAAAGGAGTTTGGTGATCAGCCGATCCATCGGCGCACGGAAGAGCACCGGCGCCGCGGGTATTCGATTGACGTGAGCAAGCGCCAGGGCGTAGGCCATGTAGGCGATCTGAAATCGCAACGCGCTGAAGTCCTCACCCAACGACGACTCGCCCAGCATCCCCGACCAATCCCCGGGCAGGCGCCTCGACAGGTTGTCGATGTGCTTCAGAGCGCCCGCCTGAAGATTATCGAGTTCGGGTAGGCATTCTGGCCAATCAGGCTGGGTCAGCGGATTTGCAGTAGACATCAAGGCTCAATCTCTTAGCTCTGTCGGTGATCCAGGTTCAGACGCCAGGCGAGGTGAGCCGCCGCTGCGGACAATCGAGCACTGTCATCAAGCTATCCTTCCCTACGCACTCACGGAACTACGAGTGGACGATCATGTGTCGCAGCGATGAGGCCGGTCGCTTGGAAGTAGTCGATGCCCAGCTTGTCGATCGATCGCGACACCGGTTCCTTCGCTATTGACAGCCAATGGCTGGCCCGGGTTTCACGGTAATTTTGCGCTGCTCCCTCAACTGTTCCGAATTCGAACACCGCGCACGGGGCTCGCCTATCACGATATTTAGTTGGTAACAAACAAAGTCTGGCCGCCAGAGCGCTGAGCAACTGCCAGCTCAACCGAGGTCAGCCACGGGAAGGGAGCGCATTCGTGCGCATTGCGTCACGTTCTGGACGGCTGGTGATCGTCGAAGACGACCTGTGCACCGATGTCGCTGCGGCCTCCGACGGCCGGTTTGGACCCGACCCCACCACGGTCTACGACCAGTGGGAGCACTTTTTGGGATGGGCCTCCGCCGCCGGACTGTCGCCGACGGAAGGATTTGAACACACCGAGCTCGACGCTCCCGTTGGGCGACCGCAGCAGGTGTTTGGGATCGCGCTGAACTATCTGGACCACGCCGCCGAGTCGGGCGTTAAAGCGCCTAGCTCGCCGACAGTGTTCACCAAATTTCCTTCTTGCCTGGCCGGCCCGACGTCGACGATAACGTTGCCGAGCTACACCGTCGACTGGGAGGTGGAGCTAGTCGTGGTCATCGGCCGGCGCGCCGAACAAATCCGGGAGGACCAGGCTTGGAGTCACGTCGCGGGAGTGACGGTGGGTCAGGACATCTCCGAGCGGACGGTCCAGCTTGCAGGCCCGGTTCCACAGTTCTCGCTGGGCAAGTCCTATCCCGGGTTCGGCCCGATCGGACCATGGGTAGTGACGCCTGACGAGTTGGCCGACCCTGACGATCTCGAGCTGTCCTGCTCGGTAGGTGGCCGGGTACTGCAAAAGGGTCGCACCAGCGAGATGGTCTTCTCAGTCCCTGAGCTGCTGGCCAGACTCTCGACCGTCTGCCCGCTGCTGCCCGGTGATTTGGTATTCACCGGTACTCCGCCGGGTGTGGGTATGGCACGCAAACCCCAGGAGTGGCTGCAACCGGGCACCACTCTCGTCAGCGAGATCAAGGGCATCGGCAGAATGGACAACCCCATCGTCGCGGGTCCGCAGTACTCAGTCGCAGCAACACCATGAACTCTGGGCCCGAACCCATCTGGGTGCCAACCGACGCAGACATTACCGGCGCGCAGGTAACCGCGTTTGCCCAAAAGTGCGCGGTCCCGCGGGGTTATCGGGGAAGTTCTTACTTGGATTTATGGCACTGGTCAGTCGATCATCTCGACGAGTTCTGGGAAGCGCTTTGGGAGTTTTTCGGCGTCCGCTCGCCCACGCCGTATCTGGCGGTCCGCTCCGGTGCGATGCCGCAGGTGCGCTGGTTTCAGGGCGCACAGATCAGCTACGTCGGACATGTATTTCGCGGCCGTAACGACGACGATATCGCGATCGTGGATGTGGCTGAAGGTGCGCGGCCGGGCGTTCAGGTGCGCCGGCTGACGTGGGCGCAACTGCGCGCCGCAGTGGTCGGTGTGGCTGCCGAGCTGGAGCGGCTAGGCGTGGGCCGCGGCGACCGTGTCGTCGCGTATGTGCCCAACTCTGCCGAGGCGGTGATCGGGTTTCTCGCAGCCGCATCGTTAGGTGCGGCTTGGTCGGCATGTGGGCAGGAGTACAGCGTCGGTGCGGCCACGCAGCGCTTCGCCCAGTTGGAGCCCGTTGTGCTGCTCACCGCCGACGGCTATCGGTACAGCGGGCGTGAACACGACCGGCGTGGTGCGGTGGGCATGTTGCAGCGCGCGCTGCCCAGCCTGCGGGCCACGATGATGTTCAGCCGACTCGGCACACCCGAGGCGGCCTGGCCCGACGACGTGATCGTCTGGCCTGCGCCACACGCCGGCAAAGACCTGTGCCCCGTGACCGTGCCCTTCGAGCATCCGCTGTGGGTGCTGTTCTCCTCGGGAACCACCGGACGGCCTAAGGGGATTGTGCACAGTACCGGCGGTGTGCTCCTTGAACACCTCAATGCGATGGGCTTGGCGCTTGATCTGGCGCCTGGCGACACCTTCTTCTGGTACACCTCGCCGAGCTGGATGGTGTGGAACTACCTGGTGGCCGGGCTGCTGGTGGGCGCGCGCATTGTGTGCTTTGACGGGAGCCCAACATATCCATCGCTGGGGAGATTGTGGTCGATTGCCGCGACGTTAGGCGTCACGCTGCTGGGTACGAGCCCTGCATATCTGCAGGCGTGCGCGGTGGCCGGGTTACGCCCCAAAGAGGCCTACGACCTGTCGGCCTTGCGCTCGATTGGTTCCTCCGGGTCGGTGCTACCGCCATCCGCCTACCACTACGTTGCCGAGCAGATCGGAGAGCACGTGCGGGTCAACTCCACCAGCGGGGGCACCGATGTCGTCACTTCGTTTGCTGGTGGCGGGCCGACGGTGCCGGTGTGGCCCGGAGAGCTCTCGGTACCCAGCCTGGGAGTCGCCCTGGATTCCTGGGACGAGGCTGGCCGATCGGTGCGTAATGCCCGCGGGGAGCTTGTGATCACTCAGCCGATGCCCTCGATGCCGATCGGGCTGTGGGGTGACACTGATGGCAGCCGCTACCGTGTGGCCTACTTCGACACCTATCCCGGTGTGTGGCGACACGGTGACTGGATAACCATCACCGACCGAAATTCAATCGTCGTGCACGGCCGCTCTGATGCCACCCTCAACCGGAACGGCGTGCGGATGGGCAGCTCGGAGATCTACCGCGCGCTCGAGGTACTGCCCGAGGTAACCGAATCTCTGGTCGTCGGGGTGGAGCGGGAGGACGGTGGCTATTGGATGCCTCTGTTTGTGTCGCTAGCCGAAGGTGCGGTGCTTGATGACGGGCTGCGCGCAGCCATCCAAACGGCTATCCGTGACGGCGCTTCACCGCGGCACCTGCCCGACGACATCATCGAGGTGGCCGCGGTGCCGCACACGCTAACGGGCAAAAAGCTGGAGATTCCGGTCAAGCGCATCCTGATGGGCGAAAGACCCGGAGACGCCGTGGACCTTGGCGCGGTCGATCGACCCGACGTGCTGGCCGATCTAGCCATGCTGGCTGTGGCGGGGAGCCGGCCATGACCCTACGTCTGCTGCTCCCAACTACCGGCAGCTGGAAAGAGGTCGTCGGGCACGCCTCGCTTGCTGACGAGCTGGGTTATGAGTCGATCAATTGCTCCCACATCAGCGCTCGCGACTCGTTCACCACGCTTGCGGCACTGGCAGCATCCGCACCGAACGTGGCACTGGCCACCGCGGTGGCGCCGGTTTATCATCGCTCGCCGGCGTCGATGGCCCAGACTGCAGCCACCGTAGACGATCTTTCAGGCGGGCGGTTCCGGCTGGGGCTGGGCACCGGGCATCGGGTCACGATGTCCGCGTGGCATGGGCAAGAAATCGGAAAGCCGCTTGGCGAAATGCGGGAGTACGTAGCCGCGGTACGCGGACTGTGGGCCGGCCGGCAGGCCACCGGTGCACGCTGGCCGTCTCGGTTCGCCTTCGTCGACTTTGCGCCGCGGACCGACATTCCGATCTATTTGGCTGGGCTCAGTCGCGGCATGATCCGGCTGGCTGGCGAGATCGCCGACGGTGTGGTGCTGTGGGCTTGCCCGTCGTCGTACGTGCGGGATGTGGTGCTGCCGGAGGTCAACGCCGGGCGCCGTGCGGCGGGTAAGGACCTCGACGGTTTCGATGTGGTGGCGTCGGTCCCGACGGCGGTTACTGATGACTCAGCCGTAGCGCTGGCGGGTATCCGCGACGAGCTACATCGCTATTTCGGTCTGCCGTTCTACCGTGCGATGTTCACCGCGGCGGGCTACGCCGAAGACGTGGCCGCCTATGACGCCGCCGACGGCGACCGCGACAAGCAGTTGCATGCCATCAGCGAATCGTTCGTCCAAGACCTGTGCGCGATCGGCGATCAGACGTCAGTCGTCGCCGCATTGCAGCGTTACCGTGCGGCAGGGGCGACCAACCCGATGCTCACCCACATCCGCGGCACCGACTTTGCGGCCACTCTGCGCGCAGCGGCTCCAGACGGCTCCGCGGCGGCGTCGTGACGAATTCGTGTTCGTTGTTCGGCTATCGGAGATGGTCGCCGATCGGTGGGGCTACGTGTCGGACTCAGGTGGGGGATGCCCGGGACACGTTAGGAGGTCGATCGACATGAAGTTGGCAGTGATGGGTTTGCTCGCAATGCTTTTGGTGGGCCCGTGGATGCCGGCAGGCTACCCAGGCGTGGCCCGAGCTGCGGCGGTGGAATACCTGATGGTGCCCTCCGGTGCGATGGGCCGGGACGTCCCGGTGGCGTTTTTGGGTGATGGCCCGCACGCAACGTTCCTGTTGGATGCCTTCGACGCAGGCGACACAGTGAGTAACTGGGTTACGGCGGGTAACGCGATGAACGCCTTGGCCGGTAAAGGTTTTTCGGTGGTGGCGCCGGCTGGCGGCGCCTATAGCTTCTATACCGATTGGGAACAGGACGGCGGCCGGCAGTGGGAGACGTTCTTGACCGCCGAGCTGCCTAACTGGCTGGCCGCCAACAAGGGCTTGGCCCCTGGCGGGCACGCGGTGGTCGGGGCCGCGCAGGGCGGCACCGCCGCGATCACGCTGGCCGAATTTCACCCCGATCGGTTTCGGTACGCGGGATCGTTGTCGGGTTTCCTCTATCCGTCGAATACGACGGTCAACGGCGCGATCACCGAGGGCATGATGCGGTTCGGCGGGGTCGATATCCGCAACATGTGGGGCCTGCCGCAGCTGGGCCGGTGGAAATGGCACGACCCTTACGTGCACGCCGCGCTGCTGGCCTCTAACGACACCCGCGTGTGGGTGTTCAGCCCGCGGGCCCTGACAGCTAGCGATCCCGCAGCCATGATCGGTTATCCTGACCAGGCCCAGGGCACGAACCGCGATTTCTATGACCAGTATCGCGCTGTTGGCGGTCACAACGGGCACTTTTACTTTCCGCCGGGCGGCGACCACGGGTGGTCGAGCTGGGCTCCGGAGCTGGCTGTGATCGCGAGTGATCTGGCAGCCGCAATCAGGTAATCGCCGGGCTGGCTTCAGCGGGTCCTGCTGCGGCGGGTTGGCATGTCCTCAAGTATCAATAGCGCGCTAACGGCGTGGGGCGGTCAAACAGTCAACAACCATCCATTTGGATGACTAAGAGTCATTGACTATTTATCAACTGCTGTTCTATGGTCGATACCACAGATCGGCTATCGCGGCGTGACCAGGCGCGACGTGGCGTACAGGAGTTGTGGGGATGACCGTTATCGAAGCCGAACCGCTGGCCCCAGCGGTTGCTCCCGGCGAGCCGATGCGGGCCGACATCGCCGCGGGTTGGCGGCGCGTTCAGCTGAGCGGTCTTCGTGAGTCGATGGAGGTCAGCGAGCAGCGATGTGAATCCGTGGACCGGTCGAGTCGGCTGATGGTCGCCGCAGCCCCGGTGTTGGACCGTATGGCCGACGACCTCACCGATACCCGATATGCAATTCTGCTGGCCGACCAGGACGCCCGCATCATTGACCGCCGCAGCGCAGCCGGGTCCTCGCTGCGTGCGCTGGACGCGGTCAAGGCTATTCCGGGTTTGCGTTACTGCGAGCAGGTCAGTGGGGTCAATTCGCTAGCCACTGCTTACGAGCTGCGTCGGCCTATCGCAGTTATCGGCGCTGAGCACTTCCTCGAATCGCTGCGGGTGTTCTGCTGCTATGGTGCGCCGATCATCCACCCGCTGACGCGTCGGCTTGAGGGAGTGCTCGACATCTCGGGACCGGCGCGCGACCGCACTGCGTTACTTAAGCCATTTGTGCTGCGCGCGGTCGAGGACATCCAGCAGCGTCTGTTGGACTCGTCGCGCGACGCCGAAAAGCGGCTGCTGTCGGCTTTTCAGGCGGTGGCCGCTCGGCGCAAGGCTGCCGTGCTGGCATTGGGCGACGACCTCATCGTGTCCAACCCCGCCGCCACGGACTTGTTACGCAGTGAAGATCATGTGATGTTGCGCAAACGTACCGCTGACGTCGCCAGGTCGGCTGGCTCCCTGCGGACGACGATGCGGGCCGTCTCGGGGAACACCCTTAATCTGCTGGCGCAAGGGGTCCTTGGTACGACCGGAGTGATCATCACGATCACTGCGCACCCGGGCAAGCGGCCATCATCTCCGGCCGGGCCACCGTCTCCCGGCGCGCTAGAGGTGCGGGCAAAGGTGTCCCTCATCACTGGCGAGCCCGGCACCGGTCGAACGAGCACCGCGATCAAGCTTGCCGGCAGCGGCGCGGCAGTTTTCGACGCCGTCGCCGAGGGCGGCATGGATTGGTTGGCCGCGGCGCGCACTTCATTGGGCGGGGCCGGGGTGGTCGTTGTCGACAACGTCGACCAGCTGTCATCGCGGGCCGCTGCGAGTCTGAGAGTGGCCATCCGCGAGTCTCATGGTCCGGTAGTGCTGACCTCGGGCCCACAGGAACAGCTCACCGGTGATCGTGCCGCGCTGGTCGCGTCGGCGCTAACGCGTACGGACTTGCGGCCGGTGCGCGAGTACGGGCCGCGGTTTGCCGAATTGGCCTATGCCGTGCTGCGCGAACACCATCCCAAGGCAAATATGCGCTTCACCCCGTCGGCTCTGGAGGTGCTAGCCACCCAACCCTGGCCGGGTAATATCCGCGAGCTCATTGCAGTCATCGAGCACGCGGTATCCCGGCGCACCAGCGGTGACATTACTGACCGCGATCTGCCTGCCAGCCACGCCGCGCCCCCGCCAGCACGGTTGACCAAACTCGAGCGCGTGGAACGCGACACGATTGTGGCGGTGTTGCAGTCCGCGAACGGGAACAAGGTCGCCGCCGCCGCGGAGCTGGGGATCGGTCGTACGACGCTCTATCAGCGGTTGCGTCATTACCGAATACCAGGCTAGCCCCCGGGGCCGGATGGATTGTCCGGCGAATAGCTTTCGCATGCGCTGACGGATCTTTTCGGCGGCGGTGGACCCCGTCCCCATCTAGATCTCCGGCGATACCTCGAGGCGGTGTGGGTTGAAATCGCGTATGGACACTGAAATTTCGTCTTCGGCGGGCATCACGGTAACCGCGGCGCTGTGGTCGAGCGCCGCCAGTGTGTTCCCGTCGACGCTGGCGCAAGCAGCGCCGTCGACGGCAACTGTCCAACGGCCACGGCCCAGCACCCTGCCGATGCGGGCCTGGCCGCTGCCGGCGGGCGCCTCCGTCCTGCGCTGTAGCTGGATGACGAGCCGGCCATCGGCAACATGAGCCTGGCGCACATCAACATCGGGTTGGACTTCGGTCAGGGCCGGCAGCTGGAAATGGTCGACCGGCCACGGGTCATTGAAGAGCTTGCAAAATCCGTCGCTGACGTTTAGCCGGGCCATCGCTAGCAATACATTGCCGACCATCGGGTCGACTTCGACGTAGTGGCCGTCGTCGTCGTACTGGCGATCATTGCGCGGGTAATACAGTCCGCCATCTCGACGGGTCGGTTTCATGAAGTGATCCGCGTAGGCCAAAAGGCCGTCGCGCGTTGAGGTGTCACCCATCTCGGCGGCCCAGGCCGCAACCCAGCCGAAATCGCACCAGTCACTATCGGCGGGTACGCCGATAAACGTTTTCGGAGTGGGGCGGACCGAGAGCATCCCGTCACCGGCGTCGACGAGGTAATCGCTGATCTGGCTGTGGTAGTGGGCGCGCACGAATTCCTTGTTCCACATACTCAATAAGGTCCCCAGCCAGGCGTCTGACCACGCGGCCCGGTCGGCATTGGGTATCACGACATGACTGTCCTCCGTGATTAGCACGTTGTAGTGCCCGTTATCGTCGAGGCGGCCGAAATCGCCCCATGCTTTCTCGTAGTTGGCGATTACTTCAGCGGCGCGGTCATTGCCGTGGATGAGGTCGTGCATGCGGAAACCCAAGATCGCGGGTTGATTGCAGATCTGAAAGATACAGTTGGGCTCGCAGGCCACTCCGAGGAACCCGTTTTTGACCATCTGCCAGTAGATGCGTTCGGTTAATGAATCCCGGTCATATTCAAAGTGTTTGGGATCACCGCCCCACAAAGGGGTCCAATGGTGGAAGGTCAGCGAACCTGGTTGAGCGTAGTGATCGCTGGCAAATAGGTAGTCGTGTAGCACTGCGCCGGACTGGACGTAGGCGCTGTACATGATGTTGTCGCGGATCACCGGGTCCCACTGCTCGACGTAATCGTTGGAGAGGTGTTCGTTGAAGGCGGCGTGGCCGCGGCTGGTGTCCTTCCAGTACAGCCAGACTTCTGGCTCAAGAAGTTTGTCCATCAGCCGCTTGACCAGCGGCTGAAACAATCCCGGCGCCGCGGGCAACCGGTGGCGGTGCGTCAGCGCCGCGGTGTAGATCATGTAGGCGAGCTGATAACGCAGGCTGGCGAAGTCGTCTTGGCCGCTGACACGGGTGCCCATCAGCGACCAGTCGTTGGCGGGTTGCCGGGACAAGTTGACCAAGTGGCGCAGATGATCGGTCTGCTCGTCGGTGAGCGTGGACCCAGCGACCACCGCGGTGTCCCTCATGCACGCTCCTTCATCTCGTGGCGCCGCCTCGCCGCCGCCTGCGCGGCGAGGAGCATGCGAGCCCACCACCGATTCTTCAATCGTCTGAGTCACCCATCGTGTTCGGATTTCGAACAAACCATCGCTGGGCCATGGTTCAGTCAGCCCTGGGTAGGTCTTGGCGGGTCACCACGCCGGGGGCCGAGCGGGCGGTTGAACTGGGCGTTCAGGCTCAGCGCACCGGGCAGGCGAACCTGCAGAGAAGGTCTGCACGGTCGGCGGCTTGGGAATCCCTTTTCAAGTAGGCCTAATTTCAGTGACTTAAGGTCAGTGACTATTAGTCATCGAAGCTGTAGCGTGAACCTTGCCGCCGCTGTGGTGCTGCGGCCGGGTAGTGGAAGGGGACCTGTAATGACTATCACCGATGTGGCGACGGATGCTTCTGGTTTGGTGGATGGTTGGTCGCCGTCGTATGAGGATGTGACTGCTGAGGAGGTGATTGCTCGTGCGCGGGCGGTTGCGCCGTTGTTGCGGCCGTTGCAGGCCGACACCGAAGCGCGGACGTATTACTCGGCGGAGACCCACGAGTTGTTTCGGCGTGCGGGGTTTTACCGGATTTTGACCCCGCGTCGCTATGGCGGGTTTGAGTTCAGCATTGACACGTTCTTTAAGGTCGCGATGGCGCTCGGTTCGGGGTGTGCCTCGTCGGGATGGCAGTACTGCCTGGGCCATTCCCATACCCTGACGTTTGCCACGTTTTGGGACAAAGAGGTCCAAGACGAGATATTTAGCGGTGGTCCGGATTTTTTGGCTCCCGGCACCGTCAAGCCCCAGGGGCAGGCCACACGGCTGCCCAATGGTGATTGGGAACTGTCGGGGGTGTGGAACTACTGCTCGGGAGTGCCCTACTCGTCGTGGTTTGTCAGCCACACCCTGCAGGCTGATAGCGGGGAGCCGATGCTGTTCATCGCGCCGCGCGATCGCTGGACGATGCTCGATGACTGGGGCAACCAGCTGGGTCTTAAGGGCACCGGGTCACACAGCATCCGCATGGATAAGGCGGTCATTCCGGCGCGCTATGCCAAGCCCGGGGTGCATTTGTTCTACGTGGATGTACATGCCGACGGTGTGACGCCGGGGCGGGCGCTGCACGGTAATCCGCAATATGGGGCCAGTCCGTATGCCTATGCGCTGATTGAGACGGCCGCCATCGGTGTGGGTATGGCCCAAAACGCGATGACGGTGTTCGAAGAGATGATGACGACCAAGACCACAGTGTTTGCGCCGTTTAACCGTCGCGTCGATGACATCGACTACCAGCGCTGGTTTGGCCTGGGCTATGGCAAGGTGATCACCGCGGAAGCGGTCATCATCGCGGCCACCGAGCAGATGGTCGAGATCGCCCGCCAGAATGCATTCACCCCAGAGTTGGACCGGCGCATCGTGGCGATGGCCTGTGAGGCACTCGACCTGTGTTGGGACGCGGTGCAGATCTTTTTCCGCTACAGCGGATCGGGCTCGATCGTCAACGGCACACCCATGGAACGGGTCTGGCGCGACATGTCAACCCTGCGAGCCCACAGCGGACTGCTCTACTTCGTCGAAATCTCCAAACGCGAACTCACCCAAGCCCACTTCACCAACACCTGAGGTGTATTGCGCGAGTTCGGCGTTCGGTGTTTTCTACTGGTCGTCGAACGCCCGCTTCTGTGGCTGGTCGGATGAATCTGTGTCATTGCGGAAGGGACTAACAATGACAAATGAATTGGTCTCCACCGAGGACTTCAAGGCCATCATGGCGACGGTATGTAGTCAGGTTGCGGTCGTCACCGCGATGGCCGCTAATCGCCCCCATGGCGCTACAGTCACCGCGTTCTGCTCGCTGTCGCTGCACCCACCCATGATCGTGGTCGCGTTGAATCAAACATCGCGGCTGTTGGGGCTTATTAACGGCACCGGCCGCTTGGGCATAAATCTGCTCGCTGAGGGTCAACAGGACGTGGCTGACTGTTTTGCATCCAAGTCGGACAACAAGTTTGAGTCCGTGCGGTGGCGGCTGCGCGGCGAGTTGCCGGCCATCGAGGGCAGCGCTGGGTGGTTGGGTTGCCGTGTCGCCAAGCAGCTCGGTGGCGGAGATCATGATCTTCTTTTGTGCGACGTTGTCGATACCGTCCGGCCCACGGTGGCGCGCCGGCCGTTGGTTTACGGTAGCCGCGAATACGGTACCCATTCTGGGCTGTCTGACGGGCGGCCCCTCTTGGCGCTGGCCGGGCCCTGATCAAGGCGCCGACATCGTGGTCACGGGCGCGGACGTAGCAGACTCTCGGCCGCTGATGTGTCCAAAGACGGGTCGAGCTCGCAGGCCCCGCGGAGTGCGCCGACCATGATGTGGATCATCGCCTCGACCACAGCGTCAATGGGGTAGGAGCGTCCCTGCTGCACCCATTCCACGCTGAGTTGATCCATGCCTGCGGAGATTGCGCGGAGCGTGATCCGGGGTGCTGTCGCCGTTGGATCCATGCCGACGATTTCGAGTGCATCGGAGATGATCGTGAGGCGCCGGTTCTCCAGGACCTCCCACGCCTGAGGGTCTGAGGCGATCCCCAACGAACCCTTGATATAGCCCACCACCAGACGCTCGTTAGTGGCCACCCGGTGGAAGTGTTCGTAGAGGATCTGACGAATTCGCTCGCCCGGGGACGCCCCGGGCTCGGGCTCGGGCAATTCGAACAGCACTTTGGAAAGCTCATTGACCGCTTCAACGTACAGGCCGCGCTTACTCCCGAAATGGTGAAACAACACGCCGTGAGCGACACCGGCCTTCTCGGCGATTTCGCTGACTTGGACCTGGTGAAAGGGTCGCTCAGCGAACAGCTCGACGCCAACCGCCAGCAGTCGACGCCGAGTCGCCTGGGCCTTTTCCTGGCGGGTCGACGGCGATGCGTCGGGCGGGGCCGCGATGTCGGTGGTAGACACGCCATCAATTCGAACACACGACGCCGAGTTGCCCAACCCGGCTACCGGCGTGTCCAGACGAGCATCCGGACGCAGGCACCTTGCGGCGACCAGCGCAGACAACGTCCGCGGCGGCTGCTGATCGTCGACACGCTCGGGGCTATGCCAGCACAAATTGTTCGCACATAGAACACTCGCGGGCCGGCGCTGCTCTGAGGATGAGCAACACAGACTATTCACGCCAACCCTGCAGGGACCAAACATCAGGAGCTAATTGATGGCAACCGTGTCAGTGCCGCGGGTGAGTGTCGACAGTGAGTTCGTGATGACCATCGCCGGCAAACGGGTGAGCACGAATGAGACCCTTGCGGTGTTCAATCCCGCGACTCGACAGGTAGTGGCCAATGTCCCTGTCGCCTCACAGGTGCTGTTGGACGAGGCGGTCGCGGCGGCACGGGCGGCGTTCAACGAGTGGTCTACCAACGCATTGACCGATCGGCAGCAAGCCGTGGCGGCGATGGGTGACCGACTGGCCGAGCACGCCGAGGATTTCATGGCGTTATTGACCATCGAACAAGGCAAGCCAAAAGCGATGGCTGAGTGGGAAGTGCTCGGCTCTATCGCGTGGTTCCGCGAGATCGCCACCCAGTCGCTGGCTAGCGAGACGGTTCAGGAAACCAGGGAACGGCTGGTGATTTCGCGACACACCCCGCTGGGGGTGGTAGGTGCGATCGTGCCCTGGAATTTTCCTATCCTGCTGGCCGTGTGGAAGATCGCGCCGGCACTGGTGACCGGCAATACCATCGTCGTCAAGCCCTCGCCGTTCACTCCGCTGTGTGATCTGAAACTCGTTGAGCTGGTACAAGACCTGCTGCCAGCGGGTGTGCTCAGCGCCGTCAGTGGCGGCGACGACCTCGGGAGATGGATTACCGCACACCGTGATATCGACAAGATCGCATTCACCGGCAGTACCGAGACCGGCAAGCATGTGATGGCTTCAGCGGCGGGCACGCTCAAACGGCTCACCCTTGAGTTGGGCGGAAACGATCCGGCAATCGTGCTCGACGATGTGGACCCACAGACGGTTGCCCCGAAATTGTTTTGGGCAGCCTTTCAAAACAACGCCCAGTTCTGCAATGCGGCGAAACGGATCTACGTCCACGACAACGTCTATGACCAGGTACGTGATGCGATGGTCGCTTACGCACGCACCGTCACGGTTGGCGACGGCGCAAGCCCCGAAACGCAACTGGGGCCGATACAAAACGAGCCGCAATACCGCAAGGTGCTGGAGTACTTCGCGGACTGCCACGCAAACGGCCACGTTTTTGCGCTGGGCGGCATGGTCGACCGCGACGCGGTTGGCTGGTTTGTTCCAGTGACACTGGTCGACGATCCGCCGGAGGACTCTCGTCTGGTGGCCGAGGAGCCGTTTGGGCCGATTCTGCCGCTCCTACGCTGGCACGACGAAGCGGATGTCATCGCTCGGGCCAACGCCACACCATGGGGTTTGGGCGCGAGCGTGTGGGGGCGCGACCTTGAACGAGTCGGTCGCATTGGCCGCCAGCTAGAGGCGGGCACTGTGTGGCTCAACGAGATCCACGAGTACTCACCGCATCAGGTCTTCGCCGGGCACAAGCAGTCCGGGATCGGTGCCGAGAACTCCCTGTATGGCCTGGTCGAGTACACCAACCATCAGACGATCACGCTCAACAAAGCCCGGGACGCAGTCGCATGAAAGCACTCGCGGCAGTCCTCGCAGCACCTGGCGGACCGCTCGAACTCACCGAAGTCGAGGTCAAAGATCCACGTCCTGACGAACTGGTTGTGCGCATTGCTGGAGTGGGCATCTGCCACACCGACCTGGGAGTGATAGATGCCCCAGCGAAGGGGCAACTCCCAATTGTACTGGGCCATGAAGGATCCGGCGTGGTCGAGCGCGTCGGAGCCGATGTACCCGATCTAGTCGAGGGTGATCATGTCGTGCTTTCCTACAGTTATTGCGGCACCTGCGACAACTGCGCCAGGGCGCTACCGATGCACTGCCGCGAATTCGTCGCCCGCAACATGACTGGTGCCCGTAGCGACGGGTCCTCTCCGCTGGTTATCGGCGAGCGCACACTGCTGGGATCCTGGTTTGGTCAGTCATCCTGGTCCTCCCACGCGGTGACCAACTATCGCAACTGCGTCAAGGTTGGTTCCCACCTACCGTTGCACTTGCTCGGACCGCTGGGGTGCGGAATTCAAACCGGTGCCGGGGTGGTGTTGAATACGCTTCAGCCGCGCCCGAATTCATCGGTTGCCATCTTCGGTGTCGGATCGGTCGGTTTGTCTGCACTGCTGGCGGCCCGAGTGGTCGGCTGTGACCCGATCATCGCCGTCGACATCGATGACGCGCGGTTGAAAAAGGCCGCATCGTTGGGCGCCACTCACACCATTAATTCGTCAAAGAGGCAGCCCGTCAACACTATTAAGGAACTTACCGCCGGGTTCGGAACCCACTACAGCGTCGACTGTATCGGGTTGCCACCGGTAGTTCGCGACGCGCTGGAATGCCTACAAACACCCGGGGTATGCGCCACTGTGGGGTTTCAGAGCCTCCCGAACGAGGTCGTGATCGACCAAGGCAGTGTGCTCTTCGGCAAAACGCTGATCGGCGTTATTGAAGGAGACGCCGTACCTCAAGAGTTCATACCGCAACTCCTGCAACTCTACGAGGACGGCCTGTTTGTGTTCGACGAACTTATCGACCTGTTTGACTTCTCCAGCATCAACGATGCCATCAGCGCGGTGCACGACGGGACAACCACCAAGGCGGTCCTGACATTCGGCGACGCACCACGCCACGGCACAAGCGTTCATGTCTGATGATGCTGGACGGCAGCGGTGTGTGCACGCCGGCGGAGATACTGCCTTGGGCAGCAAGGATTTTTACTGACAAACTTGCGCTCATTAGTGCGGGCCGCGCGTTTAGCTACACCGATTTAGAGCGCCAGTCAGCCGCGATGGCGTCTGCGCTGCGACAGCGAGGGATCACCGAGGGCGATGTGGTCTCTATCTGCGGTCAAAACAGCTGGCAGTGGGTGGTGGCCTATCATGGCGCCTTACGGGCTGGCGCGGTTGTCAATCCGCTCAACGTTATGCTGAGCGGTCCCGAATTGGCATACGCACTCAACGATTGCCACGCGCGGGCACTATTCGCAGCAGCCGCGCCGACCCCGGCCGCGGCGGTCGCCGAGCAGGTGCCAACCCTGCAAATCGTCGCTGAGTTCGGGGACGCCAGCCCGCACGGCGCGGTCGGATTCGCCGCGCTCCTACAGGAAGCGGTTACGCCCGCCCCGACAGTGCGACCGGCTGACCCCCGTGAGCTTTGTGCAATCGCCTACACCTCGGGTACGACCGGTCATCCGAAGGGCGCGATGCAGTCTCATCAATCGATTTTGCTCAACTGCGCCTTAACCGCGAGCATGCACGGCCGCAACGACCGCGACATCGTGGTTAGCGCCTTGCCGGCAGCCCACGTGTACGGCAATGTCGTCATCAACAGCACCTTCCTGACGGGAGGCACTGTGGTGTTGATGGAGCGTTTCAACCCCGCAGAGGCGTTGCAATTGATCGCTGCCGAACACGCGACGATGTTCGAGGGCGTTCCGATGATGTATGGACTGATGATCTCAGACCCGTTGTTCGAGCATGCCGACCTCACGAGTCTGCGCAAGTCAACTGTTGGGGGGCAGGCAATGTCGCCCGAATTGGCCCGCCAATGGGAGAAGCGCAGTGGGGCACGATTGCTGGAACTGTGGGGCATGACTGAGCTGTCAGGACTCGGCGCCACTCACAGCCTCCATGCCCCGGCTGTGCTCGGTTCCGTTGGGATGCCGCTCCCGGGTATGGAGATGAAGATCCTGGACATGGGGGACTCCGACTGTGAGGCGGCGGTCGGTGAGCGTGGCGAATTGGTCGTTCGCGGCCCGCTGGTCATGATGGGTTACTTCGGCAATCCCGCGGGCACCGCCGAAGTTCTCGACGAAGAGGGCTGGTTGCGGACGGGCGATGTGGCTTTCCGGGATCACGACGGCTATTACTACGTGGTCGACCGCAGCAAAGACATGATCCTTACAGGCGGCTACAACGTCTACCCCGCCGAGCTAGAGCGTGTCATCGGTGAACATCCCGGAGTGGCAATGGTCGGGGTGGGTAAACGCGGCGATGCGGTGCGGGGCGAGATTGCGGTGGCCTACATCGTCGCGCGCGACGGCGCGCAGTTGAACGAGCAGGACATCGTGGACTTCTGCGCAACTCGGCTGGCCGCCTACAAGCGGCCGCGCGCTGTGGTTTTCGTAGAGCAGTTGCCGTTGACCGGGTCGGGTAAGTTGCTGCGCCGCCGATTGAGCGCTCTTGATCCGATCCAAGCTTGCCTATCCGCCGGTACAGCTACGTAGGGGCCATGAAACGCGACATCTCGCTCGCCGCCTTGACTGTCGCGGCTGCCATAGGTGGCCTCACGCCGACTCTCGTCTCAACGGCGTACGCCGCACCAGCGCCAGAGGTGGAGTATGTGTACAACGTGATGGTCCGTCGACATTACAACTTTCCGAACGCCACCGAAGCCGTCAACTATGGCTACGGGATCTGCGACGAGGTCAGTCGCGGCGACAGCTACGCCCAAGTAATGGGTGATGTGAAAAGGGACGTGCTCCCCAACGACGAGTTTGCGGCTAATTACCTGATCTCGTATGCGGTTAATCTACTGTGTCCTGCCCAGATTTGGCAGCTGCGGAAGTCGGCGGCGAACTACCGACCGCCGCCGACAGCTGCTGAACTGTCAATTGTGCCTTGACTATTTGGCTATACCTTTCCTTCTCTAGTACTAGCTGCACGTGCTGCTGGCTGTAGCACCGCATTGTTCGCCGACGCAGTCGTAAGATTTGTTTCCCGGTCGATAGTTGTCTAAGACGTTGACCACACGGCTATTTTGGGCCAGCTATCAATCCTCTAGGAGAAAGCCGCGAGCGTATTTTGGTTAGGTCGCCGGTCGCCTTCGCGCAGAAGTTCAGGGCCGGCCTACCGGTGGCGGCGGGTAACCCACGCCAGCTGGGGGTTCCTGCTGGCCGATGCAGATCACTGTGCAACCAGGAGCCGCCGGGGGCAGCGACTGGGACCGCCAGATCGGTTGCTGGGCAGGCATCGTGGGTGGGCCGAGGTCGATTAGCGGCATCTGGGCCAGCGGGTCGGTCGGCGGGAGGCCATAAATGTTGAGCGGGAGCCCCGGCCCGAGTCCCTCCGGATTATCGAGATGTAGGTCACCGAGCGGCGGTGCCGGCCCAGTCACCGATGGCAGGTCTACCGGAACCACGCCGGTGGCATAAGCCGCGGCCCAGCCCAACACATTTCGGGCGTACGGAATCGAGTTGTTATAGCGCAAGATCGCCGCCATCACCCTAGACGGGTCCCGCAAGTTCAGACCGCCGCTGCACAGATACCTCGCGGCGGCCAGCGTGGAGTCGTAAAGGTTCTGGGGATCGGCCACGCCGTCGCCGTCGCCGTCGGAGGCATACCGTGCCCAGGTACCGGGCAGGAACTGCATCGGGCCCATTGCGCGCGCGTAGCTGACTCGATCGCCGGCGCTGCTTTCGACGATGACCTCGTTTCCGGGCACCGAGCCATCCAAGGCCGGTCCATAGATCGGCTGGACAGCGGTACCGCGAGCATCCGTCGCACCGCCGCTGGCGTGTCCAGATTCAATGCGTCCGATACCGGCCAACAGATTCCAGCTGATCCCACAGTCAGGATCAGACGTGGCCATTTGTTGCTCAGCGTTA
>Ga0335072_10003848_pt1 | contig 22441 bp, 23 predicted proteins | sample Lox_Sample_21_FD_206725 | JGI IMG/M metagenome (GOLD analysis project Ga0335072, IMG submission 206725) | Soil microbial communities from Loxahatchee National Wildlife Refuge, Florida, United States - Lox_Sample_2.1 | ecosystem: Environmental > Terrestrial > Soil > Wetlands | place: USA...
ACAAAGGTGCCCTTTTTTGTTTATCCAATTGGTTATTCTTCGACGGGCTTTTGCCAATGCAATAAATAACGCCAGAAGAGCAATCGGCGCACTCGCACTCCGGGTAGCACCGCGCTGGCCTGATCGGCGACCTCGCGGGTAGTCAGCGGCGGATCCATGACGACGGGCATGGCGGCACGGGTGACGTCCTTTGCGAACCAGTTGTGGCTTCCCACCGACCTGGCCGTCGCGAACGCTGCGCCGAGCACTCGATGTCCAAGTGCGGCAACAAGCTCCGTTGGCAGTTCGTGGCGCACATCGCCTCGAGGCAACGCGACGACGGCAAGCACTCCTCCAGGGCGCAACAGTGCGGCGAACCGCAGCAATGCCTTGTTCAACGGCATGTGATGCAGCGCACTGATCGACACGACCGCGTCGTACTCGCCGTCGGGCAGTGGGTAGGTCATGACGTCGGCAAGGACGCAGTTCACGTTGTCGGGAGTGCGCTCCCGGGCTATCTGGATCATCGCCGGCGAGCGGTCGATGGCGTCGACCTCGTCAACTCGGGAAGCCAGTCGGGCCGCGAATAACCCTGCGCCGCAACCAATATCCAGCACGCGATGGCACCGTGGCGGCAACTGATCAAGCAGTAGGCGGTGGTAATACACGTTGTGGTCCCAGTCGAGCACGATCACGTCGTTAGCAGCCCGGCGCGCGCTGCCGCAAGGGTAATGCGGGTGGTTTGTGCAACGGCGGCCTCATCGATGGGATCACCTGTGGTGACCATGCGATAGAACAGCGGGGCCCGGAACGTGGTGAGCAACGCGTTGGCGTCGGTGTGTTCCGGAAGCTCGCCGCGGTCGATTGCCTGGGCGACGACGGGGGCCGCCCGCTCGGCCTGTTGATCGAAGTAGCGTCGGGTTGCCTCGCGAAGCTGCGGCGACTGAAGGCCTGCCGTCAGGACCGCGACTATCTGGCGCCCGATGCCGCCGTTGAGTTGGTCGGCCAATTCCCTGCCCAGAGTGAGCAGGTCCGTCTCGATGTCGCCGGTGGCCCGGCCCGGGATGGCGTCCTCCGACCACGTCATGAGCGCATCGACCAGAAGGTCGTCGAGCGTCGGCCACCGTCGATAGATAGTTGTCTTGTTAACACCCGCGCGCGAGGCCACCGCCTCCACGCTCAAGGCTGCGTACCCGTTGGCGTCGAGCTCCTGCAAGACGGCATACAGCACCGACTCACGTACTCGAGCGCTCCGACCGCCGGTCCGAACACCCTGGACAACCTGCCGATTTACCATTAATCGCCTCAATCAGTTGCGTTAATCCCGCCGCGGTGGCACGCTGCCAATATAGCAACAACTTGTTGCTATAAGGGGAAGGAATGATCATGCGATTCATGTTCGAAACCGACGAGGCGTTCTCGTTCGAGACCCTACGAGCGGTCGGCTACAGCGTCTACGGCGGAGCCGACATCGGCGAGGTGATGGCAACCGCAGCACGGATCACACCCGGGGACCCGGATTCCTGGTATCAGGAATGGCGGGCCCTGGCCGACCGGATCGCCACCATCGCCGACAAGAGCGCCCACGACGGGCACGCCGCCAGCGCCAGCAGCGCCTACCTGCGCGCCTCTAACTACTACCGGAGCGCTGAGTTCTTTCTGCGCGACGATCCAGCCAACGATCCGCGCGTAGCGGAAACCTCTGCTCGGGCGATCGAGACCTTCAGGGCCGCGCCGGAGATCCAGGCCAACTGGACGCGCGTCGGGATCCCTTACGAGGGAATCGAACTCGAGGGCTACTACCTCAACTGCACCGGCGATGAGCCCGGGCCCACGCTGCTCGCACACGGCGGTTATGACTCCACGGTCGAAGAGTTGTTCTTCAGCGCGGGGGAGGCCGCGCGGCGCCGCGGGTGGAACTGCCTGATTTTCGAGGGACCCGGGCAGGGGACGGCCCTGCGGGTTCACAAACTGCCGTTCCGCCACGACTGGGAGGCCGTGGTCACCCCCGTCGTGGACTTCGCGATCAACCTTCCTGGGGTCGACCCCGACCGCATCGCGCTCATTGGCATGAGCATGGGCGGCTACCTAGCGCCGCGCGCGGCCGCCTTCGAGCACCGGCTCGCCGCGTGCATCGCATACGACGGTGTGATCAACATGACCGCGGCATTCAGTCAGGCGGCCACGCCACCCGGATCGCCACTGCCGGAGTTCGATTCGGAGCAAATGGTCGCCGGACTCGACCGCCTGATTGCCCATCGTTCCCAGATGCCGAGTTCGCAGCGGTGGGCAGTGTCGAACGCGTTGTGGGTGTTCAACAGCGCCACGGCCAGAGAATTCATCGACGAGGTCAGCGGCTACGACCTGACCGGGGTCGCCGAGCAGATCACCTGCCCGACGCTGGTATGCGAGGCTGAACACGACCAGTTCTTCTCGGGGCAGCCGCAAATGCTGTATGACGCGCTGCGCTGCCCGAAGACGCTCATGAAGTTCACTGCCGCCGAGGGCGCCGAAGAGCATTGCCACGTCGGAGCGCTGACGCTGTTTCATCAGCGGATGTTCGACTGGCTCGACGACACCCTCGCGTCGTGAGACCGGGAATCGACAGAGGCCAGTCATGCCACAGTTCCCGTTTCCGGCTCTCGACGCCGCGAAGGCGGCCCAGTACGAATTGTTTCCAATCAACTTGACTCGGATGATGCTGCACACGCAGGGACTGACCCTGCCGTATTGGCGATACGGGTTGAGTTTCCGCAACGCCAAGATCACCCCGTTGGTGCGCGAACGCGTGATCGTTCGCGTCGGGGCAGCCGCCGACTGCGAATACCAACTGGTTCAGCACAAGTTGGAAGCCCTGCGCACCGGGACCAGCCAGGAGCTGCTGGCCGGCCTGATCGACCCGCAGCGCCAGGACTTCGACGATCCGTCGGTGACGGCATTGGTCAAGTATGTCGACTCGCTGGTGAAAAACATTGGGGCCGAACAAGAGACACTCGACACCCTGCGGAAGTACTTCCCCGACAACGAAGTCGCCGAAATTACTTTGCTGGCCGGCACCTACGTCCTGTGCGCCGCCTTCCTGAAATCGCTACAGGTGCCCCTCGATGACGGCCCCGTCGACTGGTCTGCGGCCGACGCTTACATGAAGGAGGTTGGACTCCAATGAACAACGACCTCGCCATTCTCGAGGACTACATCCAGCGATGCTCCAACTGGGGTAGATGGGGGCTCGAAGATCAGCTGGGCACGGTCAACCTCATCACAGCCGACAAGGTCCGCGAAGCCGCAGCATTGGCGAAGGGCGGCAGGATGATCTCGCTAACCATGCCCTACGATGCGACCGGCCCGCAAAACGGCTTCCTGAATAGATCGAATCCCCATCTGTACCAACTCTTATCGGGACCCGGATATCTGGTCGGCGAGCAACACGACTTGGAAACCAAGACTCTGACCGAGTTGACGGAATTCACCGGGCAACCCACTGCCGGCTTCTACGACGATGTCCTGGTCATGCCCACCCAATCGGGTACCCAGTGGGACGCGCTGTGCCACGTGTTCTGGCGAGGACAGATCTACAACGGGCATTCAGCCGCCGATGCCGGAACAGGAGGTAGTCGCAGCAACGGGGTGCAGAACTATACCGGCAAAATCGTAACCCGCGGTGTGTTCGTCGACCTGCCCGCGCACCGCGGCGTCGAGACCCTGGAGCCCGGTTACGCCGTCACCACCGACGACCTCGACGAGTACCTGGCGGCGAAACACCTGCAGATCCGGCCCGGCGACGCGTTGATCGTCCGCACCGGCTTCATGGCCGCGCGTCGGGGGAAGTGGGGCGACTATGCCGGCGGTCCATCACCGGGCTTGTCGTTGCATACCGCGCCGTGGTTGCGCGACAACGATATTGCCGCGATCGCGACCGATACCTGGGGAATTGAGGTGCTGCCCAACGAGATCGACGTCTGGCAACCGTTGCACGTGGTCGGCCTCGCTCACACGGGGCTGGCCTTCGGCGAGATGTTCGACCTCGACGCCCTCTCGGACGACAGCAAGGCCGACGGCATTTACGAGTTCATGTTCGTCGCGTCACCGTTGCCACTGACCGGGGCCTCCGGCAGCCCGGTCTCCGCCCTTGCGATCAAGTAGCCGCCGACGCGGTGCTCTAACGATCGGTCGCGCCGCGCACCCGTATCCTTTGACCGTGGTCGAGGACACGCACGGCGACGGGACACGGCGACCGGAGCGAGGACCGCGTTCCCAGGCACCCACATCGGGCCCCGGTCGCGCGCGCCGGGCGCAGCCGCAGCACGGTGCCGCCGACGAGCACGCCGGCCCGCGTATTCCGGTCGATATCGAGGCCAAACAACTGGCTCCCGAAGTCCGCCGAGAGCTCAGCACATTGGACCGGGCCACCGCCGACGCCGTGGCTCGCCACCTGGTCGCCGCGGGCGAATTGCTCGAGGAGGACCCCGAAGCAGCACTGAACCACGCCCGCGCCGCACGCGCCCGCAGTTCCCGGATCGCCGCCGTCCGGGAGGCCGTCGGTATTGCGGCCTACCACTGCGGCGACTGGTCGCAGGCGCTTGCCGAACTGCGGGCGGCCCGACGGATGGGCAGCAAGTCGCCGCTGCTTCCGCTGATCGCGGACTGCGAACGCGGCCTCGGCCGCCCCGAGCGGGCGCTCGACCTGGCGCGGGGACCGGACGCGGCCAAGCTCACCGGCGACGAAGCCGACGAGATGCGCATCGTCACCGCCGGCGCGCGCGCGGACCTCGGTCAGCTCGAACAAGCCCTGACCGTGTTGTCGACACCGCAGCTTGACCCGACCCGGACCGGGACGGCCGCCGCCCGGCTGTTCTACGCGTACGCGGAGACACTGCTCGCGCTCGACCGCAGTGACGAGGCGCTGCAATGGTTTCTGCACGCCGCCGAAGCCGACATCGAGGGTGCCACCGACGCCGAACACCGCGTGAGCGAGCTCGGCTGACGTGGGAACGCTTGCGCAGCAATATGATTGCCTACTTCTCGACCTGGACGGGACGGTGTTCCGCGGCCGCGAGCTGACTGACGGGGCGACCGAGTCGCTGGAAAAAACCCCGGGCCGTCAGTTATTCGTCACCAACAACGCGTCACGCAGCGCCACCGAGGTCGCCACACACCTGCGCGACCTCGGCCTCAGCGCGACCGCCGACGACGTCGTCACCAGCGCCCAGACCGCCGCCCACGTCCTGGCCGCGCAGCTACCACCCGAATCCCGGGTGCTGGTCGTCGGCACCGAGTCGCTGGCGGCCGAGATCACCGCCGTCGGCCTGCGGCCGGTACGCCTGTCGCAGGACAAGCCGCATGCCGTGGTCCAAGGTCATTCCCCGGAAACCGCCTGGATCAACCTCGCCGAGGCGGCGTTGGCCATCCGGGCCGGCGCCGTGTGGGTGGCGGCCAACGTCGACCCCACCCTGCCCACCGAACGCGGCCTGCTCCCCGGAAACGGTTCCATGGTCGCCGCGCTGAAAACGGCGACCGACGCGGAGCCCCAGATCGCGGGCAAACCATCGCCGACCCTGATGACAGATGCGTTGGCACGCGGCGACTTTCGCACGCCACTCGTGGTCGGTGACCGGTTGGACACCGACATCGCCGGCGCGAATGCCGCCGGGCTGCCCAGCCTGCTGGTGCTCACCGGCGTCAGCTCCGCGCGCGACGCGGTGCATGCGATCCCCGAACAACGTCCCACCTACATCGGCTACGACCTGCGCGCGCTGCATCAGGACGCGGATGCGCTCGCGGTCGCCGCGCACCCGGCCTGGCAGGTCGACACTGAAGGTGCAACGGTCACGGTCCGCAGCGCGGGCGTCGACGACGCAGACGATGGGCTGTCGCTGGCTCGCGCCGTCGCCCACGCGGTCTGGACCGGCAACGCCCACCAACACGCCGTCACGATCAAGGCCGGCGACGACACCGCACACGCCGCCCTGCAACGCTCGTCTTTGGTGTGAATCCGATAGCGTGAAGACCGCTATGAGTACCGATCCTGATGAGATTCGCGCGCGGATCGACGCCGTGCTCGCCGAATTGCCCGACACCACCGACGCCGAGAACATGCCCGCCGAAGCCGATCTCGAAGAGCTCGCGCGGCGGCTGTCCGAGGCGCACGACATGCTGGTGCAGGCGCTGGAGTCGGCGGAGAAGGGCTGAGCGCACCGTGCCGCGGCGTACCCGGGTTGACGCCGAGTTGGTCCGTCGCGGGCTGGCTCGATCCCGCCAGCAGGCCGCGGAGTTGATCGGCGCCGGCAAGGTGAGCATCGACGGCATGCCCGCGGTCAAACCGGGCACCGCGGTGGCGGCGACCGCGGCGCTGCGCGTCGCCGACGACGCCGAGCGCAGCTGGGTGTCACGCGGCGCCCACAAGCTCATCGGCGCGCTGGATACCTTCGGGATCGGCGTCGACGGTCGGCGCTGCCTGGATGCCGGCGCCTCGACCGGCGGGTTCACCGAAGTCCTGCTGGACCGCGGCGCCGCCGAAGTGGTGGCCGTCGACGTCGGCTACGGACAGCTGGCGTGGTCGCTGCGCTCGGACCCCCGGGTGGTGGTCGTCGAACGGACCAACGCGCGCGAGCTGACCGCGGAGGCGATCGGCGGCGTCGCCGACGTGGTCGTCGCCGACCTCTCCTTCATCTCGCTGATCACGGTGTTGCCCGCGCTGACTGGATGCGCGTCGCGCGACGCGGATATCGTTCCCATGGTGAAGCCGCAGTTCGAGGTGGGCAAAGGCCAAGTCGGCGCGGGCGGGGTGGTGCACAGTCCCGAGTTGCGCGCCGGCGCGGTGCTGGCCGTCGCGCGCGGCGCCGCGGAGCTGGGATGGCAAACCGTCGGGGTCACACCGAGCCCGCTACCGGGTCCGTCCGGCAACGTCGAATACTTCCTGTGGCTGCGCGCCGAAACCGATGACGGCCTTTCGGCCGATGAGCTGCAATGCGCGGTACACCGAGCCGTGGAGATGGGTCCGCAATGACGCACGAGCGCACCGTCCTATTGGTAGTTCACACCGGACGCGAAGAAGCCACCGAGACCGCACGACGGGTCGAAAAAGTATTGGGCGACCACAATATTGGGCTGCGCGTGTTATCGGCCGAGGCCGTCGACCGGGGTCCGTCGCACCTGAATCCGGACGATGCACGGGCGCGGGGTGTCGACATCGAGGTCGTCGACGCCGACCCGAACGCCGCCGAGGGATGCGAGCTGGTGGTGGGCTTGGGCGGCGACGGAACCTTCCTGCGGGCAGCCGAACTCGCGCGCAACGCCGACATCCCGGTGCTGGGTATCAATCTGGGCCGGATCGGGTTCTTGGCCGAAGCCGAAACCGACGCCATCGACAGCGTGCTCGAGCATGTGGTGGCGCGGTCCTATCGTGTCGAGCCGCGCCTGACCCTCGACATCGCGATTCGGGTGAAGGGCGAGGTCATCGGCCACGGCTGGGCGCTCAACGAGGCCAGCCTCGAGAAGGGGCCACGGCTCGGGGTGCTCGGAGTCGTGCTCGAAGTCGACGGTCGGCCGGTGTCCACCTTCGGCTGCGACGGCGTTCTGGTGTCGACGCCCACCGGATCGACGGCCTACGCGTTCTCCGCGGGCGGCCCGATCCTGTGGCCGGATCTGGAGGCATTGTTGGTGGTGCCCAACAACGCTCACGCGCTGTTCGCCCGGCCGATGGTCACCAGCCCCGACGCCAGCATCGCCATCGAAATCGAGGCCGACGGCCACGACGCGCTGGTGTTCTGCGACGGTCGCCGCGAGATGCTGGTGCCGGCGGGCGCCAGGCTGGAGGTGCGGCGCTGCGACGTGTCGGTGAAATGGGCCCGACTGGACAGTGCGCCGTTCACCGACCGCCTGGTGCGCAAGTTCCGCCTGCCGGTCACCGGCTGGCGTGGACGATGACGGTGCCGCTGAGGTGCTGAGCGAGATACGGATCGAGTCGCTGGGCGCGATCAGTGCCGCGACCGCCGAATTCGACCGCGGCCTGACCGTGCTGACCGGGGAAACCGGCACCGGCAAGACCATGGTGGTCACCGGGCTGCACCTGCTGGGCGGGGCCCGCGCCGATGCCAACCGGGTGCGCTCGGGTGCCGACCGCGCCGTCGTCGAAGGTCGTTTCACCACAGCCGATCTCGACGAGCAGGCGACCAGCCAGATCGACGAGATGCTGGACGCCTCGGGTGCCGAGCGCGACGAGGACGGCAGCATCATCGCGCTGCGCTCGGTCAGCCGCGAAGGTCCTTCGCGGGCCTATCTCGGCGGTCGCAGCGTGCCCGCCAAGTCGCTGAGCGGGTTCACCACCGAACTGCTCACCCTGCACGGGCAGAACGACCAGTTGCGCCTGATGCGACCCGACGAGCAGCGCGGCGCGCTCGACAAGTTCGCGGCCGTCGGCCCCCGGCTGGAGCGGTATCGCACCCTGCGCGCCGCCTGGCAGTCCGCGCGCCGCGACCTCGTCGACCGCACCAACCGCGCACGTGAACTGGCGCAGGAGGCCGACCGGCTGAAGTTCGCGCTGCACGAGATCGACGCCGTCGACCCCGCACCCGGTGAGGACGACGCGTTGCTCGCCGACATCCGTCGACTCTCCGAGTTGGACGCCTTGCGGGAGGCCGCCGCCGGCGCGCGTGCCGCATTGGCCGGGGCGGGCGACGACGCCACCGCCGACCCGGGCGCACAAGCTATGTCGGCGGCCGACGGCTTGGGTCGGGCCATGACGGCGCTGGAAACCACCGATGACGCCACGCTGCGCGGGTTGGCTAACCAGCTGAGCGAAGCGCTGACCGTGGTCGACGACGCCGCCCGCGAGCTCGGCGGCTACCTCAGTGAACTGCCGGCCGACGCCAGCGCGTTGGACGCCAAGCTCGCGCGGCAGGCCGAGCTGCGCACGCTGACCCGCAAGTACGCGGCCGACATCGACGGTGTGCTGCAATGGGCCGGTGAAGCACGAGATCGGCTGGCGCACTTGGACGTTTCCGAAGAAGCGCTGGCAGAACTGCAGCGCCGCGTCGAAAACATGGCCGGCCAATTAGCCGCTGCGGCAACCGAACTCAGCAAGGCGCGCAGCCAAGCCGCAAAAAAGCTTGCCAAAGAAGTCACCGGCGAGCTGTCCGGCCTGGCCATGGGCGACGCCGAATTCACCATCGCCGTGACAACCGCGGTGGCCGCTCCCGACGATGCGGCGGCGCTGACGCTGCCCTCCGGCGAGCGGGCCCACGCCGGCGGCGACGGCGTCGACAACGTCGAGTTCGGCTTCGCCGCGCATCGCGGCATGGCGGTCCTGCCGCTGTCGAAGAGCGCCTCCGGCGGCGAGTTGTCGCGGGTGATGCTGGCGCTGGAAGTGGTGCTGGCGGCGTCGATGTCGGGCACGACGATGGTGTTCGACGAGGTCGACGCCGGCGTCGGCGGCCGGGCCGCGGTGCAGATCGGGCGGCGACTGGCGAGGTTGGCCCGCAACCGCCAGGTCATCGTGGTGACGCACCTGCCGCAGGTCGCCGCCTACGCCGACGTGCACCTCATGGTCGACAGCATCGGGCGCGGCGGCGCCAGCGGAGTGCGGCGCCTCGACGGCGACGACCGGGTTGCCGAGCTCGCTCGGATGCTGGCCGGGCTCGGCGAGTCCGACACGGCGCGCGCCCATGCGCGCGAACTGCTCGAGGCCGCCGACTGTGACCGGATTGCGACCTAAATCCGCCCACGTGGGCTGTTACAGCTGTGACAAGATATAACTTCTGAGGCTGCTGTTACGGCGCGCCTCCCGGTCCGTGCTTGGGTTCACGGACAGAATCGCCTCCATGAGTGTGACGACGATGATGACTTCGCTTCTGTCCCGCAATACCGACCGGCCGGGTCTCGTCGGCACGGCCCGGGTCGACCGTGACATCGACCGGCTGCTGCGTCGGGTATGCCCCGGCGACATCGCGGTCCTCGATGTGCTGGACCTGGACCGCATCACCGCCGACGCGCTCGTCGACGCCCACATCGCCGCCGTCGTCAACGCGTCACCCTCGGTGTCGGGGCGCTATCCCAACCTCGGCCCAGAAGTGTTGGTGAACAACGGCATCACCCTCATCGACGAGACCGGCCCCGACGTCTTCAAGAAGATCAAGGACGGCGCCAAGGTCCGGCTGCACAACGGGGGCGTGTACGCCGGCGACCGCCGGTTGATCCGCGGCACCGAGCGCACCGACGAAGAAATCACCGACCTGATGCAGGAAGCCAAGAGCGGGTTGGTGGCTCACCTGGAGGCGTTCGCGGGCAACACCATTGAGTTCATCCGCAGCGAGAGCCCGCTGCTGATCGACGGGATCGGCATCCCCGAGGTCGACGTCCAGTTGCGCCGCCGCCATGTCGTGATCGTCGCCGACGAGGACGACGCCGCCGAGGACCTCAAGCGGCTCAAGCCGTTCATCAAGGAGTACCAACCGGTGCTGATCGGAGTCGCCGGCGGCGCCGATGTGTTGCGCGACGCGGGATACCGCCCGCAACTGATCGTCGGCGACCCGAGCACGCTGAGCACCGAGGTCCTCAAGAGCGGCGCCCAGGTCGTCCTGCCCGCCGACGCCGACGGCCACGCACCGGGCCTGGAACGCATTCAGGATCTCGGCGTCGGCGCGATGACGTTTCCCGCAGCGGGTTCCCCAGCCGACCTGGCGCTGCTACTGGCGGATCACCACGGTGCCGCCCTGCTGGTGACGGCCGGCCACAGCGCCAACATCGAGACGTTCTTCGACCGGACCCTGCAGCACAGCAACCCCTCGACGTTCCTCACCAGGCTCCGGGTGGGGGAGAAGGTGGTGGACGCCAAAGCGGTTGCCACGCTGTATCACAACCGGATCTCCGGCGGCGCGATCGCACTCCTGATCCTGACAATGCTGATCGCGGTGATCGTCGCGCTGTGGGTGTCGCGCACCGACACCGTGGTTCTGCACTGGGTCGTCGAATACTGGAACCGCTTCTACCTCTGGATGCATCACTGGGTCCGTTAGGACGGTACAGACGTGATATCTCTACGCCAGCATGCGATTTCGTTAGCCGCGGTCTTCCTGGCGCTGGCCGTCGGGGTGGTTCTCGGCTCTGGGTTCCTGTCGAACACGATGGTGTCCGGGCTGCGTGACGAATCGCGAAACCTGCACAACCAGATCACCGCGCTCAACAGCGACAAGAACGCCCTGAACGAAAAGCTCGTTTCGGCCAACACTTTCGACACCCAGATGTCCGGCCGGATCGTCCATGACGCGCTGAACGGCAAGTCGGTGGTGATCTTTCGCGCGCCCGACGCCAAGGACGACGATGTCGACGCGGTGGCGAAGATCATCGGCCAGGCCGGCGGCGCGCTCGCGGGCACGGTGTCGCTGACGCAGGAGTTCGTCGACGCCAACTCCGCGGAGAAGCTGCGGTCGGTGGTCAACTCGTCGGTTCTGCCCGCGGGCGCGCAGCTGAGCACCAAACTGGTCGACCAAGGCTCGCAGGCCGGCGACCTGTTGGGCATCGCGCTGCTGATCAATCGGGACCCTGCTCTCCCACCGGTCGACGACGGGCAGCGCGACACCGTCCTCGCCGCGCTGCGCGACACCGGCTTCATCGGCTACGGCAACCAGCACGTCGGCGCGGCCAATGCCGCCGCGGTCGTCACGGGCGGGGCCCTCGGCGACGACGCCGGCAACCAGGGCGTCAGCGTCGCCAAGTTCGCCGCCGCGCTCGCGCCGCACGGTTCGGGTGTGCTGCTTGCCGGTCGCGACGGCTCGTCGAGCGGACCGGCCGCCGTCGCTGTTGCCCGCGCCGATGCCGCCGTGACGCCGGTAATCAGCACCGTCGACGACGTCGACATCGAGTCCGGCCGCATCACTGCGGTCCTGGGGGTGGCCGACCTGATCAACGGCGGCCGGACCGGCCAATACGGCACCGGACACCGCAACACCGGCCTCACCGTCGCCCAGTAACCGCGCGACCGGGCGTGTTAGCGCCGACCCGGCGCAGTGGATGTTAGGGTGGATTCCCGTGGGTCGGCAGGCCCAAAGCTGGACATCAGCCGCAAAGAGCCTAGCCCTGAGCCGTCTTCACGGAGGTCGCTACATTGCGCAAGCATCCGCAGACCGCCACCAAGCATCTCTTCGTCAGCGGTGGAGTCGTATCATCGCTCGGCAAGGGGCTGACGGCGAGCAGCCTCGGACAGCTGCTGACCGCCCGCGGGCTGCAGGTGACGATGCAGAAGCTCGACCCGTACCTCAACGTCGACCCCGGCACCATGAACCCGTTTCAGCACGGCGAGGTCTTTGTCACCGAGGACGGCGCCGAAACGGACCTCGACGTCGGGCACTACGAGCGTTTCCTTGACCGCGACCTGTCCGGTTCGGCGAATGTCACGACCGGACAGGTGTATTCGACGGTGATCGCCAAGGAACGCCGCGGTGAATACCTCGGTGACACCGTCCAGGTGATCCCGCATATCACCGATGAGATCAAGAGCCGCATTTTGGCGATGGCCAAGCCCGACGCCGACGGTAACCGGCCGGACGTCGTCATCACCGAAATTGGGGGCACCGTCGGCGATATCGAGTCGCAGCCCTTCCTCGAGGCGGCGCGCCAGGTTCGTCACGACCTCGGCCGGGAGAACGTCTTCTTTCTGCACGTCTCGCTGATCCCTTACCTGGCGCCGTCGGGGGAGTTGAAAACCAAGCCCACTCAGCACTCCGTCGCCGCGCTGCGCAGCATCGGTATCACGCCGGACGCGTTGATCCTGCGCTGCGACCGCGACGTTCCCGAGGGGCTGAAGGAAAAGATCGCGCTGATGTGTGACGTGGACATCGACGGCGTCATCTCCACACCGGATGCGCCATCCATCTACGACATCCCGAAGGTGTTGCACCGTGAAGAGCTTGACGCCTACGTGGTGCGCCGGCTCAACCTGCCGTTCCGCGACGTCGACTGGACCGAGTGGGACGACCTGCTGCGTCGGGTGCACGATCCCCACGAGACGGTGCGAATCGCGTTGGTAGGCAAGTATGTTGACCTCTCCGACGCGTACCTGTCGGTGAGCGAAGCTTTGCGGGCGGCCGGGTTCAAGCACCGGGCGAAGGTGGAGATCCGCTGGGTGGGCTCCGACGACTGCGAAACCCCAAGCGGCGCGGCGACGGTGCTCGACGACGTGCACGGTGTACTGATCCCGGGCGGATTCGGCATCCGGGGGATCGAAGGCAAGATCGGCGCGATCCAGCACGCCCGGTCGCGAGGTCTACCCGTGTTGGGACTGTGCCTTGGCTTGCAGTGCATCGTGATCGAGGCGGCCCGCTCGGTCGGTCTGACACAAGCCAACTCGGCGGAATTCGACCCAGACACGCCCGACCCCGTCATCTCCACGATGGCCGACCAGAAACAGATCGTCGCCGGCGAAGCCGACCTCGGCGGCACCATGCGGCTGGGCGCCTATCCGGCTGTGCTCGAGCCGGATTCCATTGTCGCCCAGGCGTATCAGTCGACACAGGTGTCCGAGCGGCACCGGCATCGCTACGAGGTCAACAACGCCTACCGGGACAAGATCGCCGAGAGCGGCCTGCGGTTCTCGGGCACGTCGCCCGACGGCCACCTGGTCGAGTTCGTCGAATACCCGCCGGAGAAGCATTCGTTCGTCGTCGGCACCCAGGCTCATCCCGAGTTGAAGAGCCGGCCCACCCGGCCGCACCCGCTGTTCGTCGGGTTCGTCGGCGCCGCCATCGACTACAAGGCCGCCGAGCGGCTACCGGTGGAGATCGAGCACCGGGCCAACGGGAGCGACCAACACGACGGCATCGAGTCGTCGAGGCCCGAACCAGCGGCCCGTGGCTGAACACCTCTTCGAGACGACGTCGTCCGAAACCCTGCACACCGGAAAGATTTTCGCGTTACGCCTGGACCGTGTCCGCATGCCCGGCGGCAAGGTCGTGATACGCGAGGTCGTCGAGCACTACGGCGCGGTGGGCATCGTCGCGATGGACGACGACGGCAACATCCCGCTGGTCTACCAGTACCGGCACCCGTTCGGCCGCCGGCTGTGGGAGCTGCCCGCCGGACTGCTCGACATCAACGGCGAAGCGCCGCAGCTGGCCGCCGCCCGCGAACTGCAAGAGGAAGCCGGCGTGCAGGCGAAGACCTGGCAGGTGTTGCTCGATCTGGACTCCTCGCCCGGCTTCAGCGACGAGTCCGTGCGGGTGTTTCTGGCGACCGGTCTCAAGCGGGGAGACCGGCCCGAGGCTCACGACGAAGAAGCCGACATGACCGTGCACTGGTATCCCATCGCCGAGGCGGTCCGCATGGTCTTCGATGGGGAGATCGTCAATTCCCTTGCCGTGGGCGGGATTTTGGCGGCATACGCGGTCAGCATGGGCATCGCTGAGCCTCGGCCAATTGACGCGCCGTGGGTCGATAAGTCGACCGCGTTCAGCGCTCGAATGGCGGCCAAGTGACGACGCTGGCGCCGCCGCTGGAGACCCAGCTGCAGGGATACCTCGACCACCTGACGATCGAACGCGGGGTGGCGGCCAACACGTTGAGCTCGTATCGCCGCGACCTGCGCCGCTATTTCGATCACCTCACGCTGCGCGGCGTCGACGACTTGGCCAAGGCCAGCGAGGACGACGTCAGCGAATTCCTGGTAGCGCTGCGCCGCGGTGATCCGGGCGCGGGCGTGGTGCCGTTGTCGGCGGTCTCCGCGGCGCGGACGCTGATTGCAGTGCGCGGCCTGCACAAGTTTGCCGCCGCCGAAGGGTTGGCGGAAGTCGATGTCGCGCAGGCGGTTAAGCCACCGACACCGGGCCGCCGGCTGCCCAAAAGCCTGACCCTGGACCAGGTGCTGGCGTTGCTGGCCGGCGCCGGCGGCGACAGCCCGTCCGACGGACCGTTGACGCTGCGCAACCGGGCGCTGCTCGAACTGCTGTACTCCACCGGCGCCCGCATCTCCGAGGCCGTCGGACTCGACATCGACGACATCGACACCCACGCCCGCTCGGTGCTGCTGCACGGAAAAGGCGGTAAACAACGGCTGGTCCCGATCGGACGGCCGGCCGTGCAAGCGCTCGATGCCTACACCGTGCGGGGGCGCTCCGAGTTGGCGCGCCGCGGTCGCGGCACGCCCGCGATCTTCCTCAACGTGCGCGGCGGCCGGCTGTCGCGGCAAAGCGCATGGCAGGTGCTGCAGGACGCAGCCGAGCGGGCCGGCATCACCGCGGGAGTGTCACCGCACACGCTGCGACACTCGTTCGCGACCCACCTGCTGGAGGGCGGGGCCGATGTCCGTGTCGTACAAGAGCTTTTGGGGCATGCCTCGGTGACGACCACACAGATCTACACGATGGTCACCGTGCACGCGCTGCGCGAGGTCTGGGCGGAGGCCCATCCGCGGGCGCGTTGAGCATCTCTAGCGCGAGCAGACGCAAAAGTCCCCACAACTGCGGCGTGTAAGGCACTTTTACGTCTGCTCGGCAACGAAAGCTAGTCGCCCACGTACTCCGATTCCAGGACCAGGTCAGAGATCAGGGTCTGATACTCGGCGTGCGCCTTGTGTTCGATGGTGTTGAACAGTTTGCCCTGCTGCTGCCGCATGTATCCGCGATACTTCGGAGCGCCCGGCATTCCGACATTGTCGGCGACCACGATCGATCCCTTATGCAGCCAGCCGCGGTCCAGAATGCTCTGCAGGTCCCTGAGGTAGAAGTCCTTGTTGTGGTCGAGAAACAGAAAGTCAAGTGCCCCAACGGCAAAGCCGTGTTGATCGGCCAGCGCGTCCAGCGTGTGCCCGCCGTCGCTGATCGTGCCGACGACGCAGGTAACCCGGTCCGCGACGCCGGCGTGCGCCCAGATCCGGCGAGCATTGACCGCGTTGGCTTCGGCGAGCTCGACGGAGTAGACCTTGGCCGCGGCAGCGGCCCGGGCGATCCGCAGGGCGCCGTAGCCGACATAGGTGCCCAACTCGAGCGCCAGTTTCGGGTCGGCCCGCCGGACCGCGGCGTCGAGCAGCGCGCCCTTTTCGTCGCCGACGTTGATCAGGAACGATTTCTCGTAGGCAAACCGATCGATGGTCGCCAGGACGTCATCAATATCGCCCGGGCGAGCGTGGTCGAGAACGTACTCGACTGCGGCGGCTTCCCGGCCGTCCCCGATCTGGCCCGTCGTGGTGATGTTGCGAGACCTGGCCATCAACCGTATGAACGACCACCGCGCGAATGGAATGCGCTCCTTCAGACTCATAATCGCCACACTAGCCCCGCTGGCAACGGAAAGAAGCGCCCCTAAATTGGCTGGTTAGGTTGTTGCGGGTCGCCCGGCGCGGGCGCGTATACCCGTTAGACTCTCCTGCGATGTCTGCCATTTCCCAAACGTCGCGCACGCCCGGATGGCGTGCGCCGAGCCGCGGCCGGAAATGACTGACGACGCCGACAGCGGCGCCGAAATCGGCTTGACCGGACGGCCCCCGCGGGCGATCCCAGAGCCCAAGCCGCGCACGTCCCACGGGCCGGCCAAGGTCGTGGCGATGTGCAACCAGAAGGGCGGCGTCGGGAAAACCACGTCGACGATCAACCTGGGTGCGGCGCTCGCCGAATGCGGCCGCCGCGTGCTGCTGGTCGACCTGGACCCGCAGGGAGCGTTGTCCGCGGGCCTGGGCGTGCCGCACTACGAGCTGGACAACACCGTCCACAACCTGCTGATCGAGCCGCGAGTCTCGATCGACAACGTGCTGATGAACACCCGCGTCAAGAACATGGACCTGGTGCCCAGCAACATCGACCTGTCCGCCGCCGAGATCCAGCTGGTCAACGAGGTGGGCCGCGAACAGACACTGGCCCGCGCGCTGCACCCGGTGCTCGACCGCTACGACTACGTGCTGATCGACTGCCAGCCGTCGCTGGGTCTGCTGACCGTCAACGGCCTGGCCGCGTCCGACGGGGTGATCATCCCGACCGAGTGCGAGTATTTCTCGCTGCGCGGTCTGGCGCTGTTGACCGACACGGTCGAAAAGGTGCGGGACCGGCTCAACCCGAAGCTGGATATCAGCGGCATCCTGATCACCCGCTACGACCCCCGAACCGTGAACTCGCGCGAGGTCATGGCCCGCGTTGTGGAGCGCTTCGGCGATCTGGTGTTCGACACCGTCATCACCCGCACTGTCCGTTTCCCGGAGACCAGCGTCGCCGGCGAGCCGATTACTTCCTGGGCACCGAGATCGGGCGGCGCGGCCGCATACCGGTCGTTGGCCCGCGAGGTGATCGACCGGTTCGGCGCGTGAACGACGGAGTGACCTGCGAGGCAACCCCCCAAAACGGCTTCCAGGTCAGGCTGACGAATTTCGAGGGGCCGTTCGATCTGCTGCTGCAGCTGATTTTCGCCCACCGCCTCGACGTCACCGAGGTGGCGCTGCACCAGGTCACCGACGAATTCATCGCCTACACCAAAGCGATCGGCGCCGAGCTGGAACTCGAGGAGACCACCGCTTTTCTGGTGATCGCCGCGACGCTGCTCGACCTCAAGGCGGCCCGGCTGTTGCCGTCCGGGCAGGTTGACGACGAGGAAGACCTCGCGCTACTCGAAGTCCGCGACCTGTTGTTCGCGCGGCTGCTGCAGTACCGGGCGTTCAAGCACGTCGCGCTGATGTTCGCCGAACTCGAGGCGGCCGCGTTGCGTAGCTACCCGCGCGCGGTGTCGCTGGAGGACCGCTACGCCGAGCTACTGCCCGAGGTGATGCTGGGCGTCGACGCCGAGCGGTTCGCCCAGATCGCCGCGATCGCCTTCACTCCGCGGCCGGTGCCGACGGTGGCCACCGAACATCTGCACGAGCTGATGGTGTCGGTGCCCGAGCAGGCCAAGCAGCTGCTGTCGCTGCTGGAAAAGCGAGGGGTCGGGCAGTGGGCGTCATTCTCCGACCTGATTGCCGACTGCAGCGCGTCCATTGAGATCGTCGGCCGCTTCCTGGCTCTCCTCGAGCTGTATCGGTCTCGGGCGGTAGCATTTGACCAGTCAGAACCGCTTGGTGTGCTCCAGGTTTCGTGGACCGGAGAACAGCCGACCAACGAAGCGTTGCAGAGGGCAGAGGCGCTCGAAGCACAGGAATTGCGAGACCAGTACTCATGACTGACCCCTTCCACGATGTCAACGGATCCGGCGAGCACGCCGACGACCCTGCGCACGATCTGAACGTGGGCCTCGACCCGGCGTCGGATCCCGCGTTGGGCATTGACGTCGCGACGGCCCCCGAACTGGACGACGCCGAGTTGGGTGCGGTGCTGGAGGCGCTGCTGCTGGTCGTCGACACCCCGGTGACAGTCGAGGCGCTGGCCGCGGCCACCGAGCAGCCCGCCTACCGGGTCGCCGCCAAGCTGCGGCTGATCTCCGATGACCTCACCGAACGCGACAGCGGCATCGATCTGCGGGAGGCCGGCGGCGGGTGGCGGATGTACACCCGCGCCCGGTTCGCGCCCTACGTCGAGCGGCTGCTGCTGGATGGATCCCGGTCGAAGCTGACCCGGGCGGCGTTGGAAACACTGGCCGTGGTGGCCTATCGCCAGCCCGTTACACGTGCGCGGGTCAGCGCGGTGCGAGGTGTTAACGTCGACGCGGTGATGCGCACGCTGTTGGCGCGCGGACTGATCACCGAAGCCGGCACCGACACCGACACTGGCGCAGTGACGTTCGCGACGACCGAGCTCTTCCTCGAACGCCTCGGGCTCTCGACGCTGGCGGACCTCCCCGACATCGCGCCGCTGCTTCCCGACGTCGACATGATCGACGATCTGAGCGAATCACTAGACGCTGAGCCACGTTTCGTCAAACTCGCCGGCGGCCCGATCACCGACAACCAACCGTTGTCGTTCGACGTGGATCAGGAATGATGGTCGCGACCGACGAGCCGCAGGGTATCCGTCTGCAGAAAGTCTTGTCGCAGGCCGGAATTGCGTCCCGGCGGCTTGCCGAGAAGATGATCATCGACGGCCGCGTCGAGGTGGACGGGCAACTGGTGACCGAGCTGGGCACCCGGGTCGACCCGGACGCCTCGGTGATCCGCGTCGACGGCGCCCGGGTGGTCCTGGACGACTCGCTGGTCTATCTGGCGCTGAACAAGCCGCTGGGCATGCACTCGACAATGTCGGACGACCGCGGCCGGCCCTGCATCGGGGACCTGGTCGAGCACCGAGTCCGGGGCAACAAGAACCTGTTTCACGTCGGGCGGCTGGATGCCGACACCGAGGGGCTGATCTTGCTGACCAACGACGGCGAACTGGCGCATCGCCTCATGCATCCCTCCTATGAAGTGCCCAAAACGTATGTGGCGACGGTGAACGGCTCGGTGCCGCGCGGGCTCGGCAAGAAATTGCGGGCCGGCATCGAGTTGGACGACGGGCCGGTCGTCGTCGACGATTTCGCGGTGGTGGACACCATTCCCGGCAAGACGCTGGTCCGGATCGTTCTGCATGAGGGCCGCAAACGCATTGTGCGACGGCTGTTGGCTGAGGTCGGTTTTCCGGTGCAGGCGCTGGTCCGCACCGACATCGGCACGGTGTCGCTGGGCGAGCAGCGGCCGGGCAGCATTCGGGCGTTGCGCCGCAACGAGATCGGGGAGCTCTACAAAGCGGTCGGATTGTGAGCGAAGTCGTCGTCGCCGTCGACGGACCGGCCGGTACCGGAAAGTCCTCGGTTTCCAGAGGGTTGGCGCGCGAACTTCAGGCCCGCTACCTGGACACCGGCGCCATGTACCGCATCGTCACGTTGGCCGTGCTGCGGGCCGGAATCGACCCGGCCGATCAGACGGCCGTCGGGGCGGCCGCGGAGGCCGCGCAGCTGTCGGTGAGCTACGCGGCGGACGAGGATCGCAGTTACCTTGACGGAGAAGACGTTTCATCGGAGATTCGCGGCGACGCGGTCACCCAGACGGTGTCGGCCGTATCGTCGGTGCCCGCGGTGCGCACCCGGCTTGTCGAATTGCAGCGCAGCATGGCCCGCGGCCCGGGCAGCGTCGTTGTCGAAGGCCGCGACATCGGGACGGTGGTGTTGCCCGACGCCGACGTCAAGGTCTTTCTGACGGCATCGGCGGAAACCCGGGCGCGGCGCCGCAACGATCAGAACGTCGCCGCAGGCCTCGCCGATGACTATGCGGGCGTGCTGGCCGACGTGCGCCGGCGCGACCACCTGGATTCGACGCGGGCGGTGTCACCGCTGCGGGCTGCGGACGACGCGGTGATCGTCGACACCAGCGAGATGACCGAGGCCGAAGTCATCGCCTACCTACTGCGTCTGGTGAAGCAGCGAAACGGGGCGGTCCGATGAGCGACGACGGCACCTGGGTCGACGAAAGCGATTGGAAATCAGCTGAACTCGTCGAGTCGATCGATGACGAGGCCAGCGGTCCACCACCGGTGGTGGCGGTGGTCGGCCGGCCGAATGTCGGCAAGTCGACGTTGGTCAACCGGATCCTCGGTCGGCGCGAAGCGGTGGTGCAGGACGTGCCCGGGGTGACGCGCGACCGGGTGTCCTACGACGCGCTGTGGACGGGGCGGCGGTTCGTCGTGCAGGACACCGGGGGATGGGAACCCGACGCCAAGGGGCTACAGCAACTGGTGGCCGAGCAGGCTTCGGTGGCGATGCGCACCGCCGACGCCGTGATCCTGGTGGTGGACGCCATCGTCGGCGCCACCGCTGGCGACGAGGCGGCCGCGCGCATCCTGCGCCGCTCCGGCAAGCCAGTGTTCCTGGCCGCCAACAAAGTTGACAGCGAGAGAAGCGAATCCGATGCGGCGGCACTCTGGTCGCTGGGGATGGGTGAGCCGCACGCGATCAGCGCGATGCACGGTCGCGGGGTGGGCGATCTGCTCGACGCGGTCGTCGGCGCGCTGCCCGAGGTCGCTGAATTGGCCTCCAGCGGAGGCGGTCCGCGGCGGGTGGCGCTGGTGGGCAAGCCGAACGTCGGAAAGAGCTCACTGCTGAACCGGTTGGCGGGCGACGAGCGTTCGGTGGTCCATGACGTCGCGGGCACCACGGTCGATCCGGTGGACTCGTTGATCGAGATGGACGGCAAGGTGTGGCGTTTCGTCGACACCGCCGGGTTGCGCCGCAAGGTCGGCCAGGCCAGCGGGCATGAGTTCTACGCCTCGGTGCGCACTCACGGCGCGATCGACGCCGCCGAGGTGGTGATCGTGCTGATCGACGCATCGCAGCCGCTGACCGAGCAGGATCTGCGGGTGCTGTCGATGGTCATCGAAGCCGGGCGTGCGCTGGTGTTGGCGTACAACAAGTGGGACCTCGTCGACGAAGACCGGCGCTGGGACCTGGACAACGAGATCGACCGCGAACTGGTCCAGGTGCGTTGGGCGCAGCGGGTCAACATCTCCGCCAAGACCGGCCGGGCGGTGCAGAAGCTGGTGCCGGCGCTAGAGAGCGCGCTGGAGTCGTGGGATGCCCGGATAGGCACCGGTCAGTTGAACACCTGGATCAAGGAAGTGGTGGCGGCGAACCCGCCGCCGGTGCGCGGCGGCAAACAGCCGCGCATCTTGTTCGCCACCCAGGCCACCGCACGTCCACCGACGTTCGTGCTGTTCACCACCGGCTTCCTGGAGGCCGGCTACCGGCGGTTCCTGGAGCGACGGCTGCGCGAGACGTTCGGCTTCGAGGGCAGCCCGATTCGGATCAATGTGCGGGTGCGCGAGAAGCGGAAACCCAAGTCCCGCTGACATCGGCTGCGCGTGCCGTGCGCAAGCTCATACTTACGACCGGGCCTGTCCCGATAGGCTTTTGTCGGTGCCTTTGCCGCAAGCGATCTTGATTGTTCTCGCCGCTTTGGGAGCGGGTGCGATCAACGCCGTCGTTGGATCGGGTACGTTGATCACCTTTCCGACACTCGTCGCGATGGGCTACCCACCGGTGACGTCGACGATGTCCAACGCGGTCGGTCTGGTCGCGGGCAACGTGACGAGCACCTGGGGCTACCGGCGCGAACTGCGTGGCCAGTGGGACCGGCTGGTCTGGCAGATTCCCGCGTCGATTCTCGGTGCGATCGTGGGTGCCTGGCTACTCTTGCATCTGTCGCCCAAGGTGTTCGCCAAGGTGGTGCCGATACTGCTGGTGGTCGCGTTGATCCTGGTGGTGATCGGGCCGCGGATCCAGGCCTGGGCGCAGGAGCAGGCCGCGAAGGCAGGTCATTCCGCCGACAAGGTTTCACGGGGCCGAAGTGTCGCGGTGGTCGCGGGCACCTTCGCCGTCGCCGTCTACGGCGGCTACTTCACTGCGGCACAAGGCATTCTGCTGGTCGGCATCATGGGCGCGCTGCTGCCGGAATCGGTGCAGCGAATGAACGCCGCGAAGAATCTGCTGACGTTGATCGTGAATCTCGTTGCGGCGCTGGCTTATACGATGGTGGCTTTTCATCACATCAATTGGCCGGTCGCGGGCCTCATTGCGTGCGGCTCCCTGGTCGGCGGCT
>Ga0335072_10003849_pt1 | contig 22439 bp, 14 predicted proteins | sample Lox_Sample_21_FD_206725 | JGI IMG/M metagenome (GOLD analysis project Ga0335072, IMG submission 206725) | Soil microbial communities from Loxahatchee National Wildlife Refuge, Florida, United States - Lox_Sample_2.1 | ecosystem: Environmental > Terrestrial > Soil > Wetlands | place: USA...
CGCCGAGGACCGAGTGCGGGTCATGGTGGTGCCCGGCGATGATCCGGTCGATCTCGCCAAGCAGGTAAAGGTCCACCGGCCCGCCCGGAGCGCCGCCGCTCACGGGCTGGCTTCTACTGCCGCGGCCGGAGCCGTTCTGGTCCGGCCGCACCTGGTCGTGCGGTACGGCCGCGGCGGTGTCGCGCGGGTCGGACGGTTCAGGAACTCGGAAGGTCATCAGATGTGCTCACGGTTTCCGTACCGGGCTAGAAGTCCGCTAGAGACTCTAGCGGGATGGACAGCCATGAGGGACGGTGCCTAGCCTCGTACAGCACCTCATACACGGCCTTATCGAGGGTGAGGGCGCGGAGCAGGACCTCATTGGCCTCCGGGTCGAGGCCGCCGGCTTCCGCGTACCCGGCGCAGAAGGCGCTCGCGTTCCGCTTGGCCCAGTCACGGGCCTTGCCACTGAGCGCCTCGGAGTCGGGTGAGCCGATGAGCTGGTGGCGGGCCGCGTAGTCGAACGACCTGAGCATTCCCGCGACGTCCCGCAACGGCGAGGACCTGGCCCGCCGCTGGGCCAGCGGCGCGGCAGGCTCGCCCTCGAAGTCAAGCACCACCCAGCCCGCCTCCGTCCGCAGGACCTGGCCCAGGTGGTAGTCGCCGTGCACGCGCTGCACCGGGAAAGGGCCCTTGAGCTTGGAGAGCTCTGAGTACGTCTGGCTAATCATCTCGGCGTACTTGGCCAGCTCGGGCACGGCGGCGACGGTGATGTCGAGCTTGCGGTACATCTGCTCGGTCAGGTCGCTTACCGCCTCAGTGGGCAGCTCATCGGTGCCGAAGGCCTCGGCCAGGTCCGAGTGCACCTGGGCGGTGGCGATGCCGAGCCGGTGGGACTCCCCAGCGAAGTCACCGCCGGCGTCGCCGGCCCGCACGATGCCGTTGGGGCCAGTGCCAGTGGCCAGCGCGTACAGGTCCCGCACGCTGGTTGCCGCCAGCGTCCAGCCGTCGGTGGCCAGGCGAAGGTACTTCGACAAGATGGCCAGGATGGTCGAGACGCCCTCGAGGCGGGCCTCGGCCCAGCCGAGCGGCTCGGCGATGTGCGACGACCCCGCGTTGGCCAGCGCCGCCGTCACCTCCAGGTCCGGGTTGGGGCCGGGAGCAAGCCGCCTGAACACCTTGAGGATCGACTCCTCGCCGTACACCAGGCTGGTGTTGGTCTGCTCGCTGGTAAGCACGAGGCTGTCCAGGCCGGTGGAGAACTGGGCGCCGGGCATCTTGCGCAGCTGCACGCCGTTGACCGACACCTCCTGGGCGAAGCCGCTCAGCAGCGGTTTCGTCAGGTCGGAGTCGTGCAGCGCGTCGTAGGCAACCCGGTCATCACCGGCCGGGCCGATCAGCGCGTGGTCAAGCCGCGGCGGCAGCTGCCGCCGGAAGCCAACCAATATCTGGTAATAGTCGACTGTCGTCCCCTGGGAGACGGCGACGATCTGGTGCCGGAGCTCTGGGTCACCGGTGACGACCGTCGTGTCAGAGACGATCGCGAGATCACGTAGGCCATGTCCCTTGCCGGCGAACCACCGTTGCTCCACCAGCCATGTCGCTAGTGCGTCCTCGAAAGCCATGGCCTCGCTTCCCAATAAATAGCCCTGTTTGTCAGCCTTGCCGCCCCCAGAGTCCGCCCAGTGTCCCGGGCTACCGTTCAAGATCCTCCCTCGCAGAAGGGAGCTGAAACCAGTAGAAGCCATGCCCGGGCAGGGTGAGCAGGTACGGAAGCTCACCAATCGGCGGGAAGGTGACGCCCCCCATGCACTCAATCGGCGTTACTCCCATGAACCGGCGCAGGTCAAGCTCGACCGGCTGAGGGAACCTCGACAGGTTGTTGACGCACAAGATCCGGTCGCCCAGGTCAAGATCCCCCTGCGGCGTCCCGTCGGGTGCGGCCGAGGTCTCATACTCTCTGACGAACGCGAGCACGCTCGGGTTGCTGCTCGTCAGCTCCTCATAGGCGCCCAGGCCGAAGACCGAGTGCCGCTTGCGGATCTCGATGATCCGCCGCGTCCAGTGCAGCAGGCTCTGCGGGGTCCGCTGCTGTGCCTCGACGTTCAGTGACTGGTAGCCGTAGATGGGGTCCATCACCGGTGGCAGGTACAGCCGTTGCGGGTCGCAGTTCGAGAATCCGCCGTTGCGGTCCGGGGTCCACTGCATCGGGGTGCGGACACCATCGCGGTCACCCAGCCAGATGTTGTCGCCCATGCCGATCTCGTCGCCGTAGTACATGACCGGGGAGCCGGGCAGCGACATCAGCAGCGCGGTGAACAGCTCAAGCTGGTTGCGGTCGTTATCGAGCAGCGGAGCGAGCCGCCGCCTGATCCCGATGTTGGCCTTCATCCGCGGGTCCTTGGCGTACTCCGCGTACATGTAGTCCCGCTCGTCGTCGGTGACCATCTCTAGCGTGAGCTCGTCGTGGTTGCGCAGGAAGATGCCCCACTGGCAGCCGCCCGGAATCTTCGGCGTCTGGGCCAGGATCTCGCTGATCGGGTAGCGCTGCTCGCGGCGGACGGCCATGAAGATGCGCGGCATGAGCGGAAAGTGGAACGCCATATGGCACTCGTTGCCGCCGGTCTCCTCGTCGCCGAAGTACTCAACCACGTCGGCGGGCCACTGGTTGGCCTCGGCCAGCAGCACCCGGTCGGGGTAGAGCGCGTCGACCTCGGTCCTGATCCGCTTGAGGTACTCGTGCGTCTCCTTCAGGTTCTCGCAGTTGGTGCCCTCCCGCTCGTACAGGTAAGGGACCGCGTCCAGCCGGAAGCCGTCGATGCCCAGGTCCAGCCAGAAGCGGAGCACCTCGATCATCGCATCCTGGACCTTCGGGTTCTCGAAGTTCAGGTCCGGCTGGTGCGAGAAGAACCGGTGCCAGTAGTACTGGCCGCGCACCGGGTCGAAGGTCCAGTTGGACGTCTCCGTGTCGACGAAGATGATGCGCGCGTCGCGGTACCTGTCCGGCGTGTCGGACCAGACGTAGAAGTCGCCGAACTGCCCGTCCGGGTCGCTGCGCGAGGCCTGGAACCACGGGTGCGCCTCGCTGGTGTGGTTCATGACCAGGTCGGCGATCACCCGGATGCCGCGCTTGTGCGCCTCTTCGACCAGCTCAACGAAGTCCGCGACGTTGCCGTAGTCCGGCAGGATCTGCATGAAGTCGGCGATGTCGTACCCGCCGTCACGCAGCGGGGACGAGTAGATGGGAAGCAGCCAGATGCAGTCGATGCCCAGCCAGTGCAAGTAGTCCAGCCTCGATGTCAGTCCCCTGATATCGCCGGTTCCGTCGCCGTTGGCGTCCTGGAAGCCCCGGATGAGCACCTCATAGAAGACGGCGCGGCGATACCACTCGGGATCTCGTGGCCGCTCAAGGGGGGCGTCTGGCACTCGCTCACCGGGCGGGGCCGCGAAGGCCTGTGAGACGACTACCACCTTAGAAGCGGCCGACTCGTGCTCTGTCACTGCTGGAGTTCTCCTGGGATATGCGTGACCGGCGCATGCCAGGCTGCTCGCCTCCTGCCAGGGCTCTTCGCCCTCGCAGGTCCCATAGCCAGGCCCTACTGTGGGTCGCGCGTGACGGTGAAGATGTGGGCGACACGCACCGCCGGGTCGAGGCGCACATAGTTGGCCGCGCCCCATCGGTAAGACTCGCCGGTGAGCTCATCGGTAACGGTGAACGCTTCGCGCGGGTCCATACCCAATGCGGGCATGTCCAGCCAGACTGTGGCTTCCCTGGTCTGATGCGGATCAAGATTCACTACAACCAGGACAGCGTCAGCCCCTCTGTCGGAGACCTCGCGTGTCACGTCCGCGTCGGAGTCCGCGCCGCCCTGTTCCCCCGCCTGCGGCGCCGCCTGTACGGAGGATCTCTCCGTGATCGTACCTGCCCCGCAGGTCCTCTCCGTACCCGTCCCAGCGGCGGTTATCTCCCACCAGGTGACCTTCTTGGAGAAGCAGATCAGCTCAGGCTGATCCATGTGATGGAAGCGTAGATTACGCAGCCAGCGCAGCGCTTGATGATCTTTGCGGATTCTGTTCAGATCTGTGATAAAAGGTGCGATTCCAAGGCCATCCCGCCTCGCGGCCTCCCAGTCCCGCGGCCGGTACTGGTACTTCTCCGAGTCCAGGTACTCCTCGCTACCGGGGCGTACCGGGATGTTCTCACACAGTTCATATCCGGAGTAGATGCCCCAAGCGGGGCTGAGCATGCTCGCCAGCACGGCCCGAATCTTGAACGCGGGCTGCCCGCCGTGCACGAGGTACTCGTGGAGGATGTCGGGGGTGTTGGTGAAGAAGTTTGGGCGCATGTAGGCCGCCGCCGGCCCGGAGAGCTCGCGCAGGTAGTCGGTGAGCTCGTCCTTCCCGTTGCGCCACGTGAAGTACGTGTACGACTGGTGGAAGCCGACCTTGCCCAGCGTCGCCATCGTCGCGGGCCGGGTGAAGGCCTCGGCCAGGAACAGGACGTCAGGGTCGGACTGGCGGATGTCCGCGAGCAGCCGGTCCCAGAAGCGCGCCGGCTTGGTGTGGGGGTTGTCCACCCGGAAGATCCGCACGCCGTGATCCATCCAGAATCGGACGATACGGTCGACTTCGCGGTAGATGCCCTCAAAATCGTTATCAAAGTTAATGGGGTAAATGTCCTGGTATTTCTTGGGCGGGTTCTCCGCGTAGGCAATGGACCCGTCGGCTCGCACGCTGAACCACTCCGGGTGCTCCTTAGCCCAAGGGTGATCAGGCGAGGCTTGCAGTGCCAGGTCGATCGCGACCTCCATGCCAAGCTCGCGTGCCCGGGCCACGAAGGCAATGAAATCGGCGTTTGTGCCCAGGTCCGGATGAATCGCGTCGTGCCCGCCGTCAGGAGAGCCGATTGCCCACGGCGAGCCCGGGTCACCGGGCCCGGCCACCAGGGAGTTGTTCCTCCCCTTGCGGAACGTGGTGCCGATCGGGTGGATGGGCGGCAGGTAGACCACGTCGAACCCCATCGCCGCGATCTCATCGAGCCGCCGTGCCGCCGTGCGGAACGTGCCGGACACCGGCTCCCTGCGCCCCATCGGGTCGACCTGGACGCCCTCGGACCGAGGGAAGAACTCATACCAGGAGCCGTACAGAGCACGCAGCCGGTCGGCGTAGACCGGCATCCGGCTCGACCTGGTCACGAAGTCGCGCAGCGGATAGCGGTCCAGGACGTCAGCTACCTCCTGCGCCTGAGCGGCCGCCAGCCGGTCCCAGGCCGGCAGCGTCCTGTCGCGCAGCCTTTTGGCCAGCTCGGTGAGCCGGGTGCGGGCCTGGGCGGGCTTCGTGGCGCCAGGAGGCTGCTTGATGGCGCGGGCGGCGCGCTCGAACAGCAAGGCCCCCTCGGTCAGCATCAGCTCGACGTCCTGGTCGGCCGGGATCTTGATGCCCGCGTCATGCTGCCAGTGGGCGATCGGGTCGGCCCAGGCCTCCACCGTGAACGTCCAGGGGCCCTCGGACGTGATGGTCACGTTGGCCGCGTACCGGTCGGTGCCCAGCCCCACCGGCTGCATCCGCGTCAGCGGGCCGGGCTGGCCCTTGGGATCTCGCAGCACCACCCCGCACCCGAGCGCCCCGTGCCCTTCGATGATGACGGTGGCGCTTACCTCGAAGGTCTCGCCCGCGACGGCCTTGGCGGTGCGGCGCCCGCACTCCACAACAGGCTCGATGTCAAGAATGGGGATGCGTCCGATCACCCGCTAACCGTACCCGTGCGGATTTCAAGAATTCATGCCGACCCATGACGTTGACGCGACCTTTACACAAAGTTCCCGGCCCTGCCTATTGTCATGTGCCGCCAACGTGCGCCGGGGGGCCTATGATGACTCCACGTGAGAGCGATCCGACGTTTTACCGTCCGAGTAACGCTGCCGCAGCCGCTCGCGCCGCTGCAGGACCTGATGCTTAACCTGCGCTGGTCATGGCACCAGCCGACGGTGGAGCTGCTGTCATCGATCGACCCGGTTGCCTGGGCCGTGTCCGGGGGCGACCCGGTGGCGATGCTCAGCGCGCTGCGGCCGGGCCTGCTGGCGGAGCTCGCCGTCAACCAGGACTTCCTCGCGCGGTTGCACTCCGTGCTTGAGGACCTGCGGGCGTACACGACCGAGCCGCGGTGGTACCAGTCGGGCGCGGCTGGCCAGGCTGACGGGCTGCCCAAGGCCATCGCGTACTTCTCACCCGAGTACGGCATTACCGCGGTGCTGCCTCAGTACTCAGGAGGGCTCGGCATCCTGGCCGGCGACCACCTCAAGTCCGCGAGCGACCTCGGTGTGCCGATCATCGGCGTAGGCCTGCTCTACCGGCACGGCTACTTCACGCAGTCCCTGCTGGCGGACGGCTGGCAGGCGGAGCGCTACCCGGCCGACGACCCCAACGGCCTGCCGCTGGCGCTGCTGCGCTCGGCCAGCGGCGAGGCGGTCAAGGTGACGGTGAACCTGGCCGATGGCAAGGTGCTCACCGCCCAGGTCTGGGTCGCCCAGGTCGGCCGCGTGCCACTGCTCATGCTCGACTCCTACATGGAGGAGAACGACCCCGAGCTGCTCGAGGTCACCGACCGGCTCTACGGCGGCGGCACCGAGCACAGGCTCCGCCAGGAGCTCCTGCTCGGCATCGGCGGCGTGCGCGCCGTGCGCGCGTTCTGCTCGATCACCGGGCACGCCGTGCCCGAGGTGTTCCACACCAACGAGGGCCACGCCGGATTCCTCGGCCTCGAGCGCATCCGCGAGTACGTGGATGGCGGCCTGTCCTTCGACGAGGCCGCGGAGCTCTCGCGGGCCGGCACCGTCTTCACCACCCACACGCCCGTGCCGGCCGGCATCGACCGGTTCCCGCGCAGCCTCGTCGAGCGGTACTTCGGTGCCGGCGCGGCCGGAGACCTGCCGCTTGACCGGGTCCTCGCGTTCGGGGCCGAGACCTACCCAGGCGGTGATCCTGACGTCTTCAACATGGCCGTCATGGGCATGCGGCTGGCGCAGCGCGTCAACGGCGTCTCCCTGCTGCACGGGCAGGTCAGCCGAGAGATGTTCGCGGGCCTTTGGCCGGGGTTCGACGTCGCCGAGGTGCCGATCGGCTCGATTACCAACGGCGTGCACGCCCCGACCTGGGTCGCACCGCAGATCGCCGGCCTTGGCAGCTCCGAGGACGCCGCGGCGGCCAGCCCCAGCGAGCTGTGGTCGATCCGCCACGCCCTGCGGGCCCGGCTGATCACGGAGACCCGCCGCAGGCTGCGCGAGTCGTGGCGGCAGCGTGGCGCGTCCGGTGCCGAGCTGACCTGGATCGACGACGTCCTTGACCCGGACGTCCTCACGATCGGGTTCGCCCGCCGGGTGCCGTCCTACAAGCGGCTGACCCTGATGCTGAACGACCCTGAGCGGCTGTCCTCGCTGCTGCTTGATCCCGAGCGGCCGATCCAGATCGTCATCGCCGGCAAGGCGCACCCCGCCGACGAGGGCGGCAAGCGGCTCATACAGCAGATGGTCAGGTTCGCCGACTCTGAGCTGGTCCGCCGCCGCATCGTGTTCCTGCCGGACTACGACATGGCCATGGCCTCGTTCCTGGTGGCCGGCTGCGACGTCTGGCTGAACAACCCGCTGCGGCCGCTCGAGGCCTGCGGCACCTCCGGCATGAAGGTGGCGCTCAACGGGGGCCTCAACCTCTCCGTCCGCGACGGCTGGTGGGACGAGTGGTACGACGGCGGTAACGGCTGGGAGATCCCGACCGCGGACGGTGTCTCCGATCCGACCCGCCGCGACGAGCTCGAGGCGTCCGCCCTGTACGAACTGCTGGCTAAGTCGGTCGCCCCGCTGTTCTACGACCGGGCACAGGACGGCATCCCGCATGGCTGGCTGGAGATGGTGCGCCACACCTTCCGTGGCCTCGGACCGCTGGTCCAGGCGGACCGGATGGTCGGCGACTACGTGAAGAACCTGTACGCCCCGGCCGCCGCGTCCTCGCGGGCGCTGTCGGCGGGCGGGCTCTCCGCCGCCAGGGAGCTGGCCGCCTGGAAGCAGCGGGTCCGGGCGGCCTGGGCGTCGGTGCACATCGAGCACCTCGAGGCGGACGGTCGCGAGCTGTCGCTCGGGTCTCGGCTCGAGGTTCACGTCACTGCGGCCCTCGGCGGCCTTTCTGCCTCCGACGTAGCGGTCGAGGTGGTCTTCGGCCGGACCGGCGACGACGACGAGATCACCGACCCGTCCTACGCGATGCTGTCCCGCGTTGACGGCGACTTCGGCGGCTCCGCCCGGTTCTCCGGCCTGGTGGAACTCGGCCGCCCCGGCCCGTTCGGTTACACGGTCCGCATCGTGCCGAACCACCCGCTGCTCTCCAGCCGGGCCGAGCTTGGCCTCGTCACCTACCCCGACGCCCCAGCCGGCCTGACCAACGGGGATCTGCGCTAGCCCCTAACCCCGAGGCCGCCAGCCACCATCACTGAGGCCGCCCGCCAAAACCGGGCGGCCTCACCCATTCCTCACCCATTCCCCCCGTGTCTTCCCCCCGCGTCCGGCGCGCAGCGTAGGCGCCAGCCCTTCTCCAGCCTCGCAGCAGCACTGCGCCATTGCCGCGGCTGGAAAATGTACGCGGTGCAGCAGCGCTGCTGCCGGGGCAGCAGCGATGGCCCATTGCACATAAACCCGCGCAACAGTAATGGTGGCATCGCTGCCCAGCATTGGGTCACAATGCGGTCTCGGCCGCCTTCATGTGTCCAAGCCCGTCCAAACCCATGCGCGCGTCGCAGCGATCACGGCGCTCTTATGCCGCTACTGTCAGAAGCGGCAGTGGTGGTCCCTTGTGCGCGTGGTTGCTCTTGGGCGGGAGGCACGGCATGACACAGACGGTGGCGGCCAGTCCGCTGAAGGTGTTCGGGGAAATGCTCACCTTCTTCCGTGAGCGGGCCGGGCTGACCTACGAGGAACTAGGCAGCCGGGTGTATCTCTCGGAGTCGATGGTGCGCAAGGTCGAGGGCGGCACCCGTGCCCCGTCCGAGACCCTGGTCAGGACCTGCGAGGCCATCCCCGAGATGCAGTGCAATGGCGCGCTGCTCAAGCTCTACCGGACCATGGGTCCCCACCTCAAGGTCGGCGTCTATCCCGGCTGGTTCCAGCGCTGGCCCGAGAAGGAAGCATCCGCCAAGCGCCTTCGTTCCTTCCAGCCGCTGTATATCCCCGGCCTTGCTCAGACCGAGCGCTACGCCCGCGCCGTGCTGTCAACCAAGGTCGGTGCGACCGAGGACGAGATCGAGGACGGGGTTGCGGCAAGGACGGAACGCCAGCTCGTTCTTGACCGGGAGAATCCGCCGCAACTCTGGGCTGTCCTGGACGAAGGAGCGTTGCGACGCCAGGTCGGCTCTCGGGAGGTCAGCCGCGAAGCATTGCTGCACCTCGGCGGACTGGCGCGTGGACCACATGTCATCATCCAGGTAATCCCGCTCAGCGTCGGCGCTCATCATGGACTCAACGGAGGCGGATTCGTCATCGCGGAGTTTGCCGATGCGCCAACCGTGGCATATCAGGACACGGCGGTATCTGGGCAGATCGTCGAGGACGAGGACGCAGTGCAGGAACTCGGCTACCTCTGGGACATGCTCCAGATGGTGGCGCTGCCCCGGGCCGAGTCGCTGCGACTCATCGAGCAGATAGCAGAGGAAATGGCATGAACTGGCGCACGTCGAGCTACAGCGGTAACGGCGGCGACACCTGCGTGGAAGTCGGTACCCTCCCGTGGCGGATCTCTAGTTACAGCAGCAACGGCGGCGACACCTGTGTGGAGACCGCCAGCACCGGCGAGGCCATCGCCGTCCGCGACACGACCGATCGTGGCACCGGTCTCACGCTCACCTTCACCCCGCGCGCCTGGACCACCTTCACCGCATCGCTCAAGTAGCCGGTTCGCCATTATCTCGTAAATATTTCCACACTATAACGTGGTAAGTCTTCGCCACCGGAAAAGTCTTCGAAGTAATCCGCTCAGCAGCGACACTAGTGAGGTTGCGGTGGCAGCCGGGGCGCGAGGTATGGCTGGCCGGGCGGGGCCCGCGGCCGAGAAGACGGGAGGCTAGGTGACCGGGACGACAGTGGCGGCGCGGAGCTTGCCGTCGGCTATGTCGAGGAGGCCCATCGTGCCGTCGGGCATGCGGCGGCGGTCGGTGGGCGAGCCCGGGTTGAAGATGCGGAAGCCATCGTCGGCCGTCTCGTCCAGCGGGATGTGCGAGTGGCCGAAGACCACCAGCCTCGCCTCAGGGAACGTGCGCCGCATCCGTCCCAGTCGGCCCGCGGCGGCGCCGCTGTCGTGGACCATCGCCACGGGAAGGCCGTCGAGCGCCAGCGACGCGGTCGGCGTCGCGCCCCAGGCGGCGACGTCAGGACCGTCGTTGTTGCCGATCACGACATGGACGGGCGCGTACTGAGCGAGCTCATCGAGTACGGGCGCGATGCACACGTCCCCGGCATGCAGGATGAGGTCGGCGCTGCGCAGGTGCGCGGCCACCTGCGGCGGGCAGGACTTCCACCGCCGCGGCCCGTGAGTATCCGACAGAACAGCGACCCGCACTAGACCTGCTCCAGCTGCCGGAAGGGGACGCCCAGCTTCATGCCCGCGGCGGGCCGGGCCCGGTGACGGGCGGCGGGAGTCATCGCCTGGCTGTCCACACTCTCAGCGTAGCGGAGATCGCCAGAAGTACGATTTGCGCGAGTCTGGCAAATGTCCGGTAAATGCCGGCGGGTTAATTCAAGGCCATTCTTGATATTGCCAAAACGGCTTGCGCCCAGCGTCGGGAGGAATTCCCGCGCGGCGGTCTGCGGCTCGCGTCACGTTGCGCGGCGCGGGCGCACGGCCGATGCTGGTGGGATGACTGGTGGCCAGGCCCGGGGCCTGGGGCTCCCGTCGGGTGGTGCCGGCCTCTCCGGCACCATCAGTCACTCGGACATGGCAGGCCAATGGAGGTCTAAGGTCAGATCATGGACAAGGTTGTAGCGAACGCCGCGGCGGCCGTCGCTGACATCCCGGACGGTGCCACGCTAGCCGTGGGCGGTTTCGGGCTGTGCGGCATTCCCGCGGTGCTCATTCAGGCGGTGCTCGACGCGGGCACCCGCGAGCTCGAGGTGGTCTCGAATAACGCCGGCGTCGACGGGTGGGGGCTCGGCCTGCTGCTGGGCGGGCGGCGGCTGCGCCGGGTCGTCGCCTCGTACGTAGGGGAGAACAAGGAGTTCGCCCGGCAGTACCTGGCTGGCGAGCTTGAGGTCGAGCTCACCCCCCAGGGCACGCTGGCCGAGCGAATGCGGGCCGGAGGGTCGGGCATCGCCGCGTTCTACACCCGAACCGGAGTGGGAACCCAGGTAGCCGAGGGCGGCATGCCCTGGCGCTACGACTCCGACGGCGGGGTGGCCGTCGCGTCACCGCCCAAGCCCACTACTCCGTTTGATGGTGTCGAGTATGTACTTGAGCGCGCGATCATAGCCGACTTCGGCCTGGTGCGGGCCTGGAAGGGAGACCGGCACGGCAACCTGGTGTTCAAGGATGCCGCGCGCAACTTCAACCCGCTGGCGGCGATGTGCGGTCGGGTGACCGTCGCCGAGGTGGAGCACCTCGTTGAGCCGGGGGAGATCGATCCCAACCAGGTGCACTGCCCCGGCGTGTATGTGCAGCGAGTCCTTCCCCTGACCCCGGGGCAAGCCGCCGACAAGCGCATCGAGAAGCGCACCACCCGACCAGAGGGACAAGGCTCATGAGTTGGACGCGGGAGCAGATGGCGGCGCGGGCCGCGGCGGAGTTGTCCGATGGCGACTACGTCAACCTGGGGATCGGGCTGCCGACGCTGGTGCCCAACTACGTCCCTGACGGCGTGGACCTGGTGCTGCAGTCAGAGAACGGCATTCTCGGCGTCGGGCCGTACCCGACGGAGTCGGAGGTGGACCCGGACCTGATCAACGCGGGCAAGGAGACCGTCACGCTACTGCGTGGCGCCTCGTTCTTCGACTCCGCCACCAGCTTCGGGATGATTCGCGGCGGGAAGATCGACGCCGCCATCCTCGGGGCCATGCAGGTGTCGAAGGTCGGTGACATCGCGAACTGGATGATCCCGGGAAAGATGGTCAAGGGCATGGGCGGGGCCATGGACCTGGTGCATGGCGCGAAGAAGGTGATCGTGCTCATGGAGCACACCGCCAAGGACGGGGCGTACAAGATCGTGGATGAGTGCTCTCTGCCCTATACGGGCAAGGGGGTCGTGCAGCGGATCATCACCGACCTATGTGTGCTTGATGTCACGATCGCGGGCCTCGTCCTCGTTGAGCTTGCTCCAGGCGTGGATGTGGCGGAAGTCCAGGCTAAAACCGAGCCGCCGGTGCTGGTCAGGAACGGCTGAGTATTTCGCACGCGGCCGTATGGAGAGCTAGCCTGTCTACTCGTGAGGGCAGGCCGGCCCGACCGGACGCCCCCGTACTCGTAATGATCAATGACTCACGCTTTGCAGCCACCGCCCGAGAGCGGTCGCTGCCGCATGCCCGCACCACCGCAGCGTGGCGGTAAAGCCTGGTACGGGCTCATGACAAGGAGTGGATCGGCAATGCCGGCAAGGTCGGACGAGACGGATCGAACAGCGCTATTCGACAGCGTGGCCAAGGAGTGGGCGGAGGTGACCGCGCAGCCCGGTGGCCCGGGCGGCGCGGTTGACGATCCACCGGGCTTCCTGCGCGAGTACTACCGACTCGTGGCGACCGAGGACCTCGCTCCCGCCGGGCCTAGCCGCGCCGCGGAGGTCGCCGCCCGGCATGCCCTCCTCGGGGCGGTCCGCCCGCAGGCCCGGGCGGTGGTCTTGGTCCGCCCGGCGGCCGAGGGCGGGGCCGTGATCACCGACGCGAGCACCGTGGTGGACATCGTCACCGACGACATGCCCTACCTGGTCGACAGCGTGACGATGGAGCTCAACCGGCACTCGGCCGACATCAGGCTGATCGTGCACCCGCTACTGACCGTGCGCAGGGATGTCGCCGGCGTGGCCCACGGGATCACGGGAACCGAGACGGGGCTGACTGCCTGGGACACGGCCGCCGAGGGCAGCGACGTCATCGGCGTCCTGGCCGAGTCCTGGATCCACGTCGAGGCCACCAACGTCGCCGACGAGGAGAAGCTCGCGGCCGACCTGCGGCGAGTGCTCGACGACCTGCGGGTGGCGATGGAAGACCAGCGCCGGATGCGCGGCGCCGCCCGTGAGCTCGTCGCCACGCTGGCCGATGCCGCGCTCACCGCCACCTGGGGACCCGAGGAGGCGGAAGCGGGCGAACTGCTCGCCTGGCTGTCCGCCAGCCACTTCACGTTCCTTGGCTACCGGGAGTATGACCTCAAGGATGGCGACCTCAGGCCGGTCCCCGGCACGGGCCTCGGCTTGCTCAGGCATGACGGCCCCGACTCGGGGCTGGCCACGCCGTCAGGCGGGCTCCCGCCCGAGGGAGCGACCCGGCGGCTCGTCCTGGCCAAGTCCTCACTGCGCTCCACCGTCTACCGGCCGAGCTACCTGGACTACGTGGCCGTGCGGAAGTTCGGTCCCGACGGCCAGGTGACGGGGGAGTACCGCTTCCTCGGCCTGTACACGCAGGCCGCCTACACCGAGTCGATCACCCGCATCCCCGTGCTGCGCCAGAAGCTCAACCGCGTGCTCGACGTGGCCGGACTGCCGGCCGACAGCCACGACGGCAAGGAGCTCGTCGAGATCCTCGAGGGCTATCCCCGCGAGGAGCTGTTCGAGATATCGGCGGAGCAGCTCACGCCGATCGCGCTCGGGGTGCTCCGGCTCGGAGAGCGCAAGCAGGTGCGGGTGTTCCTGCGTCCCGACGCCTATGGGCGATACGTGTCGTGCTTGGTCTACCTCCCACGTGACCGGTACACGACCCATGTCCGGCTGCGGGCGCAGGAGATCCTGCGGGCCGCGCTGGACGGCGCCTCGGTCGACTACAGCGCGATGGTCGGGAACTCGGCGCTCGCCCGGCTTCATGTCGTCGTCCAGGGCCGGCCAGGAAGGCCGCTGCCCCCGCTGGAGGACGTCGACGCCACTGAGCTCCAGGCCCGGATCGCGGCGGCGATCCGGTCGTGGGACGAGGACCTGCTTGCGGAGGCGGAGCGCGCCCTGGGCGCGGAGGCAGCCGCCCGGGTCGCCGCGCTGATCAAGATCGGCATACCGGAGAACTACAAGGCCGACGTGCCGCCGGCCTCGGCCGTCGCTGACTTCGCCCGGGTCGCGAGCCTGAAGGCGGGCGGCAAGTCGTTCGGGCTGCACGTGTACCTGTCGGGTGACGAGGGCAACCGGCCGCGGCTGCGCGTCTACACGACCGACGCCCCCATCACCCTGTCCACCGTCCTCCCGCAGCTACAGCACATGGGCCTTGAGGTCGTAGATGAGCACCCCTACCAGTTCGACGGGGCGTTCTGGATCTACAACTTCGGCATGCGCCGGGTTGGCGGCAGGCCGCTGGCCACTGACCCAGCCGCCGCGGGCGCGCTGTTCGAGGCGACCATCACCGCGCTGTGGAATGGGCAGACCGAGGACGACGGCTTCAACGCGCTCGTGCTCGACGCCGGCCTGAACTGGCATCAGGTGGTGCTGCTGCGCGCGTACGCCCGGTACCTGCGGCAGATCGACTTCCGGTTCAGCCAGGACTACCTGCAGCGGACGCTGCGCGCCAACCCGAAGATCGCCCGGCTGCTGGTCAGGCTGTTCGAGGCCCGGTTCGACCCGGAACTGCAGGACGGGGCCGAGGAGGTCTGCGCGGCGCTTTCCGAGGAACTGCGTGGCCTGCTCGACGAGGTGACCAGCCTCGACCACGACCGCATCCTGCGGGCCTACCTAGCCCTCGTCACCGCGACGCTGCGCACCAGCTACTACCAGCTCACCAACGGGGAGCCGGCACCCTACCTAGTACTCAAGCTCGCATCCAAGGCCGTGGAGATCGTCCCCGCTCCCCGCCCCCGGTTCGAGATCTTCGTGTACTCGCCCCGGCTTGAGGCCGTCCACCTGCGGTTCGGTCCCGTCGCGCGCGGTGGGCTGCGGTGGTCGGAGCGGCCAGAGGACTTCCGCACCGAGGTGCTCGGGCTGGTCAAGGCGCAGGACGTGAAGAACTCGGTCATCGTTCCGCAGGGCGCGAAGGGCGGGTTCGTCTGCAAGCGGCTGCCCGATCCGGCCGACCGCGAGGCCTACCAGGCCGAGGTTCTTGGCTGCTACCAGACCTTTATCTCGGCCATGCTCGACATCACCGACAACATCGTCGGCAGCGCCGTACTGCCGCCGCCGCAGGTGGTGCGCCTCGACGGCGACGACCCGTACCTGGTGGTCGCCGCGGACAAGGGAACGGCGTCGTTCTCCGACGTCGCCAACGAGATAGCCGAGCGCTACGGCTTCTGGCTCGGCGACGCCTTTGCCTCCGGCGGATCGCAGGGCTACGACCACAAGGTGATGGGCATCACCGCGCGAGGGGCCTGGGAGTCCGTCCGCTGGCACTTCGCCTCCCTGCGGATCAACCCCGACGCCGACGACTTCACCGTGGTCGGGGTCGGCGACATGTCCGGTGACGTGTTCGGCAACGGGATGCTCCTTTCCGAGCACATCAAGCTGGTGGCGGCGTTCGACCACCGGCACCTGTTCCTCGACCCGGACCCCGACCCGAGGGTGAGCTTCGCCGAGCGACGGCGCCTGTTCCACCTGCCCCGGTCCTCCTGGGCCGACTACGACCCGGCCCTCATTTCCACCGGGGGCGGGGTCTGGCCACGCACGGCCAAGTCGGTGACGTTGACGCCGCAGGTACGGTCCGTTCTCGGGCTAGGGAACGATGTCTTCTCGCTGTCTCCCGATGAGGTCATCTCCGCGATCCTGGCCGCGCCGGTCGACTTGCTCTGGAATGGCGGCATCGGCACCTACGTGAAGGCCAGCCGGGAAGTCCACGCCGACGCCGGCGACCGGTCCAACGACGCGGTCCGCGTCGACGCGACCCAGCTACGGGCGAAGGTGATCGGCGAGGGCGGCAACCTCGGGCTGACCCAGGCCGCCAGGATCGAGTTCGCTCGCCATGGCGGTCTTGTGAACACCGACTTCATCGACAACTCGGCCGGCGTGGACACCTCGGACCATGAGGTGAACATCAAGATCCTGCTCTCCGGGGCAGGCCTGTCCACCGCCGCGCGCGGCGAGCTCCTGCAGGAGATGACGGACGAGGTCGCCGCGCATGTCCTGGCGCATAACGACGCCCAGAACATGGCGCTCGCGGTGGCTCGCTACCAGGCGCCGCGGCTACTGCACGTGCACGCCAGGTACATCCGCAAGCTCGCCCGCGAGGGCCAGGTGAACCTCGCTCAGGACGGGCTGCCCGGCAACAAGGAGGTCGCCGAGCGGCGCACCGCCGCCCAGGGCCTGACGACGCCCGAGCTATCCGTGCTGCTGGCGCACACCAAGAACGCCGCTACCACGGAGGTGCTCGCCTCCGACCTGCCCGATGACCCGTACCTGCAGGCGGAGCTGGAGCGCTACTTCCCGGCCCCGCTGCCCTCTCGCTTCGCCGAGCGGATGAACTCCCACCGGCTGCGCCGGGAGATCATTACCACCTCGGTCGTCAACGAGATGGTGGACACCGGCGGCACGACCTTCCTGTTCCGGCTGGCCGAGGAGACCGGGGCATCGGTTCCTGAGCTCACCCGCGCCTGGCTGGTCGCCCGTGAGGTCTTCCGCATGCCGGAGTTCTGGGCACAGCTGAAGGCGGTGGACTCCATCGACGTGGACACCAGGGTCGCGGTCGTCCTCGAGGCCCGCAAGCTGGTGGAGCGGGCCACCCGCTGGGTAGTGGTCAACCGGCGGCCCCCGTTCGACATCCGCGCCACCGTGGAGTCGCTACGCCCGGGGGTGGACGCCGTCCGGGCCGGATTCCCTCACCTGCTGGCTGGGCGGGACCTGGCTGCCTTCTCAGAGCGCCGGGAGTCATTCCTGGCCCGCGGGGTGCCCGCCGGGCTGGCCGGGCAGGTAGCCGGGATGGTGCCGTCCTACTCGGCCTGCGACATCGTGCAGAGCGCGGTCCGGACTGGGGCCGCGGTCGAGGAGACCGCGGCGGTCTACTTCGCCCTGGCCGACCGGCTACAGCTCACCAGGCTGCGCGACCTGATCGTCGCACTGCCCCGGGATGACCGGTGGTCCTCCATGGCGCGGTCGGCCCTGCGTGACGACCTGTACGCGGCGCACGCCGCGCTCACCAGGGACGTGCTCGCGACGGCGGCGGGTTCCTCAGGGTCCGATGCCGTGGCCACCCGGCTGGCGGCCTGGGAGGAACGCAACGCGGCGATGATCGGCCGGGCGGCGCAGACCCTTGGCGAGATCTGGCAGAGCGACCAGTTCAGCTTCACCACGATGTCGGTGGCGTCCCGGGTAATCCGCACGCTGGTGACCTCAAGCACGGCGCCATCAGGCTCGCCCGAAGTGGCGTAGCCATTGCGCGGGCCCGGCGGCACCCCCTGGGTGCCGCCGGGCCCGCCTGCGTCCCGCCTAGGAGGCCGACGCCGTTTAGACGCCGCCGCCGATCGCGATGACCTGGATCTTGGCCGACTTGTCCGCCGATGGCGGGTCGATGGCGGCGAAGGTCAGGATGTCCTGGACCTCCAGCCGCTTCTGGGGCGCCCAGAACTTAGGTGCGAGAAGCGTCCGCACGAAGCCGGGGACGGCGATCGGAGGACCGGGCGTGATCGGGATGTCCTGGTTCAGCGCGGACTGAGTTTCAACGGTGGTGTCCAGGTACATCGTGTAGAAGACAAGCGCTCCGCCGTTAGCCGTCTTGACCGCCAGCCGCCCGTAGTTCGAGCCCTCGAGGAGCCACTGGTAGACGTCGCCCCGCGGGGCCGTGATGCCACGGGCCGAGGCTTCGTTCTCCTGATAGAGGCCGGTTGTCAGCGGGCCGCCCGCGACGACCTGGGCTGCCGCGCTCGTTGGCCCGTCGTCGACCACCGATGCCTGCAGGGGCGGGGTGAGAGCCGGCGTGACCAGGGGCGCGCCCGACGGCTTGTTGAAGCTCTGCGTGATCACGTACCCGTGGCCGTCGGTAGCCAGCGCGGGCACGGACTCTCCCGCCGAGAGCTGGGAGGCGCTAGCCAGCTGCCATGCGCCGCCGGCCGCGGACTTCTCGAAGAGCAACAGGAAGCGACCTGCTGCCGGGAGCTGAACTCCGGCCGCTACGTCCTGGCCGGAGGGGGTCATCGGAGTCGTGCCGCTTACCGGCGTGCGCTCGACGCTGACTACGAAGTACTGCGGCTCGCCTGCGGACGGCGGCTGGGGAAGATAGAACGTGGGCGTGCCGTAGGCGTATTGCGTATAAGGCGGCGTGACCTGGGACCTTCGCGCGATCGTGAGCGCGGCACTCGTTGTGTCCCTCGCCGCCCCGCTGAGCACCGACTCGGCCAGCTTCCTGTTGCCGGTCGCCGCAGCCCGGTTGGTGATGGCCACATACGACTCGAAAGCGGCCCGCGCGCTGCTGAGGGTCAGCTGGCGCCAGACGGCATTGGAAGTGATTGCCGAGGTGGTCGTGGCGGTGTTGGCCGGGCTAGTTGAGCAGGCCGCGAGGGCGGCGGTGCTCAGCGTCGCCACGGCGGCGAGCGCCAGGCCGGATGCCATCCGCCTGGGGGGCCTTGGCGCGCGCATTCCGTGTCTCACAGTTGGCGAGGATAGCGCGCGCCCCCGGCCGCTGAGAGGCGGCATGGTGACTGGGCGGCAGCGAGGACGCTTGCGCGCCTATAACCGCGTAGGCTTTCCGGCATGGCAGCTACCGATCCCACCGATGAGATATCGGAACTGTCGTCGAAGCTCGACACCATTGAGGCCGTGGTCGACCCTGAGGCGATGCGGACCGAGGTGGTAGACCTGCGGGAGCAGGCCGCTGACCCGACGCTGTGGGAGCAGCAGGACCGGGCACAGACGGTGACCCGCAGGCTCTCATACCTGGAGGGCGAGCTGGCCAGGCTGGGGAGCCTGCGCCAGCGCCTGGATGACACGCGGGTGCTGTTCGAGCTCGCCGACGACGAGACGGACCTAGCGGTCCGTGAGGCCACCCGCCAGGAGGCGGTGGACGAGCTCGGCACGCTCCGCAAGGAGATTGACGGGCTTGAGGTCCGCACCCTGCTCAGTGGCGAGTACGACGCCCGGGAGGCGCTCCTCACCATCAACTCGCAGGCCGGAGGGGCGGACGCGGCTGACTTCGCGCAGAACCTCCAGCGCATGTACCTGCGCTGGGCTGAGCGGCACCGCTTCTCGACCGAGGTCTACGACGTTTCTTACGACGAGGCGGGCATCAAGTCCACCACGTTCGCCATCAAGGCGCCCTACGCCTACGGGACGCTGCGCGGCGAGCAGGGGACGCACCGCATGGTCCGCATCTCGAAGTACGACAACCAGGGCCGCAGGCAGACATCGTTCGCGGGCGTGGACGTGGTGCCCGTGGTCGAGCAGACCGACCACGTGGACATACCCGACGACGAGATCCGGGTGGATGTGTTCCGCTCGTCCGGGCCGGGTGGCCAGGGCGTCAACACGACCGACTCGGCCGTCAGGATCACCCATCTGCCGACCGGCATCGTGGTCTCCTGCCAGAACGAGCGCAGCCAGATCCAGAACAAGGCGTCCGCGCTCGCCGTTCTTCAGGCCAAGCTGCTCGAGCGTCGCCGCCAGGAGGAGGCCGAGCAACTCGCCTCGCTGCGGGGCGACGGTAGGCGCGCGTGGGGGTCGCAGATCCGCAACTACGTCCTTTACCCCTATCAGATGGTCAAGGACCAGCGTACGGGCTATGAGACGTCGCAGGCCGAGGCGGTCCTCGACGGCGAGATTGACGAGTTCATCGACGCGGAGATCCGCTGGCTGCGCAAGCAAGAGCGAGACGAAGAACAGTAACCGGGTCTGGGGGATTGGTGTGCATCCCCCAGGAAGCTAGTGCACCGCGATCAGGAGCCCGAGCAGCAGGAGCAGCCCCGCGGCGATCAGGACCTGCGGGCTAAGGCTCAGCGGGCTGTGATGGTGGACGTGAGCTCGCGACGCCCGGCAAGCAGAGCATCGAGCCTCCACCACAGGGCCGCCGCAATGTGCGCAGATCAGGTGCTCGCAGCTCATCCGGTGCCCTTTCGTGACGATGGTGCCTGGGTGGCCTGCGCGGGCAGCACTGGCGCACTTGGCGTGATCTGGAACCCTACAAGCCAGTTTTCTCCTAGACTGTTCCCTGGCCAGACCAGGTTACCCGCAAGTTACCCGGCTGGTCCGAAAATATCCGTATGGTTGCGCCGTACGGTGCGAGCATGATCTGGTCGGGCAAGACCTGGCCGGACTCCCCAGTCCCTCATCAAGGTCGTGTGATGGTCCCGTGATTGAGTTCCATAACGTCACCAAGATCTACCCGAACCAGAACCGGGCTGCTCTGGAGAACGTCGACCTGACGATCGAGAAGGGCGAGTTCGTGTTCCTCGTCGGCCCGTCCGGGTCGGGGAAGTCGTCCTTCCTGCGGCTGGCGCTGCGCGAGGAGAAGCCGAGCAGCGGCCGGATTCTGGTGGCTGGCAAGGACCTGGCACGGCTTCCGAACTACAAGGTGCCGAGCCTGCGCCGCCGGATCGGCTGCGTCTTCCAGGACTTCCGGCTGCTCCCCAACAAGAACGTCTACCAGAACGTGGCGTTCGCCCTCGAGGTCATCGGCAAGCCGCGGCGGTTCATCCGGCGCGTGGTGCCCGAGGTCGTCGACCTTGTCGGCCTGGAGGGCAAGCACGACCGGATGCCCAACGAGCTGTCGGGTGGCGAGCAGCAGCGCGTGGCGATGGCCCGCGCGTTCGTCAACCGGCCGATGATCCTGCTCGCCGACGAGCCGACAGGGAACATCGACCCGGCGACTTCCATCGGCATCATGAAGGTCCTTGACCGGATCAACCGGACAGGGACGACCGTCGTCATGGCCACCCACGACGCCGCGATCGTGGACTCGATGCGCAAGCGGGTCATCGAGCTCGAATACGGGAAGATCGTCCGCGACCAGGTCCGCGGCGTGTACGGTCAAGCGTACTGAGGCCGGTGCTGACAGTGCCGCCCGGCCACTGGGCGTGGCGCACCAGGTCCTACTTACCGGCTCCTTACGGCCAAGCCGAGCCGGCCCCAACGGGACTACCGGGCGATGAGATAAGAGGGCGGGGGCCCAAGGAAAGGCGAGCATGCGTTCATTTGTACTCCAGGAGATCTGGATCGGGCTGCGCCGGAACCTCACCATGACCATCGCCCTCATCGTCGTGGTGGCCATCAGCCTGTCCCTGCTCGGAACCGGGTTGCTGTTCGTCAAGCAGGTCGACAGCACCCGGACGTACTGGCAGAGCAAGGTGCAGATCTCCGTCTACCTGTGCACCGCTGACAGCGCCAACACGAGTTGCCACGGCGCCTACACGCCCGCCCAGGCCCAGGCCATCCAGAACACGGTCAACGGCCTCTCACAGTACGTCCAGGCGTCCTACTTCCAGACCCAGGGCCAGGCGTACACCCAGTTCAAGCAGTTCTTCGCCAACGACCCCGCCTACGTCTCCACGGTGCGGCCGAACGACATCCCTGCCTCGTTCGAGGTCAAGCTGAAGAACCCCTCGGCCGACTACAACATCGTGTCGAGCGCGGTGAGCGGCATGGCGGGCGTGGACCTCGTTGTCAACGAGATGACGATCCTGCAAAAGTTCTACAACCTGCTCGCCGGCCTGCGCAACGCCGTGGTCATCGTGGCGCTCATCCTGGTCCTCGCGGCCGTCTTGCTCGTGTCGAACACGATCCGGCTGTCGGCGTTCAACCGGCGCAGGGAGACCGGCATCATGCGCCTGGTCGGTGCGTCTAACCTGTATATCCAGATGCCGTTCTTGCTGGAAGGCGTGATCGCGGGCCTGCTTGGCTGGGTGATCGCGGCGGTCCTGCTCTTCGGGGTCAAATCGCTGCTGCTCAACAGCCTGCAGCAGTACTTCAGCTATAACGTGGGCCTGACGACCACAGACCTGGTCGAGGTCCTCATCCTCACGATGTGCGTGGGTGTGCTGCTGTGTGGGATCACATCGTTCATAACGCTCCGCCGGTACCTGCGCATATGACGCGCATCGGAGGGTACCGGTGCGTCGAGGAGAAACGTGGCACGCGAGCAGGGAAACAAGGTGATCGCCCGAAACCGGAGGGCGCTGCACGATTACGCCGTCGAGGACACCTTGGAGGCGGGGATCGCGTTGACCGGAACCGAGGTGAAGTCACTGCGGGCGGGCCGGGCCTCACTGGCTGAGGGGTTCGCGCTGGTCTCAGACGGGGAAGTCTGGCTGCATAACGTTCATATTCCGGAGTACACCATGGGCACGTGGACGAACCACCTGCCCAGGAGAACCAGGAAGCTCCTGCTGCACCGGGGAGAAAT
>Ga0335072_10003850_pt1 | contig 22438 bp, 23 predicted proteins | sample Lox_Sample_21_FD_206725 | JGI IMG/M metagenome (GOLD analysis project Ga0335072, IMG submission 206725) | Soil microbial communities from Loxahatchee National Wildlife Refuge, Florida, United States - Lox_Sample_2.1 | ecosystem: Environmental > Terrestrial > Soil > Wetlands | place: USA...
CCCGAAGCGAGCGCCGTGGGGCCCCATCGAAGATGGGGTAGGCGAGCGAGGGACCTGCTGTTCCTTTGGCTGGTAACGTTTTCTCTGCGACAGTCCACTAGACTCACGGCCCTGGGGTCGGTTAACGCCCAAATCAAGGCAAGTCAGTTCGAAACCCAAGCCCCTGCCCAATCGCGGCGCCAGGTTCACCCCGCAGCAAGCAGAAGACCCTCGTCGACCCATTTCTCAACCACCGCAATCAATCCGAAGAACCCACCACCCAGGCCCTGCCCGGAAACCGGCACTCCCGGTCCCCGAACCGCAATCTCCGAGTCCGCGAAACGAACTCCCGCCATCCTTAACTCGTCAGCGCGATCGCGATCGCCGTCGCCACTTCCATCGCATCCCGTCCCCGCACCACGATCCTCTTGGTGCGCGCACTCTCGCCGCCCACAATCACAATCGCCGACCGCGCCACGCCCAGCAACTCTGCCAGAAATTCAATCAGCGCCGCATTTGCGCGTCCCTCTACCGGAGGAGCCTGCAGCGCAATCCTGACCGCCGCATCTTTGCCGTCGCCGGTTACGCCCACAATCGCCGTCCGGCTCGCGCGTGGCGAAACGCGCACGGCAAAGCTTGCTCCCTCTCGCGTCTCTCGCACCGGTACCCGCATCGTCATCGCGCTGTCCGTGCCCCGAATAATGCCGTCCCAATCCGCACCAGCGTCGAGCCTTCTTCAATCGCAATTTCGAAATCCCCTGACATCCCCATCGACAGCTCGCGAAATTCCAGCCGCTGATACCGTCCGGCCAGCTCCTCACGCAGCCCCCGCAGCCGTCTGAAACTTGCCCGCGCCACCTCCTGGTTCTCATCGAGCGGGGCAATCGTCATCAGCCCGCGCATCGCCAGGCTCGTCAAATCCGGCAGCCGCTCCAGCAGCGCATCCAGTTCCGGATCCTCAGGACCCACGCCCGCCCTGCTTGGCTCATCGCTCAGCTTCACCTCCACCAGCACCGGCAGCTGCTTCCCCAGCCTGCCCGCAGCATCGTTCAGCCGTTCCGCTACGCGCAGCGAATCCACGCTGTCCACCCCGTCGAAAATCTCCGCAGCTCTCGCAGTCTTGTTTGACTGCAGATGCCCGATCAAATGAACCTCGGCATTCCCAACGCCTGGCCCCGTCAGCCGCTCCCTCTTCGCCTCGAACTCCTGTACGCGATTCTCGCCCAGCAGTGTCAGTCCCGCATCCACAGCCTCAACCAGCGCCTCCGCAGCATGCATCTTCGATACTCCCATCAGCCGAACATCCTGCCGCGCGCGCCCTGCCCCACGACACGCCGCATCGATCTTCTCCTCTACCCTTGCCAGACGTTCTGCAAAGCTCACCTCTCCATCGTAGGCGAGCCGCGGCTTTATCTCACTCGAATGCCCGCAGTAACATGGCTTTATGAAAATTCCTTCAGTTTCCGGCAACTCTGCACCATATGAAGGGCATCCTGGGTCACAGCGTTCGACATCATCCGGAAGGGCAGGGAATTGAGGATGCGCTCGGTCGTTCTCATCCACGGTTTGCTGCAGGGCAGCGGTCGCCAGGAGCCCTGCGAGATGCTCGCCATGCGCGATGTCCCAACCGCGCCGGGACCTGTGGTCTATTCGCGCTGCAGCGTCATTGACGCTCCCCCGGATATGCCTGACGGCGATTACACCGTCACCTTCGACCGGTACATCGTCCCCGCCAAAAAGCAGTCCGGGCTGTGGATTCCCGACGAATCCACCGCCGCCGTTCTCGCGCCCGGCGACGGAAACGCGAATTCCTCCCGGCCTTCTTTCACGATCGCCGAAGCCGCTGAAATTTTGTCGGTTCTCAGAAACCGCGTCGCCTGAACCCTGGCAGAATCTGAATTCCGGCACTCTGCAACCCAACCTGCAGCGCCTACGCGGAATCCTGTAGCAGCCCGTTCAGCTCGTTAATCACTGCATCGCGCAACCGGTGCAGCTCCCCGATCTGCGCCGACACGTCAGCCCCCGTCACTGCCGGCTCCCACGCCGAGGCTTCATCCGCCAGGGCATGCGTGTCCTGGTGTAGCTGGTCGATTCGCTGAAACGCCGCGCTACCCCCCATGGCGCTGCTGCGTTCGCTGTCCAGCCAGCGCCCCAGCCGACACCGGTGAGGATCGAGCGTCGGCGGCGCGCGCCGCGTCCCCCGCAAAAAGCTTTCCAGCGCGGCCACCCACGCGCGATGCGCCACAGCAGCATGCATCAGACTCCTCTTGCGCGGCGCCACTGAAACCACATTCACCCACGCTGGATCGGGGTTCCACACCGCAGACCACGCCGGCAGATCCTCGCCCGGCATCGGCAGCGCGATCCCATTCCCCTGTCCGTAAACGCAGCCCAGTTGCAACAGCAGCCGCCCATGATCCGCCGTCTCCACCCCCTCGGCAATCGCCATGCGATCAAAGGCCGTCGCGAGCCCCAGCACTCCCTCAAGAATGCTCAGGTCTTCCGGATCGTCCAGTACATCGCGCACAAAGCTGCGATCGATCTTCAGCGTGTTGACGGGCAGCCGCTTGAAATAGGTGAGAGACGAATACCCTGTGCCGAAATCGTCGAGCGCAATCGAAACCCCGATCTCCCGGCACGACGCCAGCACGTGAGAAACCTGCGCCACGTCGCGCAGAGCGCTCGTCTCCAGCACCTCCAGCTCCAGACTCGAGGGCGAAATCCCGGGATGTGCCGCCAGCAGCGACCGAAGCCGGTCTGTGAAATCCGGGTGCTGCAAGTGATGCGCAGCGATATTCACGCTCACCGGGATCTTCAGCCCCGCGTCCTGCCAGCCCTCCAGCTGCGTCAGCGCGCGATCGATCACCCACTCCCCGATGTGGTCGATCAGAGGATGATTCTCAATGATGGGCAGAAATTCCGCCGGCAGCAGCAGCCCGCGCGTCGGGTGATTCCAGCGAATCAGCGCCTCTGCTCCCATCAGCGCCCCCGTGCTCATGTGCACGCGCGGCTGATAGTGCAGAACGAACTGGTTCGCCTCTATGCCCCGGTGGATCTGCTCCAGATCCTCGTGAAAAGTCCGGATCGTAATATCGTGCGCGGGGTCGAAGACATGGTAACGGTTCTTCCCCGCCAGCTTCGACTGATACATCGCCTGGCCCGCCTGGCGCAGCAACTGCTCCGCGTCGATCTCCTCCGATTGCGGGTACAGCACCATTCCAATGCTGGCCGACACCTGCACCCCGTCTTCGCCGCAGATCTCTGTCTCCGACGCGCACCGCAGCAGGCTCTCCACAATTGGCTTCGCTGCCTCGCCTCCCGGCAGGTCCTGGAGTACAGCGACAAACTCATCGCCGCCAATACGCGCCAGCGTGTCGGCCTCCCGCAGTGCCTGTTTCATCCGCCGCGACACATTCATCAGCAGCTGATCCCCGGCATCCTGCCCGTAGTTTTCGTTGACCGAACGGAATCCGTCCAGATCGATGCACGCTACCGCCAGCATCTGGCTCCGCTGGCGCGTCTGCGCCATCGCCTGCTGCAGACGATCCGTCAGCAGCGCGCGATTCGGCAGATTCGTCAGCGCATCGAAATGCGCCATCCGCTCCAGCAGCCGCTCCTGTTCCTTGACCTTCGATATATCCGAAAACAGCGCCACATAGTGCTGCACTTTCGAACTGTGGTCGCATACGGCGCTGATCGTTACCGCCTCCGGATAAATCCTCCCATCCTTCGCCTTGTTCCACAGCTCGCCCGACCACTGCCCTTTTTCCGTCAGCGATCGCCACATGTCGGCGTAGAACTCGTCGCTCTGCCGCCCCGACTTCAGCAGCCTCGGGTTTCGCCCCAGCGCCTCCGCCCGGCTGTAGCCGGTGATCTTCGTGAACATCTCATTCACATCGAGAATCGCCCCCATCGGATCGCAGATCATGATCGCTTCCCGCGCATTGGTAAACACGCTGGCCGCCAGTTGCAGCTGCTCCTTGTCCTTCCTCTGCTGCGTGATGTCTTCGGTGAAGATCAGCAATCCGCCAACGCCCCCCGCTGCTGTCCTCCACGGATGCATCTCCCAGCGCAGCCACTGCACTGCGAAATTCGCGCGCACAAACCGGTCCTCATCGCAGTACAAGTCTTCTCCCGCCAGAGCCCTCCGATGCAGTGCCTTCCACCGCTCCGGAATCTCCGGAAAAATCTCGTAGTGGCTCCGCCCCGTCAGTGCCTCGCCTTCCAGTCCGAAATCCTGCAGCCACCGCCGGCTCGCCGCGATATACCGCATCTCCCCGTCGAGCATCGCAATCGCCGCCGGAGCATGCTCGATGAACAGCCGGAACAGTTCGCTGGTCTCCCTTTGCTTCAGAGACGCATCGATCGGCTCGGTAATCTCCGGACAAATCCCGAACATCCCGATGACGCTGCCTTCGTCGTCCTTCAGCGGATATTTGCGGTTGTCGATCCATAGGTGCGATCCGTCCGCTGCCTCCACGCGCTGGACTTCGTGGCTGCTTTTCCCTCCTCGCAGCACCTCTTCGTCTCTCCGATAGAGAACATCGGCTACGCGTTCCGGATAGATGTCGTAGGGCGTCTTCCCGGCAAATTCGATCGCTTCGCCCGCCTCCTCCGCCAGCGTCGCCATCTTCTTCGTGGCCGCGGCATATACCTGATCGTCGTTTTTCAGGTACATGAAGTCGTCGGCGTTATCGATCAGCGCCCGAAAGCTGCTCACCACCGACTCCAGCGTCGGGCTTACCGTCGACCGCCGGCCCCTCAGATCCACATCAACGACCGCTTCCCCCGTCGCCTCCTGCCTCTTCGTGAAGCGCGCATGCACAGGCCGAATCTTCCCGTCCGCATGACGGATGCGCAGACTGACGCAGCCCGACGCTCGCGATAAGTCGCGCGACAAAATCCCCGCCAGCAAATCTTTGTCTTCTGCGTGAATCCGATCCTGGAGGCGTACCCGGGAACGAACCCAGTCCTCCGCAGGGTAGCCAGTCAGTTCTTCCATGCAGGCATCGGCCGACAAAACCACTGGCGGATCGGTCAATGCGATGCGCATCGTCTTACCTGCTCCTGTCGCCGGCCGTCTTTCCCTGCCTGGCTGAGCATACTGTTCGAAGATACCCGACCGTCAAGAACTATCTGCCTGAGATATCCCAGGATAGAAGCTACTGGTAATGCACCATCAGCTCTTCCGTGTTGCCTCTCCCGTTGAGCCGCGATCGGCCCGGTACCAGCCCAGCGTTCGCTCCCCCTCGCGCGCCAGCATCCCTTGCACACTCGTGTGACGGGAATCAAGCAAACCATCGCTTTTCAATCAATTGCAATGTCCAATCGGCGATACTACCAACAGAGCCCCCGCCCAGTCGCGGCGCTCCCGTAACCATCACGATTACAAAAGTCGACTGGGTAACGAGAGGAGAACAGTACCGTTGATGTCACTGGAAACAAGGTCCGCCGTACGCTGGACCCTTCCCGATTTGCGACACGCCGCCCTTGACCCCGCCGTCAAAATCGCCGTCTTCGACTGCGACGGAACTCTCTGGGACGGCGACGCCGGTCTCGGCTTCATGAACTGGTCCATCGAAGCCGGCGTCCTCTCCCGCGACGCCAGCGGCTGGATCGACGCCCGCCACCGCCTCTACCGCCAGGGCCAGGTCTCTGAAGCCCAGATCTGCGGCGAGATGGTCCAGGTCTACGCCGGCCTTCGCGAAGACGAACTCCGCCGCGCAGCCGCCCGCTACTTCACCACCCACGTCGAAGCGCAAATCTTCCCCGAGATGCAAACCCTCGTCGCCGATCTCCGCGCCGCCGGCGCCGACATCTGGGCCGTCAGCTCCACCAACAACTGGGTCATCGAAGATGGCGTTCGCCGCTTCGGCATCGCCCCCAACCGCGTCCTCGCCGCAGCCGTACACTCGCGCAACGGCATCATCAGCTCCGACCTCATCGACGTTCCCACCGACGAAGGCAAAGCCATCGCCCTCCAGCGCGCCGGCCTCCCGCATCCCGATCAGGTCTACGGAAACTCCATCCACGACGCTGCCATGCTCGAAATCGCCGCCCACGCTTTCCCCATCAACCCCACCCCCGCGCTCGTCGAAATCGCCGCCCAGCGTGGCTGGGCCGTCTACTATCCCGACGCCGTCCTCGCCGACCACACCAAATAGCATGCGCATCGCGTCCCTGCAGCCGAGCATCTCCATCATCCTCGACCGCCTCGGCTGTCTGACACAGCTCGTCGCCTGCACCCGCTACTGCGTCGACCAGGTCCCCGCTCTCCGCCCCCGTGCCGACTCCAGCAGCCTGACTGTCATCCGCGACTCCTGGTCCACCACCTCCGACGAGCTCCTCGCCGTTCGCCCCGACCTCGTCATCGCCTCGGTCCCCTACCGCAACGAGTCCCTCGCCGCCATCCTCAAAGCCGGCTGCCCCGTCCTCGCCCTCGCCCCGCACTCCCTGGCCGACATCGCCCAGGACATCCGCCTCATCGCCGCCGTCGCCGGCGCACCCGCCCAGGGCGAGCAGCTCGTCGCCGACCTCACCGACGCCGTTGCCCAGATGCGCCGCTACACCGCCGACCTGCCCCACCGCCCCCGCGTCTACTGCGAAGAGTGGGGCAAGCCCCTCATCCACTCTCAGCTCTGGGTCCGCGAGCTGGTCGAAGCCGCCGGCGGCATCTTCATCGGCGAGCCCGGCGCTCAGACCACCCCCGAAGCCGTCGCTGCCGCCAATCCCGACGTCATCCTCGCCGCCTGGTGCGGTGCCGGCGACCGCGTCCCCCTCGAAAAACTCGCCGCCCGCCCCGGCTGGCAGAACCTCCGCGCCGTCCGCAACGGCCGCCTCTACTGCATCCCCGACGAGCTCCTCAACACCCCAGCCCCCACCCTCATCGACGGCCTCCGCGCCATCGCCTCCGCCCTCCACCCCGACCTCTTCGTTACTTCCGATGCCATTCGACGCCTCGAATCGAATCGATCCGAGCCGATTGGCGTCTAAACTCTGGGACAAGATGGCTGATACGGCACAGGTCAGGGAGCCCAAGACCCTCCGCTACGTTGCCGCTGCGCTCATCCTCCGGGGCGACGAGGTGCTCGTGTGTCAGCGCAAGGCCGGATCCCCCATGGGCCTCAAGTGGGAATTCCCCGGCGGCAAGATCGAGCCCGGGGAGTCCGCCGAACAAGCCCTCCGCCGCGAGCTCAACGAGGAGCTGGGCATCGAAGCCCAGGTCGGCACCCGCATCGCCCATCTCCGCCACACCTACCGCACCGGCGGCGCCGTCGACCTCCAGTTCTTCGCCGTCCATACCTTCGCAGGCGACATCGTCAACAACATCTTCGAAGAGGTTCGCTGGACCCCCCTCCGCACCCTCCCCGACTACGACTTCCTTGCCGCCGATCGCAACCTCGTCCGCGACCTCGCCGCCGGCAAGCTGCTGTAGGGCTTCAGCCGGGTCGCCCTGGGCGCTGCTCCGCAGCGCGACGGCCTTCAAGGCCGGGGAAAATACCCTCGCTGAAAACGGCCTTGAGGCCCGGCGCGCGACCCGCTGACCCCCGGCGGCGAACTGTCAAAACCAGAACAGTCTCACTCCGTCGGTTCATCCTAAAAATTGTCAAGCTTTTTGCCCCGTTACCGACGTGCATCTCCATGATTCAAAAAAGCTTCCACGCCAAAACAGTTGGCAGGTTTTCATGCTCCACTTGGTATTCTGATAATAGAGGGTAGTTTTTCTGGCAGGTCGCCGATGAAGGCGGCCTTTTTCATTGCGCCTCCTGCAGAAAGCAAGCCATGGTCACAATCGTCAGTCGCGACGGCGAAGCATCTGCGCAGATGCCTCGCGCGATCATTCGGCAAGATATGCAAGCTCTGGGACGGCACGACGCATGGCGCCATCCGGCTGGCGGCTGGTGTCGTATTTCAAAAATTCCTTTACCTGTCATCCCGACGCGAGCGTTTTCGGGCCCCATCGAAGACGGGGTTGGCGAGCGAGGGACCTGCCTTTTTTTTGTGCGCAAATCAGGAGATTTCGGAAACACCACCCCTGCCGGCTACTGTCATGTTGTCGAATTTGTAAACATACCGCCGCATTTCAAAACAAAGCACTTCCAATTTGTCCCTCAGAAAAAAGCTCAACAAAGCGGCAGGCCCTCTCGAGCCACAACGAGCACCCTGCACCCCATCATATGCTCGCTCCACAACCATCAATGCAGCACTCACAGTTGCGAACGATCTGCCGCCGCACCAATCATCTGCCCGCTCCACAACCGCGAATGCTGCACTCACAACCGTCAAAGCATGTGCCCTCGTATGAATCACTCAGCTTGTTGTCAAATTGGTTAACTCTGCACATGAATATGAAAACAAGTCACTTGCCAATTTCGAAGGGAAAGAAAAAACCCGAAATTCCCGATGCAAACACAACACGCGCATTGCGCTACCAACTCGGGCTCCCGGCTCGAGCCCCCCGCTCACTTCGCAAATCGAGAGCGGTCAGGATCATCTTCGATCGCGCACTACTGCTCGCACCGCTTTCCACAGCCGCTGTCATTACCTTGCAACGTACCCTCGTGCACAATCACCATCACCGTCGTGACAGGGCCGCGGTTACTGTTCTGCACCCCTTGTTGCACCCTTCTCGGGATGGTGAATCGAACCGCTACAGCCTAGCCTTGCATCATGAACTTCAAGCATGGACAAAGAGTCCGCATCAAGGGCAAACACACTGTCGGGGTTGTCGAGAAGAAGCTGACTTCTCTCGATGATGTTTACGTCGTCGTTCTCCACCACGCCACCGCGACCGAAGAAAAGCTTGTCCGCGGCGCCGACCTCGAAGCTTTCGCAGAAGCCGAACACCAGAAGGCCGAGCACCAGAAAACCGCCTGACCTGCAAGGCGCTCTTGCACTGCCGGCCGTTTGTGCGCAAAGCAAAAGGGCGCCGAAGCGCCCCCCTAGCTACCGCCTACAGCTGCTTTTCTACTTCAGACTCTGCAGCTTCTGAGTAGCAATCTGCGCCGCCTCGGACTCCTTGTCCTGGTCTTTGATCGCCGCGTACAGTCGGCGCGCCTCCTGCGGCTGTGAAGTCTCATACAGCTGAGCCAGCTGCAACTGCGCCTCGGACTTCGGCACCGACGTGGTCGGATGTGCGATCACATCCTGGAACAGCGCCACAGCCTGTGAGTTCCGGCTCGTCTGCTGGTACAGGTTCCCCAGCGCAATCTTCGCCAGGGCCGCCAGGTTGCCATTGCCGGCATGCGTCGCTTTTTCCAGATCGGCTTCGGCCTGTGGCTTCTGCCCCATATCAAGTTCGGTAATGCCGGCAAAGTAACGAGCCATCTGGCCGGCGGTCAGCCAGCCGTACTGGTCTGCTGTCTGCCGGAACAGTGGATACGCGGCCCTGGCCCTCTCCGCCGCCGTTGCGTAGGTCTTCAGTCCCGGCTCCGCCGGCTGGTTTGGCTGGGTCAGCGGCGTCTCATACACATCCATCGCCTGCCCCAGCAGCTGGTTCGCTGCCGCCTCCCGCTTCTGGAAGAGCACGATGCTGACGACGACGATCGCCACCGCTACCGCTGCGCCGACCAGCCACGCGATCACGTTGCTGCGATGCTCCCCGACCCATTCAAGGCCGGACGTGGTTACGCTGACGAATTTGTCCTGTTTCAGAGCGTGACGGGTCTGTGTGTCCACCGAAGTTCCGAGCTTCCTTTGGGAGGGAGTCGCGAACGCGCACCTCAGGCGCGCACTCGCACAAGATACCCCCCAGTCTACCACGCACTCCCGGCGCTCGGAGCCGGCCCCCCGTTTAAGCTGCCCGCACTACGTTTTCGATCTGCCCGGTCTCCACCTTCTCCTGGCAGTCGATGCAGTACGGCGTCGAGGGCAGCGCCTCCAGGCGCTTTTCCCCGATCGGATTGCCACAGTGCAGGCACTCGCCAAAGGTTCCTTCCCTCAGACGCTCCAGCGCCAGCCGCACCAGCGAAAGCTGGCTGTGGCCCTCAGTTCCCTGTGAGAAGATCAGTTCCTTTTGATACGACAGAACCGCCTGGTCGGCGACGTCCAGCGTGTCGTCGGCAACGGTCCTGCGGCCCTCTTTCACCGCGCTGAGCATGCTCCTCTCCAGCTGTCGCTGTTGATGGCGAAGCCGCTCCTCGAATCGCCGTAGTTGGGGGTTTTGCGATGGACGGGTCACGGATAAAACTCCTCGGATAAGAACTGGTCCCTCGTTCAGGTCTCGCTTCAGGACATACATTGGACGCACAAACCCCCTGAGGATTTGTTTTTCTTTTTGCACTTTCTGCGGTTTGAGGTCGGTTATTTTCTGATCAACATCCCCCGGAAGGCCGCCGGAGTGACCTCTGTTCGTCCGTTGCAGCATCCTACGGGTGCGTTGCCCGCCAAAATGCTCTAGGCTGAAAGAGTCATGTACGAAGATTTCCACTCCACGGACCGCTGGACCGGCGAAGACCTGCACTGCCGCTGGAAAGGTAATATCGTCGCCATTGCCACGCGCCACGCCGACGCGGTCGACATCCGCTTCGACGTCAACGGCCGCCCCGTTTGGATCGCCATGCCCTGCCTGGCCTGGGTGGAGCAGAAGAAGCGTACCGGTCACGTCATCACCGACTCCCTCGCCGCCCAGGCCGCCGGCCGCTATCTGAAGAAGGCCATCGAGTCCGGCTACGACAATGGCCGCGAGATGTACACCATGACCATCGAGGAGGTCCTCCAGCACGTCGACGCCGTCCTCCATGAAGCCGGGCACACCCGCAACCTGCCCTACCTGATCCCGCTGGACGACGCTCAGCCGCAGGTTTAAGGGCGATCGAGCGGCCGCACCCACCGCGCATTTCGGGTAATGCGTGCGAAGCACCTTCCGCGTGCTGCCAGCATCGTTTTTCCTTTGCAACCCCTCCCCCGGATGGGACAATAATTTGTTCCTTCTGACCCACGGAGGCTTCCCCACCTATGGGAGCGACCGCGACTCTCCAGGACCTCAGGCGTCTGACCGAAGGTCTGCATGCGCACCGCAATCTTTCCACCCCACAGCTGGTCGAGACCGCCATCGCGCGTGGCGAAGGCCGCCTTGCATCGAACGGCGCACTGGTCGCCATGACCGGAGCCCGCACGGGGCGCTCTCCGCGCGACAAGTTCACGGTTGAGGACGACGAAACGCGCTCCCGCATGGACTGGGGCAAAGTCAATCAGCCCTTTCCTCCCGAAAAGTTCGAGGCCCTGCTGCAACGCGTGATCCGGCACATGGCCGAGCGCGACCTCTTCATCCTGGATCTGGCCGCGGGCGCCGACCCGGCTTACCGCCTGCCGATTCAGGTCATCTGCGAGTACGCGTGGCACGCGCTCTTCGTAAAGCAGCTTTTCGTTCGCCCTGAACCGAAGGAACTCGCCAGCCACAAGCCGGAATTCATCGTCATCGCCGCGCCCGAGTTTGAAGCCATCCCCGAACGCGATGGCGTGCGCTCCTCCACCTTCATCCTGGCCGACTTCACCCGCCGGATCATCCTCATCGGAGGCACAAAGTATGCCGGTGAGATGAAGAAGTCCATCTTCGGCGTGATGAACTACATCCTCCCGCCGCGGAACGTCTTCCCCATGCACTGTTCGGCCAACGTTGGAGCCGACGGCGTCACCGCCCTTTTCTTTGGCCTCTCCGGCACCGGCAAAACCACGCTGTCCGCCGACCCCGACCGCCGCCTGATCGGCGACGACGAGCATGGCTGGAGCCCCGACGGCGTCTTCAACTTCGAAGGCGGCTGTTATGCCAAGTGCGTCGATCTGACCCTGGAGAAAGAGCCACAGATCTACAACGCCATCCGTTTCGGCTCCGTTCTCGAAAACGTCGTCCTCGACCCGCGCACCGGCGAGCCCGACTACTCCGACATCCGCTATACCGAGAACACCCGTGCCGCCTATCCTGTCGACTTCATCGCGAATGCCGTCATCCCTGGCGTCGGGGGGCATCCGCACAACGTGTTGTTCCTGGCCGCAGACGCCTTTGGCGTCTTGCCCCCTATCGCGAGGCTCAGCCCAGATCAGGCGATGTACCACTTTCTCTCTGGCTACACGGCGAAGCTGGCCGGCACGGAAGCCGGCCTGGGCAGCGAGCCGGTGCCCGAGTTCTCTGCCTGCTTCGGATCGCCGTTCCTGCCGCTTGCCCCAAGCGTCTACGCCGAGATGCTGGGCCGCCGCCTCCGCGAGCACAACGCGCAGTGCTGGCTGGTGAATACCGGCTGGACCGGCGGCGCCTTTGGCGTCGGCAAGCGCATGAGTCTGCCCCACACCCGCGCCATTGTCCACGCAGCGCTCAACAGCGCTCTCCGTAACGCCGAGTTTTTCATCGAACCAGCCTTCAGTCTCAGCATCCCAACCGCCTGCCCTGGCGTACCGGCAGCGCTGCTCAATCCGCGCAATGCCTGGCCCGACAAAAATGCTTATGACACCCAGGCACGACTGCTGGCATCGAAGTTTGTGGAGAATTTCCGCAAATTCGATGTTCCCGAAAGTGTCCGTCAGGCGGGGCCGACGATCTGATAATTGATTCCTTCTGCGCGGAGCTGGATCGGACCAGAACTACCAGTTGCATGGCTCCTCGCCTCGATCGGCTTGTTCCCGATCGCCAACTGAGGATTGTCGAAAACTGTCCTGTAACCTGCACCCTGTAACCTCTTCGCTGTTCCTCCGTAACTTGACTCTTGACAATCGCAGCACTAGTCTCGAAATGGAGGCAGCGGCAGTTCCCCCTTTCCCTCCGCTCGGTAGTTGTCCTCAGGAGAACGGCCCATGCAAAGCAATCCCAACTACATCTGGAATTACCTTCCGCTGCTCATGCAGATCGTAGTGGTGGGTGCTCTGTCGGTGGGCATGGTGGGTATGTCGTGGTTCATCGGGCGCCACCGCAACGTGAAAGAGAAGCTTGAAGCCTACGAATGCGGCATTCCCGTCGAGGGCGATGCGCGCGGGCGTTTCTCTGTGCGGTTCTATATGGTGGCGATGCTGTTCATCCTCTTCGATGTGGAAGCGGTGTTTATGCTTCCCTGGGCTGTGATTTATCGCCAGCTGCCGAAAATTGCCGGCTCGCGTCTGTTCGGGTTCTGGGAGATGCTGGTCTACCTCGGTTTCGTGGTCCTCGGCATCTTCTATGTATGGAAGAAAGGGATCCTCGACTGGGCCTCTGACAAAGCAGACCTCTAAACCTCAACCGCAACACTCCAGCCAACTGAGAGAGTCATGGGAGAAGCGCTGCTCACCAAACAGGCTGTGTTCGAGAGCCTCGCGCAGAATGTGGCTATTCAGGCCCTCCGCGCCGCGCATCCTGAGGCCATTACGAACGCAAAGTTCGATCGGGACGAACTCACGCTGGTGATTGCCGCCGATCAGATCCGCGCCGCCTGCCGCACCCTTCAGACCGCGGGCTACAACTTTCTTGAAGACGTGACCTGCGTGGACTGGTACCCCGCCGAGCCGCGCTTCCAGGTGACGTATCACATCGTGTCGCACAAGCTGAAAGAGCGCGTCCGGCTGCACGCAATGCTGGGCTCGATCGATCCGTCGATCGACAGCATCACTTCCGTCTGGCCCTCGGCCAACTACTACGAGCGCGAGGTATGGGATCTGTTCGGCATCCGCTTCCATGGCCATCCCAGCCTGCGACGCATCATGCTGCCGGAGGAATGGGAAGGTCACCCACTGCGCAAAGACTATCCGGTGGAGGGCTATCGCTGATGGCCGATCGACTCGATAACCCGCGCGCGCCCGAGATTCCCGGCTTCGTCGAAACCGCAACGCTGGTCAAGCCGCGCCCCGAAGAAGGCCCGAAGGACCACACCATGGTCCTCAACATGGGGCCGCAGCATCCGTCGACGCATGGTGTGCTGCGCGTGGTGCTCGAGATCGACGGCGAGACCGTCGTGAAGCTGGTCCCCGACATCGGCTACCTGCACACCGGTATCGAGAAAACGTGCGAGGCGAAATTCTGGCAGCAGGTGGTTCCACTCACGGACCGCATCGACTACCTGTGCCCGATGACCAACAATCTGGCCTTTTGCCTGGCCGGCGAAAAACTGCTCCAGCTTGAAATCCCCGAGCGCGCACAGTGGATGCGTGTGCTGCTGAACGAGCTGACGCGCCTCAATTCGCATCTGGTCTGGCTGGGCACCCACGCCATGGACATCGGGGCGCTCACCGTCTTCCTTTACACGTTCCGCGAGCGCGAAGAGATTCTTCGCATCTTCGAGCACGTCTCCGGCCAGCGCATGATGACCTCTTACTTCCGCATCGGAGGCCTCGCGCTTGATCCGCCGCTGGACTTCTTCGACTCGGTGCAGGCGCTGATCAAAATTCTGCCTGAGAAGATCGACGAGTATGAGAACCTGTTGACCGGCAATCCCATCTTCATTAATCGCCTCAAAGGCGTGGGCTATCTGAGTCCGGAAGACGCCATCGCTCTGGGCGTCACAGGCCCGCCGGCGCGGTCGACCGGCATCGACTGGGACCTCCGCCGCGACATGCCGTACAGCGGCTATGAGAATTTCAAATTTGAAGTTCCGACTTCAACCGTGGGCGATGTCTGGGCGCGGTACCTGGTGCGTCTCGTGGAGATGCGCGAGTCGGTGAAGATATGCCAGCAGGCTCTGGACGGCATGCCCGCCGGTCCCATCAAGGCGGACGCGCCGCATGTTGTGCTGCCGGACCGCGAAAAGATGAAGACGGAGATGGAAGCGCTCATCTACCACTTCAAAATCGTCACCGAGGGCTTCCAGGTCCCGGCCGGCGAGGTCTACCAGGCGGTCGAGTCGCCACGCGGCGAGATGGGCTATTACGCCGTTTCCGATGGCACCGCGAAACCCTACCGCGTCCACATGCGCAACCCGTCGTTCGCGACCTTGCAGGCAGTGGAGAAGATGTGCGTCGGACGGCTGATCGCCGATGTCGTTGCTGTCATCGGCTCCATTGATATCGTTCTGGGGGAGATCGACCGGTGAGCGCAACTGTGACCGCCGAGCCTATGCTGCAGACCGAACTGTGGGTGTCGTTTGTCTCGATGCTGCGGTCGTACGCGGCCGCGGCCAGCCTGCATGCTGGCGATGTCGATGTCACGACAGCGGAGAATGCCGTGACGATCGTCTTCGGCCGAACTCACCTTGAAATGAGGTTCGACCCGGAATCGAGCCGAATTGTATGGACGAAACGCACCGGCTCTCGCCTCCCACTCGATGGCAGCTTCACCATCGCGCCCGAAGGATCTGTTCGTATCGATGGTGCGAGCAAAGACCTTGATCACGCTGCGATCGATTTCATCGCGTCCGTCACAGCGGGGAAGGAGGGAGCCTGATGGCCACGACCCTTTTCTCCCCCGCGCTCGCCGCCCGCTTCGACAAGCTCGTTACTCTTTACCCTGTGAAGCGCTCCGCGCTGGTTCCCATGCTTCTTTACGCGCAGGATGAGGTCGGCTATCTATCCGAGGCGGTCATCGCCGAAGTCGCAGAGCGAGTCGGCATCTCCGAACTCGACGTGCGCAACGTCATCACGTACTATTCGCTGCTGCGCACCAAACCCGCCGGTAAGTATCACGTCCAGGTCTGCACCAACATCAGCTGCATGTTGCGCGGCGGCAACGAAATTCTCGAACACTGCAAGAAGCGGCTCGGCATCCCGAACAAAGGCGTGACACCCGACGGCCTCTTCTCTCTTGAGGAAGTCGAGTGTATCGGCGCCTGTTCCTGGGCTCCCGCCGCTCAGGTCAATTACGACTTCCACGAGAACCTCACCCCCGACTCCATCGACAAGGTCCTCGACGACTACCGCACCAAATCCAAAGACGGGGGTGCCCGCTAGTGGCGACGCTTACCACTCATCCCGACTGCGTCCCTTTGGTTTCGTACCGCTTCGGCCAGGGCGCCACCGACATCGACCGCTACATCGAACTCGGTGGCTATGAGGCGGTCCGCAAAGCCCTTGCCCTCGGCCCCGAAGGCATCATCAACGAGATGAAAGCCTCCAACCTCCGCGGTCGCGGCGGTGCAGGCTTCCCCACGGGCCTCAAATGGTCCTTTGTGCCGAAGCAATCGGCGAAACCGAAGTACGTGCTCGTCAACGGCGACGAATCTGAGCCCGCCACCTGCAAGGACCGGCTCATCTTCGAGCACGATCCGCACTCGGTCATCGAAGGCGTCATCATTGCTGCTCTCTCGGTCGGCGCCCGCATGGGCTTCATCTACCTGCGCGGTGAGTACCGCTATCTCCTTCTGATCATGGAGCGCGCTGTGGCTCAGGCTTATACCAAAGGCTTCCTCGGCAAAAACATCTTCGGCTCTGGCATCGATCTCGACGTAGTCACCCAAACCGGCGCAGGCGCCTACGAAGTCGGCGAAGAGTCGGCGCTGATGGAGTCGCTCGAGGGCAAGCGCGGCATTCCCCGGATCCGTCCGCCCTTCCCGGCGGTGGTCGGGCTCTACGGCGGACCCACGATTATCAACAATGCCGAGACGATCGCCACTGTCCCGCACATCTTCCGCATCGGCGCCGGCGAGTATGCGAAGCTGGGCACCGAGCGTAACGGCGGCACGCGCCTCTTTTGTCTCAGCGGTCACGTGAACAAGCCAGGCGTTTACGAGCTGCCGATGGGCTACAACCTCAAAAAGATGATCTACGATGTCGGCGGCGGCATTCCCAACGGCAGGAAGCTGAAGGCGGTCGTTCCCGGCGGATCGTCGACACCGGTCCTGAGCGCCGACGAAATCGACATCGGCATGGACTTCGATCAGGTCGGTAAAGCGGGTTCGATGCTCGGCTCCGGCGGGGTGGTCGTTCTCGACGAGACCACCTGCATGGTGGAGTTCGCGCTGCGCACCATGAAGTTCTATCGGCACGAAAGCTGCGGCTGGTGCATTCCCTGTCGCGAAGGCACGGACTGGCTGGAAAAGTCACTGACGCGGTTACATAACGGCGGCGCCGTCGACAAGGACATCGACAACATCCGCTACCTCGCCGAGAACATGCTCGGCCGCACCTTTTGCCCGCTGGGCGACGCGGCCGCGATGCCGACGATCGCTTTCGTGAAGAAGTTTCGCAAGGAGTTTGAGGATCACCTGGACGGCAGGGGCTGTCCGTTCCACCAGGCGGCTGAACCGGAGCCGGCGCTGGTCTGAAGGATCTGAATGGCTGACGTTACTCTTACTGTCGACGGCAAGAAGATCACAGCGCCTGCGGGTACCCTGCTCATTGAAGCCTGCCGCGCGCACGGCATTGGGGTGCCGGCATTCTGCTACTACCCAAAGCTGGCGGTGCAGGCCGCCTGCCGCATGTGCCTGGTCCGCATCGAGAAGATGCCCAAGCTGCAGACCTCCTGCACCACGCCCGTTGCCGAGGGCATGGTGGTCACCACCGAAAGCCCGGAGATCGCACAGGCCCGCAAGGCCACCGTCGAGCTCCTGCTTGGCAACCACCCCCTGGACTGTCCGGTGTGCGACGCAGGCGGCGAGTGCGAACTGCAGGACATGACTTTTAAATACGGGGCGCACGAATCGAAATTCGTTGAGATCAAGCAGCACCGCGAGGAGCAACAGTGGTCGCCGGTGGTCTTCTACGATCGGCCGCGCTGCATTTTGTGCTATCGCTGTGTCGCGGTTTGCGGAGAGGGCATGGACGTGTGGGCTCTCGGCATCCAGAACCGCGGCGCCGGCGCGGTGATCGCACCCAACCAGCAGGATCACCTCGACTGCGAAGAATGCGGTATGTGCATTGACATCTGTCCCGTTGGGGCTCTGACCTCCGGCACCTACCGTTACAAAACGCGGCCCTGGGAAATGTCGCATGTGGGCACGGTCTGCACGCATTGCGGCGACGGCTGCAAGACCACGCTGGGCGTGCGCCGCTCCAACGACGGCATGGAAATCGTTCGCGGCGACAACCGCGACAAGTCCGGCATCAATGGCGACTTCTTATGTATCAAGGGCCGTTACGCATTCGACTTCGCGAACCGCGAGAACCGGCTGACCAAACCCATGATTCGCAAGTCAGGCGGCCGCCTCGAAGAGGTCACGTGGGAGGAAGCGATCGAGTTCGCCGGCAAGAAGCTGCGCGAGATTCGCGACAGCAAGGGCGGCTCGACCATTGGCGTCATCGGCTCCAACCGCACCACAAACGAAGAGTCCTACCTGCTGCAGAAGTTCGCGCGTACGGTTCTGGGTACCAACAACATCGATCACCACCGGACGGCGGATTACCCGGCGTTCGTCTCGGCGCTCAATGGAAAGGCCGAGGCCTCCCTCCGCGACGTTGCGGACGCCAAAGCGATCCTTGTGCTGGGTAATGATCCCACCGAACAGCATCCAGGGCTGGCCTGGCAGATTCGCACCAATATTCGTCTCAACCAGGCGCGGCTCTATGTTGCGAATCACAACCCTGTCAAACTGCGCCGTCAGGCCACCGCATTTCTTGAAATCCCCGAAGATGGCTACGCGGGACTGGTGGCGTGGCTCGGTGGCGCCGCCGCACCCCTCGACGAAGACAAGAACGCTGTCGCCTTTCGCGATGGACTCCGAAAGGAAGAATCGCTCGTCGTCGTCTTCGGCTCGGAGTTCCGCGGCCGTGACCTTTCAGCCCTCATCGCCTGGGGCGGCACTCTGCCCAATGTCAGGTTCGCCTGCCTCGGTGACTATGCCAACTCTCGCGGCGCGGCAGACATGGGCCTTTACCCCGACCTGCTCCCTGGGTATGTGCCAGTCGGTGCAGCCGCCCACTTCGCCTCGGAGTATCCCGGCCTGCCCGCCACGCCGGGACTGAACCTGCTGGAAATGTTCGACGCGGCCGAAGCCGGCTCGCTCAGCGCGCTCTATATTGTGGGCGCCAATCCGGTCGCCCGCTACGCCCGCCACAGCGAGGCGCTGCACAACACCTTCATCGTCGTGCAGGACATGTTCCTGACCGAAACCGCGCAGTTCGCCGATGTGATCCTGCCCGCGGCGAATCTTTACGAGAAGAGCGGCACCGCGACGAACACTTTCGGCGATCTGCAGCTGGTGAAAAAAGCGGCCGACCACGCTGGCGTCCGCACCGACTTCGAGCTGATCGTCCGCATCGCCGCTGCTATGGGTGCCGATATCAAACAACTTGTTCCTTTTGGACAGCGCGGTATTCGCGCCGATATGGGGCAGGCCCGCGGCGCCCAATCCGGCGAAGCCGACCGTCACGCCGTGTGGCTCGTCGCGCATCATCTCGAACCGAAGCTCAGCCCCTTCGATCCCTTTGCCATCTTCGACGAAATTCAGCGGCTCGTGCCTTCCTATGACGTCCCGCGCCTGGATTTGCTCGCCGGCAACGATCAGCGCCTCAAATCGTCGCTCGTGCAGATTGAAAACCTCGCCGCGCGAGCCGACCTTGTTCTGGCCTCCAATGACACGCTGTTCACCTCCGGCTCACTGGGCCTCTACAGCAAGACTCTGCACTCCGTTCTCGAATCCCGCAAACCCGTCGAAACAGCAGCCGATTGAAAGAGCCAATGGACACAAACCTGATCCCGTTCCTGCTGTTTAACCTCGCCAAGGTCATCGTGGTGGTGGTGCTTTTTCTGATGTGCGTGGCTTATACGGTGCTGCTCGAACGCAAGCTGGTTGGCCGCATTCAGAATCGGTGGGGTCCGAGCCGTGTCGGCCCCTTCGGCCTGATGCAGCCGCTGGTGGATGGCATCAAGTTGTTCCTTAAAGAAGACCTGATGCCGGAGGCAGTCTACCGCCCGCTGTATATCCTCGCGCCCATCATCGCGCTCACGTGCGCGCTCCTGTCGATTTCCGTCATTCCCTTCGGCGCCGATATTCGCTGGCACGGCATGCAGTTCTTCCAGATCTCGGACAACAACATTGGCCTGCTGATCCTGCTCGGCATCACATCGGTCGGTGTCTATGGCATCGCGCTCTCGGGATGGTCTTCGAATAACAAATATTCACTGCTGGGCGCATTGCGCGCTTCGGCTCAGGTAATCAGCTACGAACTGGCGCTCGGACTGTCGCTGGTCGGAGTGGTGGTTCGCACTGGCTCGCTTCGCCTGCGGGACATCGTCGGCATCCAGACCGGGCCCCACGGTCTGCTCTCCTGGAACTTCTTCGGAGGGTTCCAGTTCGTGGCCTTCTTCATCTACCTGATGGCGGCTTACGCAGAGACGAATCGGTCTCCATTCGACCTCCCCGAGGCTGAATCTGAGCTGACGGCGGGCTACCACACCGAGTACAGCTCAATGAAGTTCGCCATGTTCTTCATGGCTGAATACGGCAACATGATCACCGTTGGCTGCGTCGCCACGCTCCTGTTTTTTGGCGGATGGACCAGCCCCTTCGGACACTTTCTCTCCGGCAGCGGTCCTGTATCGACCGCATTCTTCTCGTTGTTCTGGTTCGCCGTCAAAGTTTTCGGTTTTCTCTTTCTCTATATCTGGGTGCGTGGGACGCTTCCGCGCTTCCGCTATGACCAGCTCATGGGCCTCGGATGGAAATTCCTCTTGCCCGTTGCCGTAGCTAACATTGTTGTCACGAGCTTCTGCATCGGGCTCCGGCTGCCCATGCAGTAATACAATCGTTCCGGACCGGCCACGCTGTACCCGCAGGTTGCGGGCAAATTCAGAAGACCATGCATCTTGCTCTCTTCATCATCTTTGCTGTGCTGTGCGTAACGGGGGCGCTTAACCTCCTGCTCCAGCGCCACCCCATCAACAGCGCACTTTCGCTCATCGTCGTCATGAGCTCGCTCGCTGTCCTCTACCTGCTGCTGGGCGCGGAATTTCTGGCTGCCGCCCAGGTTATCGTCTACTCCGGCGCGATCATGGTGCTGTTCACCTTCGTGATCATGCTGCTCAACGCCGGCAAGGAAGAGCGCACGCATGGCAGCAAACTCGCCTATGTTGCGGGATTTCCCGGGGCCGCCGCTCTGCTTGGCCTGCTCGCCTTCATCTTCATCTCGCGGCGCGGTGAGTTCGGTCAGGCCCGCCTTGGCGACTATGTCGCCACCACCGGCGATCTGAGCCGCGTGCTTTTCAGGGACCTGCTGCTGCCCTTTGAAGTCACCTCGGTCCTGATTCTCATCGCCATCCTCGGCGCCGTCGCGCTGGCGCGAAAGGAGCACTGAGCCGTGGTCCCGATCGCGTATTACCTCGTCCTCAGCGCTATCCTGTTCTCCATCGGAGTCGCCGCGTTCCTCATCAAGCGCAACATCATCACCGTCTTCATGTCGATTGAGCTCATGCTCAATGCTGTCAATCTGGCCTTCATCGCGTTCTCGCGCCAGTGGAGCCAAATTACCGGCCAGCTCCAGGTCAACGGTCAGATCTTTGTCTTTTTCGTGATGGTGGTTGCGGCGGCTGAAGCGGCCGTCGGCCTGGCCATCATCATCGCCATCTTCCGCGCGCGCAATACTCTCAACGTCGACCAGGTCGACCTGATGAAACTATGAATTCCGACCTTCACCTCTGGCTCATTCCGCTCGTCCCCTTCGCCGGATTCCTGGTGAATGGCCTCGTTGGCCGCAAATTGCCCAAGGCCCTGGTCACCACGATTGCGCTCGTTGCTTCCCTGGTTCCGGCCCTTCAGGTCGCAGCCATTGTTACAAAATTCGGCTCCCTCACTTTGCCGTACCTTGAAAACCACGGCGCCTGGATCGCCGCCGGCTCTTTCCATGCCGACTTTGCCTTTCAGCTCGACCAGCTCACGCTCGTCATGCTGTGCATCGTTACCGGCGTCGGATTCCTGATCCACGTCTATTCGGTCGGCTACATGGCTGAAGAGCAGGGCTACTGGCGATTCTTCGCCTACATGAACCTCTTCCTCTTCTTCATGCTCACCCTCGTTCTCGCCGAGAATTTCCTGCTGATGTTCGTCGGCTGGGAAGGCGTGGGCCTCGCCTCCTACCTGCTCATCGGCTTTTATTACACCCGCGTCTCCGCAGCGAAGGCCGGGATGAAGGCCTTCGTCGTTAACCGCATTGGCGACTTCGGCTTCCTGATCGCGATGTTCCTGCTCGTCGCCCACTTCGGCAGCCTGAGCTTCTCGGAAGTCTTCAGCCAGATCGGCGCGCATCCTGAATGGCAGAGTGGATTTCTTACCGCCATCGCGCTCTTCCTCGTCCTCGGCGCCACCGGCAAGTCCGCACAAATTCCGCTGTACGTCTGGCTGCCAGACGCCATGGAAGGCCCCACGCCCGTCTCAGCTCTCATCCACGCTGCGACCATGGTCACGGCGGGCGTGTACATGGTTGCGCGCACGCACGTTATCTTCGACCGCTCGCCACTTGCGCTCGCTGTGGTCGCAACCATCGGCGTCGCCACGGCATTCTTCGCTGCGACCATTGGAATCCTGCAGACCGACATCAAGCGCGTGCTGGCCTATTCGACCATCTCGCAGCTCGGCTACATGTTCCTGGGCTGCGGCGTCGCAGCGTATTCGGCCGGCATCTTCCACCTTGTCACGCA
>Ga0335072_10003851_pt1 | contig 22430 bp, 15 predicted proteins | sample Lox_Sample_21_FD_206725 | JGI IMG/M metagenome (GOLD analysis project Ga0335072, IMG submission 206725) | Soil microbial communities from Loxahatchee National Wildlife Refuge, Florida, United States - Lox_Sample_2.1 | ecosystem: Environmental > Terrestrial > Soil > Wetlands | place: USA...
CAACGCAACCCCAACAGGCTGGCTTCATGACCGACACCATCATCAGCTCCGCAACCCGCGAAGTCGTCATCGGCTTCGAGCGCCCGTTCGTCATGATCGGCGAGCGCATCAATCCGACCGGGCGCAAGATCCTGGCGGCGGAAATGGCCGCCGGAGACTTCAGCCGGGTCGAAGCCGACGCGCGCGCGCAGGTTGCCGCGGGCGCCCAGATGCTCGACGTCAATGCCGGCATCCCGCTCGCCGATGAGCCGGCGATACTGGCGAAGGCCGTGCAGCTCGTGCAATCGATCACGGACGTGCCGCTGTCCATCGACTCCTCGATCGTCGCCGCGCTGGCGGCCGGTCTCGCCGTCTACCAGGGCAAGCCGCTGGTGAATTCCGTCACGGGCGAGGAAGAGCGTCTGGAATCGGTTCTGCCGCTGGTGAAGAAATATGGCGCCGCGGTAGTGGCCATCTCCAACGACGAGACCGGGATCTCCGAGGACCCCGACGTGCGCTTCGAGGTGGCGAAGAAGATCGTGCACCGTGCGGCGGATCACGGCATCCCCGCATCCGATGTGGTGGTCGATCCGCTGGTGATGCCGATCGGCGCCATCAACAAAGCGGCGGTACAGGTGACGCATCTGCTGCGGCGCCTGAAGCACGAGCTGAAAGTGAACACGACCTGCGGCGCTTCCAACATCAGCTTCGGGCTGCCCGCGCGCGAGGGCATCACCTCGGCGTTCCTGATCTCGGCGATCGGCGCCGGCATGACCTCCGCAATCATGAACCCGTTGCACGTTGAGACGGTCAAGGCCGTCATGGGGGCGGACGTCATGATGGGACACGACCCGGACTGCATGCGCTGGATCCGCAGGTTCCGCGAGGCACCGCCGGCACCGGCGCCGGGCGCAGCGGGAGCTGCCCCCGGCGAGGGCGCCGCACGCGGGCGGCGTGAGGGGGGCCATCGTCGCCGTGTCAGCTGAGCCGGACGCGCTCGTCGTCTTTACGCCTTCGGGAAAGCGCGGACGCTTCCCCGTCGGTACGCCGCTTCTGCAAGCCGCACGCTCGTTGGGAGTGGACGTCGACTCCGTTTGCGGCGGCCGCGCCATCTGTGGGCGCTGCGAGGTGCTCGTCATGGAGGGCGAGTTCGCCAAGCACGGCGTCGTCTCCCGGCCGGAAAACCTGTCGGCACCCGGCGCGGCCGAGGAAAATCCCGCCGGCCGCCGCCACCTGCCGCCCGGCCACCGCCTCTCCTGTCAGGCCCGCATCCAGGGCGATCTGGTCGTGGACGTGCCGCCCACCAGCCAGGTGCACCGGCAAGTCATCCGCAAGGACGCCGAGGCACGGGCCATCACACTCGATCCGGTCGCTCGTCTGCACTACGTGGAAGTGCGCGAGCCTGACATGCACGATCCCTCGGGCGACCTGCAGCGTCTCGAGGAAGCCCTGCAGCGCGAGTGGCAGTTGACCGGCCTCAGCTGCGACCTGCACATGCTGCAGCGGCTGCAGCCGGCGCTGCGCAAGGGAGACTGGAAAGTGACGGTCGCCGTGCACGGCGGCGAGCGGATCATCGGCGTCTGGCCGGGCTTTCACGAGCTGGCGCTCGGGCTCGCCGTGGACATCGGCTCCACCACCATCGCCGCCCATCTCTGCAATCTCGAGTCCGGCGAAGTGCTCGCCTCGAGCGGTGTCATGAACCCGCAGATCCGCTTCGGCGAGGATCTGATGAGCCGCGTCTCCTATTCCATGATGCATCCGGGCGGCGACAAGCAGATGACCGCCGCCGTGCGCGAGGCGCTGAACAAGCTCGCCGCCGACGTTGCGCGCCAGGCGAAGGCGCACACCGACGACATTCTCGAGGTGACGCTGGTCGGTAACCCGATCATGCATCATCTGCTGCTCGGCATCGACCCGGTGGAGCTCGGAGGCGCGCCGTTCGCGCTCGCGACCGACGAGGCCCTGGAGTTCTGGACCACGGAGATCGGCCTGCACCTGCATCGCGGCGCGCGGGCATACACATTGCCCTGTATCGCCGGCCACGTCGGCGCGGACACCGCCGGCATGGTTTTGGCGGAACGGCCCGACCTCAGCGAAGCCATCACGCTTCTGGTCGATGTCGGTCCCAACGCCGAGATCGTGTTGGGCAATAGGGAGCGTCTGCTTGCCTGCTCGAGCCCCACGGGCCCGGCGTTCGAGGGCGCTCAGATCAGCTGCGGCCAGCGCGCCGCGCCCGGCGCGATCGAGCGCGTACGGATCGACCCGGCGACCCTCGAGCCGCGCTTCAAGGTCATCGGCTCGGACCTCTGGTCCGACCAGCCGGGGTTCGAGGAGTCCGTCAAAGACACCGGCGTCACGGGCATCTGCGGCTCGGGCATCATCGAGATCATTGCCGAGATGTACCTGGCAGGCATCATCAGTCAGGACGGCGTCGTCGATGGCGAGCTCGCGGCGCGCAGCGCGCGCGTGGTGCCCATGGGCCGCACGTTCGGCTACGTCGTATACCAGGGCACGCAAACGCTCACGGTGACCCAGAACGACGTACGGGCCATTCAACTCGCCAAGGCGGCGCTCTACGCCGGAATCCGCCTGTTGATGGACCGCTTCGGCACCGAGCGCGTCGATCGTATCCGGTTGGCGGGTGCTTTCGGATCGCACATCGACGTCAAATACGCGATGGTGCTCGGCATGATTCCGGACTGCGATCTGTCGCAGGTCTCGTCCGCGGGAAATGCGGCGGGCACCGGAGCGCGCATCGCCCTGCTCGACTTCGGCTCCCGCAAGGTCATCGAAACGCTGGTGCAGCAGGTGCAGAAGGTCGAGACGGCAATCGAGCCGCAGTTCCAGAGCCACTTCGTCGAGGCCATGGGCATTCCCCATTCGACGGCGCAGTATCGGCAGCTTCGCCAAGCAGTCACGTTGCCGCAGCCGAAGGCGCCGACTCCTCGAGCCGGTGCTCGCGGCGCTCGGCGCCGCCCGGCCGCACAATGAGCTGATTGCAGCGCGGCGTCGAGTGCGCCATGCTGCCCGCATGACTCCGGGCGATGATCTCTCACAGACAACGCTCGAGCACTTTCGCCGTGACGCGGCGGGCCAACATCCGATGCCGGCAGGCGTGGCGATCGCCGCTGTTTCGGCCGGCTTTGCCCTTGGCCTGGCGGCGAAGGTGCTCGGCGTCAGCGGCCGCCAGAACCCGGCGCCTGCAAATGCCTCCAGGCTGGAGCCGCTCGCTGCAGCGGCGCGGGCCGCATCGCAACGCATGTTGCAACTGGCCGGCGATGACGTCGCGGCATTCGGGGTATACCTGACCGCCAGACGACTCCCCCATTCGACGGCGTCCGAGAGTCAGGCGCGCCAGCAGGCAATCGATGCCGCCGTCCGCCGCACGGTCGATGTGCCGCTCGCCGCCGCGCACGAAACGGCGGCGGGCCTGCGGCTCTGTGACGAGTTGTCCGGCCTCGCTCCGCCGGCCCTGGTCGCCGACCTCGGCGTCATCGCATCTCTCCTTGCGAGCGCGTTGCGCGGCTTTCTACTGTGCGCGGAATCCAACGTCAGGAATCTCGCGCCGGGCACCGCTTCGCTGCGCGAGCGGGTGGCGACCGAGGCGCAGCGGCATGCGGCGGCGTTCGGCATCGCGGAGGCGGTGCTCGAGCGTACCCGGGCGGCTTTGGAAGGCGTCGGGACTGCCTCCTAAGAGAGACCGATTACGCGCCCTGTCTCCGGGTCGAGGTCGATGTCGTAGTACGCCGGGCGTGTTGGCAGGCCGGGCATGGTGCTCATCGTTCCGAGCAGCGGATAGAGAAAGCCCGCCCCGACGCTTGCGCGAACGTCGCGCACTGGAACGATGAAACCGGTCGGCGCGCCCTTGAGGCTCGGGTCGTGGCTGACGCTGAGATGGGTCTTGGCCATGCAGATCGGCAGCTTGCCGAATCCCAACCGCTCATAGAGCGCGATCTTCTGCTCCGCTTGCGGCAGGTACTCCACGCCGCCACCACCGTAGACCTCGCGCACGATCGTCTCGATCTTCGACTTGATGCCGGCGTCGAGCGGATAGAGGAATCGAAAGCTCGCCGGCTGCTCGCACGCCGCGATCACGGCTCTGCCGAGGTCCGCGGCGCCCACGCCGCCTTCGGCCCAGTGGTTGGTCGCGACCGCATCGTAGGCGCCGGCCCGGACCGCCAGCCTGCGCACCAGGTCGATCTCCGCCGCGGTATCGTGCGCGAAGCGGTTCACCGCGACGACCACCGGAACTCCAAACAGCCGCGCACTGCGGATCATCCTGACGAGATTCGAGCAGCCTTTCTCCACGAGCTCGAGCTGCTCCATCGTGTAGTCAGGATGCAGCGGCTGCCCGGCGGTAACTTTCGGCCCGCCGCCGTGCATCTTCAGGGCGCGGATGGTGGCGACCAGCACCACGCAATTCGGTATCAGGCCGCTGTAGCGGCACTTGATGTCGAAGAACTTCTCCATTCCCATGTCGGCGCCGAATCCCGACTCGGTCAGCACGTAGCCATCCGGCCCGACGAGCTTGAGGGCCATCTGATCGGCGATGATCGAAGAATTGCCGTGCGCGATGTTGCCAAAAGGCCCCGCATGCACGAACGCCGGCGTTCCCTCGAGCGTCTGCAGCAGATTCGGCATGATGGTATCTTTCATCAGCACCGTCAGCGCGCCACCCACGCCCAGATCGTCCGCGGTGATCGCATCGCCGGCGCGACTCGTGCCCACCACCACGCGACCCAGCCGCTCGCGCATGTCGGCAACGCTCGTGGTCAGGGCGAGGATCGCCATGATCTCGCTTGCGGCAGTGATGTCGAAGCCGGTGACCCGCGTGAGTCCCTTCTCCTCGGGCCCCTGCCCGACCGTAATCTGGCGCAGCACGCGATCGCTCGCATCGATCACCCGCCGCCAGGTGATCGAGCCCGGATCGATGTCCAGACGCGCGAAGCGGCTGCGCTCCGCGGGCGTCAGCCTGTTGGGATCGGTTTTCGAGATGCCGAGCTTGCGCAGCCGCCGCAACATGACGGCGGAGAAGCGCCGGCCGCCATCCTTCGCCGCCGGGCAGAGCCGATCGAAAAGAGACTCGTCCGTCTGCGTCGACTCGTGCAACAGCCGCGCATCGAGCGCCGCAGCCAGCAGGTTGTTGGCCGCGGTGATCGCATGGATGTCGCCGGTGAGATGGAGATTGAGCTCCTCCATCGGAATGATCTGACTGTAGCCGCCGCCGGCTGCGCCGCCCTTGATGCCGAACGTCGGTCCCTGACTTGGCTGACGGATGCAGGTAAAGACGTTCTTCTTGAGGTGTGCGCCGATGGCCTGGCTGAGGCCCACCGTCGTCGTCGTCTTTCCTTCGCCGAGCGGCGTTGGAGTAATCGCGGTGACGACGATGTATTTTCCGTTCGGTGCGTCCTTCAGCCGGTCGCGCACCGTGAGGCGCACCTTGGCCTTGTAGCGCCCGTAATACTCCAGCTCCTCCGGAAGGATGCCGGCCTTGGCCGCCAGCTCCCCGATGGGCAGCGGCGTAGCGGCCTGCGCGATCTCGATATCGCTCGGCACGCGCGCAAACGATCCCCCAGGCCCAACTTCGGTCTCAGCCATAGCGGAGCTCCACCCTCGGGAGGCAAGAGGCGTAGTTTGATGGCCGCGGCCGCTATCGCGCAACCTGCCCGGTAGCGGGCCGCCCGGTGGCGCGCGAGCGCACAGTGGCCTCCGCAAGGTAGTCGTCGCCGGAGCCGGACGAGGCGCGGCGCTCCGTGACGAGGGTCTCCACATGGGGATCCGTCGCACCCGCGCGCCGGGCGGCGGCGAGCGCGAGCTCACGCGAGACTTCCTTCGCGGCAGCAATCGCCTCCCCAGCCTCGGGGAAATCCCGGATGCCGGCCGGGTCGTGCACCCGAAACACCTTCCACGCCGCCTGATTCACCAGGATGTCGACGGACTCCGACACCACGCCGACCACCGCGCCCACCGCATTGCACACGGCGGCATGCTCGGGGACCACCAGCCGGGCGCCGAGCCGCCGCGCGACCTCGGGATAGAAGGCCGCGGCCGGCGCACCGATGGCGACCAGCGGGTTCGCCAGACGAGGCTGCGCGTCGACGAGCCCCGAGACCGGCTGGCCCGCCACCGCACGCTCGATCAGTATGCCGAGCGGCCCCCAGCGGCCGTTGTGCGGCTCGACTCCCGGATCCTGCGCCAGCGCGCTTTCCAACACCACGCGCGCGGCCTGCCGAATGACGAGCTCGTAGACGCGCTCGGAGAGCGATTCCGGACTGTCTTTGGCCCGGCGCGCGGTCACATTGCGCTCCTCGGTGGCGAGGATGGCGGCACCGAGCCGGGCCGCATCGCGGCTCCAGCCGTCCTGGCGGCCGAGCACGTGCAGGGCGTCGCTCGGCGTGAATCCGGCCAGCGTCGCAAGCCCGCGGTCCACCAGCCGACGCAGCGCCTCGACGCCCTGCGGCGTGTGAGCCACCACGTCGAGCCGCCTGGGCGTCGTCGCCAACGCCTGCCACACCCGCTGCTCCAGTCGATCGAGCTCCGGGCCCGCCTCGCGCCCGGGATTGCGATGCCCGAACTGCCCCGCAAACAGCGGCAGGCGCTGCGCGTCGGCGAGCCGCGCGAGCTCTGCCAGCACCTCGGGAAATCGCTGGGCGAGCAGGCTGAGCGGCATCACCCGGCGCGGCCCGACTTTGAGGCGCGCTTCGCGATCGAGCTGTACTTCGCTGTCCCCGCCGAGACCGCTGGTGTGCACGTCGATCGCCTGGACCATCGTCCGCCACCCACCGATCACCGCGCCGTCGGCTCGCACCACCGGACGGTCGTCGATGATGATCGCCACATCGGTGGTCGTGCCACCCATGTCAGCAACCGCAAAATCCTGGAGACCGGTGAGGAAGGCCGCGCCCACGACGCTCGCTGCGGGCCCAGAGAGCACCGTCTCGATCGGATAGTCGAGAGCGACGCTCGCCCGCATCAGGGTTCCGTCACCCTTCACGACCATCAATGGAGCCTCGACCGCCTCGCGCTCCAGCGTCTGCCCCACCGCCTCGAGCAGATGCCGAATGTGCGGTACCAGGCGCGCATTGAGCGCGGCAGTCAGCGCCCGCTTGGGCGCATTCAACTGCGCGCTCAGCTTGTGACTGCACGTGACCGGCTTGCCGCATAGGGCTCGAATGCGCTCGCGCACCCGCAGCTCGTGCTCGGGGTTGCGCACCGAGAATTGCGCCGCGACGGCAAATGCCTCGACTCGCGAGCCGAGATCCATTACCGCCGCCTCGATCGCCGCCTCATCGAGCGGCTGCTCTTCCACGCCGGTCGGGTCATGTCCGCCACGCACGCGCACGACCAGTCCTCCGAGCTGCCTCTCGATGCCCGTCTCCGCGGCCATGCGGTCATTGAAGCCCACGAGCATGGCGCAGATCGGACTGAAGCGGTTCTCGACGACCGCGTTTGTCGCGAGCGTCGTCGACACCGACACGAGGGAAATGCACTGGCGCGCACCGTCCGGCAGCGCGCTCAGAACGGAGCGCAGCGCCTCTCCAAGTCCTACCGAGAGATCCCAGTGCGTGGTCAGTGCCTTGGCGCCGGCAATGACCCGCTGGCCGCCCTCCAAGGCGACCGCATCCGTGTACGTGCCGCCCGTGTCGAGCCCGATCCAGAGCTCCTTCACCGGCCCCGGAACTCCGTTCTCCGCGATGCGGCCTCCACCGCGTTCGACAGCACCATGGCGATCGTCATGGGGCCCAGGCCCCCTGGCACGGGAGTGATCCAGCCTGCGCGCTCGAAGGCTCGATCATATTCGACGTCGCCCACCATCTTGCCGGCGCCATCCCGGTTGATGCCCACGTCAAAAACCGCGGCTCCCGGTTTGATCCAGTCACCGGGGACGAAGTGCGCCTTGCCCACCGCGGCCACCACCAAGTCGGCGCGCTCCACCTCCGCACGCACGTCGCGGGTACCTGTATGGCAGACCGTCACGGTCGCTCCCGCCAGCAGCAGCTCGAGCGCCATCGGGCGGCCGACGATGTTCGACGCGCCGACCACCGTGGCCTTCAGCCCCCGCAGTGCGATGTTGTACTCCGCTGCGAGCCGGATGACACCATGCGGCGTGCATGGGCGGAGCGCCGGGCGCTTCTGTGCCAGCACGCCGGTGTTGACCGGGTGAAAGCCATCGACATCCTTGCTCGGATCGACTGCATCCATGACGCGGGTCGCATCGAGACCTGCGGGTAGCGGCAGTTGTACCAGAATGCCGTCCACGCTCTCGTCGTGGTTGAGCAGATCGATCAGCGCGAGCAGGTCCGGGGCGCTCGTCGTCGCCGGCAGGTCGTAGGCGAATGAGGCGATGCCGGCCTCCGCGGCGGCTTTACGCTTGTTGCGCACGTAGACGCTGGAGGCGGGATCGGCTCCGACCTGCACCACAGCGAGCCCCGGCGGCCGCCCCAACCGGGCGGCGAGCCGCGCAGCGCGTTCCGCCACTTCGCCCCGCACCTTCGCCGCCACGGCCCTGCCGTCGAGGACGATCGCCGTCCCGTCCACCCTAGTCATGATGCACATCCACCAATCATGAGCTCCTCATCGACTCCTGTAGCCCCCGACCCATGAAGCCGCAAACGCTGCGGCCAGGCACACGGATGTGCCCCGCCGCCGTAGGTGGCGGAGCTTCGAGCAAAAACCACGCTTTTTGCTCGAAGCAGCGTTGGGCCGGGCACGATGCCCGGATCCAGCGCTCATACATTAGAATGGCCAGGCACACGGATGTGCCCCGCCGCCGCAGGTGGCGGAGCTTCGAGCAAAAACCACGCTTTTTGCTCGAAGCAGCGCTGGGCCGCGCACGATGCCCGGATCCAGCGCCTATACATTGGAATCCGGGAACGAGGCCTTGCGCCGGTTCATGTAGTCGAGCAGCGCCTCGTCGACCGCGGGGTCGAGCGGTGGCGCCTCGTACTCCGCGAGCTGCTTCTTCCACAGCACGTTGGCGCGCTGCGCCATGTCGGTCGCGCCTTCGGAGTCCCATTGCTCGAAGCTGTTGTTGTCGGCGAGCGGCGAGCGGTAGAACGCGGTCTCGAAATTGGCCTGCGTGTGGGCGCAGCCGAGGAAATGCTTGCCCGGACCCACCTCGCGGATCGCATCCATCGCCTGGCCGTTGTCACTCAGGTCGACGCCCTGCAGCAGCGTATGCATCATGCCCGCCTGGTCGGCGTCCATGACGAACTTCTCGTAACCCATGGCAAGACCGCCTTCGAGCCAGCCGGCGGTATGCAGCACGAAATTGACTCCGGCGAGACACGTCGGCAGCAGGGTGTTGGCGGACTCGAAAGCCGCCTGGGCGTCGGGGATCTTCGAGGCACAGAGTCCGCCGCCGGAGCGGAACGGCACCCCCAGGCGTCGCGCCAGGGCGGCCATCACGTAGAGCACCAGCGCGGGCTCTGGAGTCCCGAACGTGGGCGCTCCCGATTGCATCGACAGCGAGGATGCGAAGCTGCCGAGCACCACCGGCGCACCGGGATTGACCAGCTGGGCGACGGTCATGCCGGCGAGCGATTCGGCCAGGGTCTGCGCGACCGTGCCGGCGACCGTCACGGGCGACATCGCGCCCGCGAGAATGAACGGCGTGACGATCGTCGCCTGATTCGCGCGCGCATAAACCTTCAGCGCGCCGAGCATCGTCGCATCCCAGGTCATCGGGGAGTTGGCGTTGATCAGGCTGATGACGCAGGTCTTCGGCCTGCCGGTGGCCGGATCCAGATACTGGTCTCCGAACAGCACGCGCGTCATCTCGACGGTATCGGCCGCCCGCTCCGCCAGCGTCACCGAGCCCATGTACGGCTTGTCACTGTACTTCATGTGGCTGTAGACCATGTCGAAATGCCGTTTGTTGACCGGCAGGTCGACCGGCTCGCAGATCGTGCCGCCGGAGTGGTGCAGCGAGTTCGACGAGTAGGCGAGCTTGACGAAGTTGCGGAAGTCCTCGATGCGTGCGTAACGCCTGCCTTCGTCGAGGCTGCGAATGAAGGGCGGTCCGTAGGCAGGCGCAAAGACCGTGCGATTGCCACCGATCACGACGCTACGCGCAGGGTTGCGCGCGTGCTGCACGAACTCCTTCGGTGCCGAGCGAGTCACGATGGTGCGACACATCCCGCGGGGAAAGCGCACGCGCTCGCCCTTTACGTCTGCGCCGGCATCACGCAGGATCTTCAGCGTCTCGGGATCGTCGCGGAAGTCGATGCCGATCTCCTCGAGGATCGTATCCGCGTTGTGCTCGAGCAGCTCGAGACCCTCGGCGCCGAGCACCTCGTAATACGGGATGTTGCGGGTGATGTAAGGGATGGAGGCGTGGCTGCGCGCGGTGCGCGCGGCTCGCTTGGCGTCCCGGCCGCTAGGACGGCGAGAGCGAAGGGTCTGGGCTGGCTGCTCGTCCATGGGAACTCCGCGTCATAGGGTTTGCCGTGGCGGCGCTGCGGAAAGTATGGGCGCCGGCATGGCCGGCGGCTAATCGAATTGCGGCATCCACTTGCCGAGATGCGTCGGGTTTGTCGGCCACATGCGGCGGCCGGGCACATTCCTGTGCCTGCTGTCGCGTCCGGGCACGCTGGTGTCGAAAATCAACCGACTTCGGCCCGCGGCCACCATTACCATGCTCTGAACAGGCCACAGCCTCGAGCGACCATGCCCATAGCTACCGACGAATTGACGGCCACGCCCGCACACGCCGCGGCCCCGGTGCAGCGGAGCACCGGCGCTCCGACCCTCTACATCGTCACCACCCGGTGCCCGGATACGACGGGAATCGTGGCCGGGATCGCAGGGTTCCTGGCCGCGCACAATGCGACGATCGCCGAGGCGCAGCACTATGACGACCCGTATACCCGGACGTCGTTCATGCGCACGGTATTCCACGATAATGGACAGGGGATGCCGTCCATCGAGGAGCTCGATCGCAAATTCGCGGACGCCGTCGGCCGACGGTTCCAAATGGAGTGGCAGTTCAACCAAGTGCGCCGCTGTCGCGCGCTGATCGCCGTCTCGCGCCAGGGGCATTGTCTCAACAGCATCCTGCACCGCTGGAGCACCAATACGCTGCCGATCGAGGTGGTGGCGGTGGTGTCGAACCACCAGGACATGCGCAGCCTGGCCGAGTGGCACGGGGTACCTTATCACTACCTGCCGATCATCGATGGGCGCAAGCAGGAGCAGGAGCGGCGGCTGATGGAGCTGTTCGAGCGGGTGGAGGCCGAGATTCTCGTCCTGGCCCGCTACATGCAGGTCCTCACCCCGGAGGCGTGCCGCTACTTCGAGGGCCGCGCCATCAACATCCATCACTCCTTCCTGCCCGGCTTCAAGGGAGCCAAGCCGTACCACCAGGCGCACGCCCGGGGAGTGAAGCTGATCGGAGCCACGGCACACTACGTGACTACCGACCTCGACGAAGGACCGATCATCGAGCAGGAGGTCTCGCGGGTCGATCACACACAGTCGCCGGACGACATCACGATCGTCGGCAGCGAGCTCGAGACGGTGGTGCTCAACCGCGCGATCAAGTGGCACGCAGAGCGGCGCGTCTTTCGCAACGGCGGCAGAACCGTCGTCCTGAAGTAGAGGTCACTTGCCGTTGAAGTTATAGGCTACGTGCACGCCTATCACGCGCGGCTCGTTCGTCGTCTCGCGGCGGTCGTAGTTGCCCGTGTTGACCAGGATGATGGCATCCGTATTCGCCAGGTTGGTGATGTACCCTTCCACACTCCAGGCGCCATTGCCGCTCTCGACGCCGAGGCGCACGTCCTCGATGTTGTATTCCGGCTCCAGAGTGCGCGCCGTGCCCGCCCTGCTGCCGAGCGTGGGATTGGGTAGAGCGCGCAGATCGCTCCACCTGTCGCCGGTGTGCGAGATGTCGTATTCGAGGTACCCGTTCAGCGCCGAGCTGAGGGCTGCTTCGTAACGCGCGTTCGCGCTATAGCTGAAGTAGGGCACGAACGGCAGTGTCTCGTCCGGCACGATCATCTGCGTCAGCACCCCCGAGAAGTCCGGTTTCACGCTGACCAGGCGCGAATCGTTGTAGTTGGCGTTGGCCTGCACGGTCAGGCCGCCGATCCGATAGGCAAAATTCGTCTCCGCGCCGTAGATGCGGGCGGTGCCGAAGTTGGCATTGAAGGTCGTCGGACAGATGGAATCGTCGAAGATCGGCGCCTGATAGCCGTCCCAGCGCATGTAATAGCCGGCGCCGTTCCAGCGCATGCGGCCGTCGAGCATTTCGGATTTCCAGCCGAGCTCGTAGTTGTTGAGGGTATCCGGGTCGTAGGTGAGCGGGACGCCCTTCTGGTAGCAGGACGTCGAATCCCCCGCATTGCTCCCGCCCTGGCGGTATCCCTGGCTGAAGGTCGCGTAGAGGAGCAGCTCCTTGCCCGGCTTGTATGAGATGCTTGCCTTCGCCGACGGCTTGTCCCCGGAAACCTTGGTCAGTGCGGAAGGGGTCTTCGGCTGATAGAAGAACCCCGCCCACTGGTCGCTGGAATCGAAGTTCCAGTCGAAGTACCGCCCGCCCACCTCGACAGTCCACTGGTTCGTGATGTCATAGCTCACATCGGCGAATTCCGCCGTGTTGAGCGAGTCGTTGCGGTTGAGGCTGCTGTACCACTCGTGCGGCAGCGGGCTCGCGGTTCCCGTGTAGTAGGAGCTGTAGTACGACAGCGCGCTCTGGTAAGCCTCGCCGTTGGGCTGCATTCCCGGCATGAGGTAGTAGGTATCCCAGACCTGGCGCGTCTTCTGCCAGTAGAGGCCCGCGAGCCAGTGCAGGCGGCCGCCCGGCTTCGACTGCAGGCGCAGCTCGTTCGACCATTGCCGCGTCCACTGGTCGTACGTGTAATACATGGTCGGCGCCTGGCAGCCGCTGTACGGGTCCGTTCCACCCTGGACCGTGGGACCGGTCTGGCAGGTCAGGCTCTGCAGCAATTGCGGCGAGTTCTGGTAGTAGCTCGGGAACGGATTGTATTGGACGTATTCGGAATATTCGGTGGTGTAATGGTAGGGGTATGACCAGAACGCGCTGGCGTACACCAGGTCGCCGATTCCGACGTCCCCCTGGACGTTCAGATCGTAGTCGGTGAAGGAGTCGGAGATGCCCTCCGGCCCGAAATGCGCCACTTCGCGCAGTCCGTAACGATCCGGGTCCTGGCACCAGCATCCCGTGGTGTCCTGCCGCTGGTAGTTTGCCGTCAGGGTTGCCGTCCAGGAATCGCCCACCTTCTGCGTGATGGCGGCGCGCCCCCCGTATTCCTTTTCCGTGTTGTAGTCGTTGCGAGCCCACTGCGCATCGGTCGAGACGACGCCGTTCACCCAATCCCTGGTCGCGAGCTCGTTGTCGATGAAGCCACCTTCGTGGACGTCGTAAGCGGAAAGCCGCAGGCCCGTGGTGCCCTGGATGATCGGCAGGTTGGCGAAGGCCTCTTCCGTGACGTTGCTGCCGCCGTGATCCACGCCACCGTAGTCCACATCGGTCCCGGCGCTGAAGGTGTTGACGTCGGGCTTGTTTGTGATGACGCGGATGGCGCCCGACATGGCGCCGGCGCCAAAGAGCGTGCCCTGCGGGCCATCGAGCACCTCGATGCGCTCGATGTCATACATGTGCAGATCGGGAATGTAGCCGTAATAGCTCGTGGATGCGTCGTCGAGGAAATATCCCGTGGTCGAGATGTTCGAGGCGTTCGCGCTGCTGCCGTCGGACACGCCGCGCATGTAGAACATCTGGTCGGTCGGCCCGATGCTCTCGTAGGAAACCGTCGGCATGGTCCGCACGATATCCTCGAAATTCACGATGCCGAGATTCTGGATATCGGCGCTGCTCAGGGCCTCGACGGTTTCCGGGATGTCCTGCAGGTTCTCCGCGCGCTTGGTGGCGGTGACGATGACTTCCTGGAGAACCGGCCCCGTGCTTTCGCTCGGCGTCGCCGGGTCGGCGAGCGCCACCGGGCAGCGGCCCACCGCCACGCCATACAGTGCGGCTGCGACCGCGACGGCGATCTTCGATCGAGCAGTCTTCATACGCCCCCTTGAGGTCGTCCGAACGATAGCATCGGCGAGCGGTATCGTCTATACGACTATATAAATTCTTGGCTCAGAGTTAAATAGAGATATAGATGGCGGCCTGCCCTCAGGACTGCAGAATGACCGCGGCGTCCGCCTGCCAGCTCATGTATACCTCATCGCTCCAGTCGATCGACCACTCGGAGGTGCGCCGCTCGTTCTGCGCCAGCACCGTCACGAGCTTGCCGCTCGCCATCTTGATCCGGTAGGTCGAGCGGTTGCCGAGGTAGCCAAGCTCCCAGACCACACCGCGCAACAGGTTCACACGCCCGGCCGGCGGCGGCTCTTTGCTCAGTCGGATCTTCTCCGGCCGCAACGCCACCCAGACACGCTGTCCCGGCGAGAAACGTCCGAGATCGTCGATCATCAGGTCGCATGCCGTCTCGGCGCACTGCACGGTGACGATGCCGGGCTCGCCGCCCGTCACGATGCCCTCGAACAGATTGGTCGTGCCGACGAAGTCGGCGACGAAACGGCTGCTGGGAAATTCGTATATCTCCGACGGCATGCCCACCTGCAACACCTTGCCGCGGTCCATGACGGCGATGCGAGTGGCGAGCGCCATCGCCTCGTCCTGGTCGTGAGTGACCACGATGAAAGTGATCCCGACCCGGTACTGCAGGTCGATGAGCTCGAACTGCGTCTTCTCACGCAGCTTCTTGTCGAGAGCGGACAGGGGCTCATCGAGCAGCAGGACCTTGGGACGGCGGATCAGAGCGCGGGCGAGCGCCACGCGCTGGCGTTGGCCGCCGGAGAGCTGGTGCGGCTTGCGCTGGGCGAGATGTCCGAGCTGCACCATCTCCAGGGCCTGCGCGATGCGCTGCTCGCGCTCGGCGCGCTCGATGGGAAGCCGGCGGATTCCGTAGCCGACGTTGCCCGCCACCGTCATGTGCGGAAAGAGCGCATACGACTGGAACATCATGTTGACGGGGCGCTCGTGGGGCGGGACTTCGCTCATCTCGACGCCATCGATGACGATGCGGCCGCTGTTCTGGCGCGCGAAGTCCGCGAGCATGCGCAGCAGCGTCGTCTTGCCGCAACCGGATGCGCCGACGAGGGCGAACATCTCGCCCTGGTAGATGTTGAGGCTGACGTTGTCTACCGCGGTGTAGCCGCCGAAGGTCTTGGTCACGCCTTCGATGGTGATTTGCGGTTTTGCGGCCGGATCCAGCCACGGCCGCTCGCTCACGCTCTTGACTGCGGTGGTGATCAATCAGAAGTCCCCCGCGGGCACGGCGCGGCGCCGCGCCGGGGCGAAGAACGGCCGCTCGACCACCCGCGCGCGTACCATGCGCCGCTCCCACGTGAGCTCGCGGTTGAGATAAATCTCGGCCCACACCTGCCGCCCGGTCTCGAAGTGCGGCGCATCCACCATGGCGAGCGCGATGTTGCGCTTGCAGGTGGGTGACCACGCCGCCGACGTGACGCTGCCGATCTCCCGGCGGCCGCTCCGGTCCGAGTAGAGGAGCGCGTTGTGGGCCGCCTTGGTGCCTTCGACATCCAGGCCGGCGAGCCGACGCCGGGGCGGCCGGGCCTGCTCCTCGAGGAGCGCGCGCCGGCCGGTGAAATGCCCCTTGCCGAAATCGACGCACCAGCCGAGCCCCAACTCCAGAGGCGAGCGCGCAGTGCCGTTGCGCAGCGTGTGCGCGCTCGAGACGAAATCCACATTCGGCAGCAGGAAGCCCGCCTCGAGCCGGGCGATGTTGAGGGCGCGCGAGCCCACCGGCCTGATGGTGCGGACGCGGCCGGCCTCCATCAGGGCATCCCACAGGCGCTCGGCGTCCGCCGGATCCACCCACAACTCGTAACCCAGATCGCCGGTGAATCCGGTGCGGGAGACCATGACGGCCGCCCCGGCGGCGACCGCGCGATCCGGCAGCGTGCAGGCGCGGTGCTCGAAGGGCGCGAGCGTCGCGATGCCCTCGGCGCCGAGGCCCTTCAGGACCCAACAGGAGCAGGGTCCCTGGAGCGCCAGCGCCGCGATCTCGGCGGTGACCTCGGTCACGCGGACGTCGAAGCCGACGCTCGAGTCGAGCAACCAATCGAGCTGCCGCTCGCCCGTGCAGAGCCGATATTCCTGCTCCGCCAGGCGAAAGACGGTGCCGTCATCGATGAGACGCCCGGCATCGTCACACCAGAGCGCGTAGGCCACCCTCCCCGGCCGCAGCTTCGCGATGCTGCGCGTGACCAGTCGATCGAGAAACCGCGTCGCGTCCGGGCCAGTGATCCGGTATTTCACCATCGGCGTCAGGTCGTAGAGCGAGGCGCCGTTACGGATCGAGAAGTACTCCTGCTCGACGGTGCTGAAGACATCGACCGTGCTGTAGCCCGACCAGGGAATGAAGCTGTCGAGCTGGCTGAAGGCCCGCATGCGCTCGTGGAAAGGCGTGCGCAGCAGCGGCTGGCGATAGTGCGGCTCGGTCTCGGTGAGCACGTCAGGCAGCCTTCGAGAGAATCTGCCGCGCGGCATTGTGGCCGGCGAGCCCCATCACGCCCCCGCCCGGGTGACAGCCCGCGCCGCAGAGGAAGAGTCCCTCGAGCGGGGCGCGATACTGCGCCGCGCCGGGGACCGGGCGGACCATGAAGAACTGGTCGAGCGCCAGCTCCGCGTGATGCCAGTTGCCGCCGCTGATGCGAAACTCCGTCTCGATGTCTTCCGGCGTGAGCAGCTCTGCCGCGCGTACCGATTCGCGCAGCCCCGGAGCGTGCGCCTCGAGCGTCTGCAGGATCGTTTCCAGGAACTGCTCACGCTGGCTTTCCCATCCGCCGGCAACCCTGTAGGGAGCATACTGCACCACGGCGGAGAGCACATGCCGTCCAGGAGGCGCCAGACCGGGATCGACGGCCGTCGGCACTATGATCTCCAGCAGCGGGGCCGCCGAGAACTTGCCGTACTTGGCGTCGTTGAATGCCCGCTCCACCGCCTGCAGAGAGGGTGCGAGCACCAGGCGACCCGTCGGTGCGGCGCCGGCCAGCGCTGTGAATTGCGGCATGCGCCCCAATGCGAGATGCAGCTTCGCGTTCATGCCCTGAGTACGCAAATGCGTCACACGGCGCACGAACCCGGCATCGAGATACTCCGCGCCGAGCAGTTGGAGGAACGTCGTCGCAGGGTCGGCGCTCGAGACGACGCAGGCCGCCTCGAGTCTCTCGCCCGATTCCAGAATCACGCCCGCAGCGCGGTCCTCCGCCACGATGACTCGCGCCACCGGCGCGCCGAGGCGGATCTCGGCGCCAGCCCCATTCGCCGCCCGCGCGAGGGCCGCGGTGAGCGCGCCGAGACCCCCCACGGGCTGTGCCAGAGAGGCCGGTGCGCCGCCCCCGGCCGCCAGGCGATACAGCAGCGTGAACACGCTGCCGGGCGACCGCGGCCCGAGGTTGCTGCCGAGCACCGCATCGAAAGCGAGCGCGCCCTTGAGGAGCGGACTCTCGAAGTGCTCATCGAGCAGGTCCTGCACGCACATCCCGGCGATGCGCAGCAGCTCGCGCATGTCGCTGCGCCCGAGCAGCCGCAGCTTCATTCCCAGGCCGAGAAGCGTGAGCCGGTCGCGCCAGGCGGGGGAGCCCAGCCGCGGCGGCACCGCCTCGAGGAGCGGTCGCAGCGCGCGCGCGAGGCGCTGCATCCTGGCCTCGTATCCGTGAAGAGCATGCGCGTCAGCATCACCGAGATGCTGCGCGGCCGAGCCCGGATCCAGCGGGATCTGCAGGGCGCCCGTCGCCGACAGGGCGATGGTCGGCATCCGCTCCGCCGCCATCCGCAGGCCGTGGCGCGCCAGTCCCAGCTCCGCGAGCAGCCAACCGGGCATCAGATGCAGCAGATGAGCGCAGCTCGACACCCGATAGCCGGGCGCGAACTCCCTGGTGGCGGCCGCCCCGCCCAGCCGCCCGGCCGCCTCCAGCACCAACACGCGCCGCCCGGCGCGCGCCAGATAGGCGGCGCAGGTGAGCCCGTTGTGGCCGGCGCCGACGACGATGCAGTCGTATCGCGAGCCGCTCACCGCCGCAGGTCCCCGAGGATTGCCGTCGCGGCATTGGCGCCGGGCGCGCCCATCACGCCGCCGCCGGGATGAGTGCTCGAGCCGCACATGTAGAGGCCCTTGATCGGCGAGCGGTACTGCGCATACCCCGGAACCGGCCGGTTGAACAGCAGTTGGTCGAAGGTGAGCTCGCCCTGGAAGATGTTGCCCTCGGTGAGGCCCACCTCGCGCTCGATGTCATGGGGCGTGCGGATCTCCGCGTGCAGGATGAGGTCGCGAAACCCCGGACTGTGCTCGGCGATGGAATCGATCACGGTGCGGCCGAAGCTGGCGCGCTTCTCATCCGTCCACGGACCGTCGGCAAGCGCGTATGGACAGTACTGCACGAACACGGACATGTAGTGCTTGCCGGCCGGCGCCATGGTGGGGTCGATCTGCGTCGGAATCAGCATGTCGAGATACGGCCGTTGCGACCAGCGGCCTTCCTTCCAGTCGTCATAGGCGCGCTCCAGCATGTCGATGGAGTCGGTGACGTGCAGATCGCCGCGCACGCAGGGCGAGCCGGCCGGGATGGCCGGGAAGCGCGGCAGACCGTCGAGCGCGATGTTGAGCTTGCCGGAGGAGCCGCGGATCTTGAACTGCCGCACCCGCTGCACGAATTCCGGCGGCAGCTGCGCCGGGTCCATCGATTCGAGGAATGTGCGCCGCACGTCCATGTTGGATACGACGAGCTTCGCCGCGATCTCCTCACCGCCTTCGAGCACGACCCCGGTGGCGCGTCCGTTCCGGGTCAGGATGCGCTCCACGGGCGCGTCGCAGCGGATCTCGCCGCCGCTCGCCGCGAGCGCCGCGGCCAGCGCCTGCGTTATCGCGCCCATGCCGCCGCGGGCAAAGCCCCATGCGCCGACCGTGCCGTCGATGCTGCCCATGTAGTGGTGCAGCAGCACGTAGGCCGTGCCCGGCGAGCGGGGTCCGAGCGCCGTGCCGATGATCGAGCTGCCGGCGAGGTGCGCCTTGACGATCTCGCTCTCGAAGTACTCATCGAGCAGATCCGCGCACGAGAGTGTCCAGAACCGCAGCGTCTCGTACATCCGCTCTTCGCCGAGGTTGCTGAAGTGCCGCCCGAGATACAACAGCTCCCCCAGGTCGCGCGGCCTGAAGGATGTCGGGTCGGGAGGCGCGCGCAGCAGCAGCGGCTTGATGAACCTGCAGTGCCGCAGCATGTCGCGGGCGAAGCGGTCATAGGCCTCGGCATCGCGGCGTGAGTGGCGCGCAATCTCGCGCCGCAGCGCATCGTGATTGTCGTAGAGGGCGAGGTGACCGCCGTTGCGCATCAGCGTACAGCCGCCCTCGTAAGGGATGATCTGCAGGCCGTGGCCGGGCAGATCGAGCGTGCGGATGATCTCCGTGCGCAGCAGGCTGCAGACGTAGGAGCAGTTGGAATACGTGAAGCCATCGTACAGCCGCCGGCTCACCGCCGCCCCGCCGATGTAGGCATTGCGCTCCAGCACCAGCACCTTGAGGCCGGCGCGCGCGAGGAAGCAGGCCGCCACGAGGCCGTTGTGCCCGGCGCCGACCACGACCGCATCCGGCCGGCCGTGGCCGTTGCGCTGCCGGGCCATGCTCACCCGCCGGCCTGACGCCGTTCGCCGAGCGCACCCAGGGTCTTGTCGATCGCCAGCTCGAAGGCGGCGAGTGTCTGCTTCAGGCAGGCATCGTCATGCGCCGCGCACACGAACCACGGCTCGCGCGAGTCGGGCTCGCAAAGCACCCGCTCATCGTGCAGCACCTTCGCCGCCGCGTCGTAGAAGGTGTAGTCGCTCCCCTTCCAGTCGCGATAGTTGCGCGGCGGATCGTGCGCGAAGTAGAGGCCGCTCATCGATGGGTGGCCGACGAAGCTGTGCGCGATGCCGCGCGATTTGAGGATGGCGCTCATCCCCTGGCGCAGCGCCGTGCCATAGCCTGCGATCCGCTCGAGCGCATCGGTCTCGTCGAGTATCTGCAACGTCCGCTCCGCCGCGGCCAGCGACACCGAGTGCGCGGTGTAAGTACCGCCGTGGGCGACACCACGCCCCAGCTTGCGCATGATGTCTTCGCGCCCGGCGAGCACCGAGATCGGATAGCCGTTGCCCATGGCCTTGGCGAAAGTGCAGAGATCAGCCTTGACTCCGTACAGCTCCTGCACGCCGCCGCGCGCCACGCGAAATCCGGTCTTCACCTCATCGATGACGAGCAGTACCCCATAGCGGTCGCACAGCTCGCGGGCAGCGCGCAGGTAGGCGGGGTCGGCCGCGATCCCCAGGCAGTTGCCCATGATGGGCTCGATGAGGAGGCAGGCGACTCTGCCGGCGTGGCGCTGCAGCACGTCCTCGAGCTGGTTGGCGTCGTTGGCCTGCACGAAGTGCGCGAAGCTGCGCGTGCTGAGCGGGATGCCCTCGCTGTAGGGATACACCACCGGGTCGCCGACCTGCGTCCACTTGTCCATGGGCGTGTACCACATGGCGGCATCGAAGAGCCCGTGATAGCTGCCCTCCAGGATGACGTAATCGTCCTTGCCGGTGTAGGCGCGGGCGAGACGCAGCGCCGCCATGACCGCCTCGGTGCCGGAGTTGGAGAAGCGCACCAGCTCCGCCGCGGGCACCATCTTCGAGATGCGCTGCGCGAGGTAGTACTCGCGCTCCGTGGAGAGCGCAAACACGCCCCCGACCTTCATGCCCTCGCGGGCGGCCTCGTCCACTCTCGGATCGGCGTGCCCGAGAATCGCAGGCCCGTAGCCCAGGCGATAGTCGATGTACTCGTTGTCATCGATGTCGACGATCCGCGCGCCGCGGCCGTACTTGACGTAGATCGTGCGCTCTTCGCCCCAGAAACGGAAGTTCGAGGCGACGCCGAGCGGCAGCCGGGTGAGCGCCCGCCGGTAGTGAGCGTGGCTCTTGTCGAGGACTCGGGACATACCCCCTCCTGCGCTTGCGGTGAAAGCGTCTGGTCTAAGACGCAACGGTAGCATCGGATCGCGCACGAGTCTATATGATCATATAAATTTTTGCGGTAGACTTGCATGGTCATATAAATTCAGCGCGAGAGTCGTGCCATGACCTCATCCGCCGCAGTCCTGCCAGTCGCCCCCCCGCCGCTGCCACGCGCCCTGCCCGCCTGGACCTACCGGCACCCCGAGATGACCCGCCTCGAGATCGAGCGGATCCTCACGCCGAGCTGGCAGATCGTCTGTCACGTCAATGCGATCCCGCGGCCGGGTGACTTCGTGACCTTCGATCTGGGAACGAACGGTGTGGTGGCGCTGCGCGACTCGGAGGGCAAGGTCCGAGCCTTCCACAACGTCTGCCGCCACCGCGGCGCACGCATTCTCGACGGCATCGGGCATTGCCCCGGGGCAATCACGTGCCCCTATCACGGCTGGTCCTATCGCCTGAGCGGTGAAGTGCGCGCGATCACCGAGCGCGACAGCTTCCCGGGCCTCGAGCGCTCGGAGTGGGGACTGAAGCCGGTGCGCTCACAAGTGGCATTCGGTTTCGTGTTCGTCTGCCTCGAGGGCGAGCCGCCGCCGGTGGAGGAAGTGTGGGGCGAGCTCGCGCGCGAGCTGGCGCCGTATCGGATCGCCGAAATGCAGCCGCTGGGCCCGATGTACGTCGAGCACTGGGACTGCGACTGGAAGATCGCGATGGACAACTATCTGGAGTCGTACCACGTACCCATCGGCCACCCCGGCCTCTTCCGCATGTTCTCGCCCGATTATGAGGATCAGGTGCTCCTGCCCGGCGGCGTAGCGCGGGGCATCAGCTACCTGCGCGATCAGCCCTCGAGCCGCTGGAGCGAGCGGTTCTACCAGTCCCTGGTGCTGCCGACCGCGGTGCAGCTCGAGGCGCAGGGGCGCAAGCGCTGGAGCTTCTACAGCATGCTGCCCAACATCGGCATCGACATCTTTCCGGAGCAGATGGATTTCTTCCAGGTGCTGCCGCGCGGCCCCGGCAAGTGCACGATCCGCGGCGGCAGCTTCGGCCACGCGGACTCGCGGCGCGAGATGCGCGTGCTGCGTTATCTCGGCGCGAGGATCAACCGCCAGGTACAGCGGGAGGACGAGTTCCTCTGCGTCCGGGTGCAGCGCGGCCTCGGCTCGCGCTCCTACGAGCCCGGACCGCTCTCGAGTCTCGAGAGCTGCATGCTGCAATTCCACGACATGCTGCGGGCCCGGATTCCCGAAGCGCGCGAGCCGCGCGCGCCCGCGCGCTTCGCCTAGTCTTTGCAAGCGGCGTCCGATGACACACGACGCCCCGATGCAGGCACAGGGACGTGCCCGGCCGCCGCAGGTGGCCGGGTCTCGGCCAAAAACCACGCTTTTTGGCCGAGACGGCGCTGGGCCGGGCGCGATGCCCGGAT
>Ga0335072_10003853_pt1 | contig 22424 bp, 19 predicted proteins | sample Lox_Sample_21_FD_206725 | JGI IMG/M metagenome (GOLD analysis project Ga0335072, IMG submission 206725) | Soil microbial communities from Loxahatchee National Wildlife Refuge, Florida, United States - Lox_Sample_2.1 | ecosystem: Environmental > Terrestrial > Soil > Wetlands | place: USA...
GATTCAGAGAACGAGCCTTGGTCCTGTGAAGCAAAAAGCGTTCTGCGAAGGAAAAAACACTTCTCTGACAAGTGCGGGAGAAGTGTTGCTTGACTTTGCCTTCGTTGTTATAGACAGGATGACAGGTACTTTTGGGGCTCGGGGTAGACATAAAACGCAAACCCTAGACCCATGCCGACAGCTCGAGCATGGGGACTTGAGGAAGATCTAAACGTCTAAATTTTAGAGGCGGTCAGCGAGTCAGGCCTTTTGCGCTTGGCGGCGCAAGAAGGTTGGCACATCGAGATCGTCCTTGGCGACATCGGGGGTAACTTCCCGCACTTCGCGCACATTCTGCTTCACCTGGTTCACCACGTTGGGCGGGGTTACCGGCAGTTCGGCCTGTTCGGGGACTTCTCGTCCGGCTTTCCAAGTACGCGGCAGGAAAGATTGCTTCTGCTGAGGAATCTGCTGCCGCCGCGCGGTTTCCTTGAATCCGGCGGCGATGACAGTGATCTTCACCATGTCTTTCATGTTTTCGTCCATGACCGCGCCGAAGATAATGTTGGCGTTCTCATGGGCCGCTTTCTGGATGACGCTGGAGGCGTCGTGAACTTCCTGCAAGGACAAAGTAGAGCTGCCGCAAATGTTAATGAGAATGCCCTGGGCACCCTGGATGGAATTGTCCTCGAGCAACGGGCTGGAAATAGCGCGATTGGCGGCATCGACGGCGCGGTTTTGTCCACTGGCCACCGCGGTGCCCATCACCGCGTAGCCCTGGCCGTGCATGATGGTTTTCACGTCGGCGAAATCGCGATTGATGATGCCGGGCACGGTGATAATGTCCGAAATGCCCTGCACCGCCTGACGCAGAATGTCGTCCGCGATACGAAACGCGTCGAAAAAGCTGGTGCCGGGCTCCACCGTTTCCATCAAGCGCTCGTTAGGAATGACGATGACGGTGTCGACCACGCCGACCAATTCTTCCAGCGCCTGCTGCGCCTGCAACATGCGACGCTTTCCTTCGAAGGCGAAAGGCTTGGTGACCACCGCGACGCTGAGAGCGCCCAATTCGCTGGCGAGCGAGGCCACCACCGGAGCGGCGCCGCTGCCGGTGCCGCCTCCGAGTCCGGAAGTGATGAAAATCATGTCGGCACCCTCGAGCGCTTCGATGATTTTCTCGGTGTCTTCGAGCGCCGCTTTGCGGCCCACCTCAGGATTGGCGCCAGCGCCGAGGCCTTTGGTCAGCTTCGCGCCAAGCTGCAATTTCACGGGGGCCTGGGACATTTTCAGGGCCTGCAAATCCGTATTCGCGGTGATGAACTCTACGCCTTCCACCTTGGCGCGGATCATGCGGTTGACGGCATTGCAGCCGCCCCCACCGACACCAATCACCTTGAGCTTTGCGGGCTGTAACTCCTCGCTAAAGCTCATCCGGATGCCTGCTTCTTTCGCTGTCATGCTTTTCCCCCGTTCCGGCTGGTGAAAGTCCTTTATAAATCCCGTGTAAATGCCTTTCCACATCCAGTTTTCCGGGCCTGTGGAAAAAATCGCTCTGGTGGCGCGTTGGCGCCCTCCTAAGTCCTAAGCGCCGGCAAACATCGCCCGCAGCTTGGAAACCAAGCCGCCGGACTTAGTAGGGCCCGCCTTGCGCGCCTTGCCCGCGCTCAACACCAAACCGATCACCGTGGAGTACTCCGGCTGGGACACCTGCTCGGGCAGATCGGCAATGCCACGCGGCTGGGCCAGACGCACTGGCAGGTGGAAAGTGTTCTCAGTCAGATCCAGTAATCCGTTGAGGCGCGCTCCGCCCCCGGTCAGGACAAAGCCAGCCGGGATTTGTTTGAGCATCCCGGCGCGTTGCAAATCGTCGCCAACCAAGGCGAGCAACTCCTGTGCGCGAGGCTCGATAATTTCCGTGAGCATGTGCGCAAAGATAGTGCGGGGCGGACGATCGCCGACGCTGGCAATTTCAAGGGAGGCGTCTTCGCGAAGCAAAGCTGCAGCGGCACAACCGTGGTGGCGCTTGATGCGCTCGGCTTCCGGAATAGGGGTGCGCAGGCCGACCGCGAGATCGTTGGTGAAATGATCACCACCGATCGCCACGGCGCCGGTATGACGAACCACACCACCGCCATAAACAATCAATTCGGTGGTGCCCCCGCCGATATCGAGCAAGCAGCAGCCCAGATCGCGCTCATCTTGCGTCAGGCAAGCTTCGGCGGAAGCGAGCGGTTCGAGCACGGTGTCATTGATGAGAATTCCTGCTTTGTTAGCGGCACTGACTAGGTTCTGCGTCGCAGAACTGGAGGCGGTGACAATATGCACATTGGCCTGCAGCTTCTGCCCGACCATGCCGATGGGATCGCGTATGCCGTCCTGCATATCGACGCGAAATTCGTGGGGGAGCACGTGCAAGACTTCGCGATCTTCGGGAAGCGAAATGTTGCGGGCGTTATCGATGGCACGGCGAACATCGTCGCGCTCAATATCGCGAGGACGTGGTCCTAATGACGCCCCACCCTGGCAATTCACGCCGCGCACGTGGCTCCCAGCAACACCGATGACCGCGGATTCTACTGGGACATTGGCGACACTTTCTGCTTCTTCCACGGCGCGGCGAATGGAGCTTACCGTGGAATCCAAATTCACGATAAGCCCCTTGCGCAAGCCTTTTGACTCTGCGGCCCCGAGAGCCAGGAAGCGCACGCGCTCCTCTTCCATTTCCGCGAGGAGTACGCACGTTTTTGTGCTGCCGATGTCCAGCCCGACCAGGTATTTGTCTTTCTTAGCCAAAATACGCTCCTACCGACTTGCTATTTTGTTCTGGTGGCAGAGATGCTGGTGTCGGGGTTCACCACCACCTGCCGGGAATACTGAAGATCAATGGAATGCACGGTACCGGAATTGGCCTGCCACTGCGCAAAATTTTCGACGAGCATGCGGTATTTGCCGGTGAAATCGTTCGGTCCAAAGTGCACGGTCACCGCGTGATCGTCCGCGCCGCCGCTGAGACCGGTGAGCACCACGCGCAGATCGCGTGGGTTGCTCAAATCGATTTCACTGATACGGTCGGAGGACCCGGGCTTCACCAGATCCACGTCTTTCATGAATTCCTGGTAAGTCTGCATGCGCTTTTCGCGTTCTTCGCGAGGCAAGCTCTCCGACAATCCAGTAACGATCGGGAAGCGAAAATCCTCGCCTGCGGGGCGATCGAGAAGCACGCCATGGGCGTCAACCAGGGTAAGTTCGGTGCCGTTGCGGAAAAAGGCGATGGGGGTGCGTTCCGTAATGAAAATGCGCACCCGATTGGGCAAAATTCGCTGAACGCTGGCTTCTTCGACCCAGGGTAGTTCTTCAATCTGGGATCGCCGCGTATCCAACGGAATTCTCAGCACACTGTGGTTGCGGTCGTGCACGAAGAGCTTCTGTACGTCTTCTTTGGCGACAATGTGATTTCCGCTCACTTCAATTTGGTCCGGCTTAAGGAGCAACATCTGCGGAGAGAAGAGCAAGTAGCGTACCGAAAGCGCTCCGACACCGGCGGTGGCCACGCCGACCACGGTCCACAGAAACACGCGACGGTAATAGGTACCGGTTTTGCCGCTGAACTTCCTGCGGCGAATCTCCACCGGCTTTTGGCGGCGCAGATAGCGAGGCTCTTCGTCGGCAACCAGTTCTGGCCGGTACGGCTCGTGATCGGCCGCTGCGGCAGAGGCGTTCCGCTGCATGGGCTTTAGGCGTTCCAAACGACCACCTCGTTTTCGAGAGTCACTCCATAGGCGTGTTCCACGCGCTGGCGCACATCGGCAATCAAACGCAACATGTCCGCGGCGGAGGCCCGGCCGGAATTGACGAAAAAGTTGGCATGGCGATCGCTGACCCGCGCGTCTCCTACGGAGAAGCCCTTCAGGCCAAGTTCGTCGATCATGCGCCCCGCCGAGGCCCCGGACGGGTTCTTGAAGATACAGCCTGCGCTTTTTTGCCCTAACGGCTGGCTGGCGCGCCGTTTTTCATTGCAGATACGAATGCCTTGGAGAATTTCCTGGTACGGCTTGGAGGGAAGCTGGAGCGTCACCGCCAGCATCATATCATCCGGTGCAAACGAAGTGTGGCGGTATTCGAAGGAAATTTCCGGGCCCTTGAGGATTTTTATCTCGTGAGTAGCAGCCCGGTAGACTTTGACTTCCCGAACGCACGAGCCGATCTGCGTGCCATAGGCGCCCGCATTCATCCGCAATGCTCCACCCACGGTGCCGGGCACGCCAATCAAACCCTCCATGCCGCCGAGGTTATTCTTGGCACAGAAGGTCACGGTCTTGCCAAGGTCCACGGCAGCATCCACATAGGCGGTGTCGCCTTCGATGACCACGTCCGGACGAGGCTGTCCCAATTGCAGCACCACGAAAGGCAGTTCTCCATCAATGACCAGCAGGTTCGAGCCGCCGCCGAGAAATTTGTGCGCGATGTGGTGCTCCTCGAGCAACGCGAGCAATTCCGGAATGGAGTCGTGCCGTTGGATGCGCAGCAAGTCGGTGGTGCCGCCGATGCCTAGCGAAGTGAGCTCCGCCAGCGAAACGCTGCGCTGCAGTTCTACCTGCAGCTTTGGCAACGCCTCCAGAACTCGGCTGTCCTCAATGCGCATCCCTTGGCCTGCTCTCCTTCACATCCAATTCTGTGCCGAGAAGCAACATCAGTTCGTTGCTGGCGCGGCTGACATTGCCGGCGCCGATGGTGAGAATGGCGTCGCCGGGGCGCGCCTCGCGCAACAGAAATTCAATGGCGTCCTGCATGGACTGGAAGTAATTCACGTTCTTGTGGCCGGCTTCGCGGATGCAGTTGGCCAGCGCCTCGCTGGTGATGCCGGGAATCGGGGTTTCACTGGCCGAGTAAATATCCATTAGCGCCAAAACATCGGCTTGATTGAAGGCGCGGGAAAAGTCGTCCCACAAATGCTGCGTACGCGTAAAACGATGCGGCTGGAACAGCACCAGCAGGCGATTGAACTTGCAGGCGCGAGCGGCGTCCAAGGTGGCACGGATTTCGGCAGGGTGATGGCCGTAATCGTCCACTACCGTGATGTCGTTGACTGTGCCTTTGATATCGAAGCGACGGCCGACACCGGCGAATTTTGCCAAGCCTTCACGAATCAGATCGGTGGGCACGTTCAAATAAAGTGCCACCGCTGCGGCCGCGGCCGCATTCTTCACATTGTGAGTTCCCGGTGGATGCGGCAGTTCGAAGATTCCCAGGTCTTCGCCTTTGTAGGTGAGGCGGAACTGGCTGCCAAATCCCTGCAGCTGGATGTCACTGATCAGCAGGTCGGCTTGACTCGTAGTGCCGTAGGTGATGATAGGCCGCTTTACATTGGGAATAATGGCCTGGACATTGGGTTCGTCGAGACAGAGCACCGCGGCGCCATAAAAAGGAATGCGATTCACGAATTGCGTGAAGGCACTCTGAATGTCCTCGAGGGAGGCGTACTGGTCGAGGTGCTCGCGATCGATGGTGGTCACTACGGCGACGACCGGCGCGAACATGAGGAAACTGCGATCGCTCTCGTCGGCTTCGACGACAAAGTATTCGCCCTTGCCAACGCGCGCGGTGGTGCCGGCTTGATTGACGCGGCCGCCAATCACAAATGTAGGATCGAGGTGCGCGGCAGCCAGCACGGAAGCCACCATGGAAGTAGTCGTAGTTTTCCCGTGAGCGCCGGCGACCGCAATTCCATATTTCAGACGCATCAGCTCGGCGAGCATCTCCGCGCGCGGAATCACAGGAATTTTCCGTTTGTGCGCTTCGACCACCTCGGGATTGTCGGATTTCACCGCGGACGAGGTCACCACGACGTGCGCGCCTTCGACGTTTTCGGCCTTGTGATCGTCGTAGATTGTGGCGCCCAGGTCCTGCAGGCGCTCAGTGATCGTGGAAGGCTTGGTGTCCGAACCCGAAACGGAATAACCGAGCGTGAGCAGCACTTCGGCGATGCCACTCATACCGATGCCGCCGATGCCCACGAGGTGAATCCGTTGAAAATTGCGAAACGAGACCATGCTGTTCCTCTATCCCCTTTCCGTTGTTGCGCCGCGCTTTGCGGCGGCTTGCTCGATCAAATCCACGATTTCGCGGACAGCCTCCGGGTGCGCCAGGCTGCGCGCCTTGGTTGCCAGTCGTGCAATCTCTCCGGGCTGGTCCAGGAGGGAGAAAATTTCTTGCGTCAGGCGTTCTGCGTTCAGGTCCGGCTCGGCGATCAGCCTGCCCGCACCGGCGTTGGTCATTTCCTGTGCGTTGCGAAGCTGATGGCTATCCGTCGCTTTCCCGAACGGAATGAAAATCGCTGCGCGGCCCGCGGCGGCCACTTCCGCGGCCGTAATCGCTCCGGCGCGGCAGACAATCAGGTCTGCCCAGGCGAAGCGGTCGGCCATGTTAATGAGGAAGGGCGCGACTTCGACCTGCATTTCGTGTCGCGCATACGCGGCCCGCACATCATTATAATCGCGTTCGCCGGTCTGGTGCACAATCTGCAACTCGGTTTTGCGTTTCGCCAGTAATTCCGCGGCTTGCAGGAAGGCACGGTTGATCGGCAAGGCGCCCTGGCTACCTCCGGTAATCAGCAGACGCAAAGGCTTTTGCGGGCTGTGCGGCTGAATGGCGAAGAATTCCGGACGTACCGGACAACCTGTGACCTTAGCGCGGGAACCCCAGGCTTGCGCGGAAACCTGATAACCGGTGGCAATCCGCTTGGAAAGGCGCGCGAGAAGCTTGTTGGTCAGACCCGGCTCAGCATTAGGTTCGAAGATCACGTTGGGGATTCCGCGCAACCAAGTGGCCAAGAGCATGGGACCCGCAGCGTATCCGCCGACACCAAAGGCGACGCCAGGCTTGTGCCGGGCAATCACGCCAAACGCGTCCGATAATCCCGAGCCCAACATGCCCAGATTCTTCAGCAGCGTCGTGCCGCCTTTTCCTTTCAGTCCGGCTACACGAATGGTTTCCAGCGGCAACCCGGCGGCGGGAACCAGCTTCATTTCGATGCCGCGTTGTGTGCCAACCAAAACCACTTCGCGCTCCTTGCCACGCGCCAGCCATTCCTGCGCTATGGCGATTGCCGGAAACACGTGCCCTCCGGTGCCGCCGCCAGCGATCAAGAGTTTCACGCCGGGCCTCTCAAAGCTGCAGGCCTGCGTCGCTGTTGCCCTGGTGCGCAACATTTAAGAGCACACCGGTAGCGAGCAGCATCACCAGCAAACTTGATCCACCGTAGCTGACAAAAGGCAGCGGAATCCCTTTGGTAGGCATCATGCCGAGCACCACCGCGAAATTAATCAGGGATTGAAACAACACCATGGCGGTGGCACCGAGGGCGAGCATGCGCCCGAATCCGTCCGGCGCGTTGAACGCCGCGCGCAAGCCGCGCCACGCATATACGGCGAAGAGCGTAATGACCACGGCTGCACCGATGAATCCCAATTCTTCGCAGATCACGGCGTAAATGAAGTCGGTGTGCGCCTCAGGCAAATAGAACAGTTTCTGCTTGCTCTCCATAAGGCCTACACCGGTGAATCCGCCGGAACCCACGGCGATCAACGACTGCAGCAACTGGAATCCGGCACCTTGTGGATCGCTCTCCGGATGCAGAAAGGCGAGAAGGCGAGCGTAGCGGTAAGAAACGTGGGTGATCAGGAGCAACAGCACAGGCGAGGCGATGGCGGCGCCCACGGCAAGCCACTTCCAAGATAGCCCGGCCACGAAGAGAATTGCGGTCATGATCAGCACGATATCGACGGAGGTGCCGAGGTCTGGCTGCATGACGATGAGGGCGACGCAGAATAGTATGGGAGCGACCGCCGGAAGAATGGTGCTGAGCAGGTCCTCTTTGCAGAAGTCGAGGCGGCTGGCGCTGCGCCGGCGCAGATCCAGGAACCACGCTAGATATAGGATGACCGCGAGCTTGGCCAATTCCGAAGGCTGGATTTGCGCCGGGCCAAACTTGATCCAGCGGTGTGTGGCGTGCGACTTGTCCAGGAAGAAAGTAGCCATGAGCAACACCAGCACCACACAAAGCACGGTATAAACCACCGCGGGCTCGCGCAGGCGGTGATAATCGATCTTCATCAAGGCGAACATGCCGGCTAAACCGACAAACAGCCAGAGGATTTGGCGGAGCACGAAGTGGTAGGAATGGCCAAACTCTTGTTTCGCGGTGACCGCCGAAGCGCTGAAGATCATCACGGCGCCGAGCAGGCAAAGCATCAGTGTCACACCGAACAGCCAGCGGTCGATTTCTGAGCGTCTAGTCACCGGTTGTCTAACCCTTTCCGGAAGCGAGTCCGTGGACTAATTCCTTGAAGACGCGACCACGATGCTCGTAACTCTGAAACTGATCGAAGCTGGCACAGGCGGGCGCCAGCAAAACAGTGTCACCCGGCTTGGCCGCTTCGGAGGCAATGGCGATAGCGTTTTCCAACGTAGCAGCGCGCTCCAGGGCAACGCTCCCGGTGATGTGCTTTTCAATTTTATCGGCGGCGGCGCCAATCAGGAGAGCGAGGATGGCTTTTTCGCGCAGAGGTTTCTGCAGAACGGTATAGTCGCTGCCCTTATCTTTGCCGCCAAGAATGATGAGAATGCGGCCAGGAAAGGCATCGAGAGCCTTGAGGGTGGCGTCGACGTTGGTGGCCTTGGAATCGTTGTAGTAGCGCACGCCGCGAATTTCCGAGACGAACTCGAGGCGGTGCTCTACGCCAGCAAAACTCTGCACGGCTTTGCCGATGGTGGCGGCATCGACATCCGCCAGGCGCGCCGCGGTGGCAGCGGCCAAAACGTTTTCCACGTTGTGTGCACCGGGCAAGGGAATCTCGGCGAGTTTCATCACGAACTCTTCCTTGCCGCGATGGACAATCACGACATCGTCGCCGCGGAGGCAGGCGCCTTGATTCACAGTTTTTTTGCGGCTGAACCAAAAGACTTGCGGCTTTTTCGGTGCCAGGGCCACCGTGGGCGCATCATCCGCGTTGAGCACCGCCGCGTCCAATTCCATTTGCTTCGCGAAAATGCGCGCTTTCGCCGCGGTATACGCTTCCATGGTTTTGTGGCGGTCCAAGTGATCAGGAGTCAGGTTGAGGCACAGGGCGATATTGGGGCGAAATTTGTCCGTCAATTCGAGTTGAAAACTGCTCAACTCCACCACGGAAACGGTTTCCGGAGTCATCTGATCCACACAGGCGATTAAGGGCGTGCCCACATTTCCGGCGAGAATGGCTTTCTGACCCGCAGCTTGGAGGATGTGGTGCACCAGCGTGGTCGTGGTGGTTTTTCCGTTGGAGCCGGTGATGCCGATAAGTTCACCCTCGAGAAAACGGTAGGCCAGTTCGATCTCGCTCCAAATGGTGATGCCCTTGGAACGCGCTTTTACGAGCAGGGGATCATCGGCGGGCACGCCGGGACTCGGAATGATCAAGTCTTGCGCCAGATAAGTTTTCTCGTTGTGGCCGCCCAGTTCCAACTTCACTCCCGCTTCCTGCAATTTGGCCGGTGCGTCGCCCAGTTCGCTTTCCGGACGCGTGTCCGTGGCCGTAACGATGGCATTGCGCTTGGCACAAAATAGAGCGGTGGCAACGCCCGTCCGCGCCAGCCCGATGGCCAGCACGCGCATTTTCCGTAGCTCAATCGATCCGGGCATATTCCTTACCGCAAAAATCCATCTCGAGGTTCAGCGCAACTTCAGGGTCGTCAGCGCAAACAACGCGAACACCAGCGCGGCGATCCAAAAGCGGACGATGACCTTGCTTTCGCTCCAGCCCAACAATTCAAAATGATGGTGGATGGGCGCCATGCGAAAGATACGTTTGCCGCGTAGCTTGAAGGAAGCTACCTGAAGAATGACCGACAGCGCTTCCACGACAAAAATTCCACCAACAAAGACCAGCAGCACTTCCTGCTTGATGATTACCGCTACGGTGCCAAGCGTACCGCCCAGGGACAGCGAGCCCACATCGCCCATAAACACTTCCGCGGGATGTGCGTTGTACCAAAGAAAGCCCAAGGAAGCGCCGACCAACGCTCCGCAAAATACGGTGAGTTCGCCGACACGGGGAATGTACTGAATGTCCAAATAATTTGCCCAACGGTAGTTGCTGCTGACGTACGTCAATATGGTGAGCGCGCCCGCGGCGATGACGGTGCAGCCAATCGCCAAACCATCCAGGCCATCGGTAAGATTGACGGCGTTCGAACTGCCGGTAATCACCAAGGCGACGAAGGCCATAAACGGCAAAAAGGCCAGCGGCCACAAGTGCCCTGCCCCGAGCAAGCTGTGAATCACCAGATCGGGCCGAAACCGCTTAATGAAGGGCACAATCAGTTGCGTTGAATAGGCGCTGTGGGTTGCCAGAACCAAAAGCACGAAGGCAACGAAAGAGCTGACCGCCACCTGCAGAATGATCTTGTTCTTCCCGGTCAGGCCGAGATTGCGCCGCTTGGCCACCTTGGCGTAATCGTCCAAGAAGCCAATGGCCGCAAAGGCGAGAAGGGCGAAGAGCGAGAGCATCACGAAAGCGTTGGAAAGATCCGCCCACATCAGCACGGGCACGGCGGTAGAGATGACGATCAGGACGCCGCCCATGGTTGGCGTGCCGGCTTTTTTCTTGTGCTCCTGCGGCCCTTCTTCGCGGATGTATTGGCCGATCTGCAGTTCGCGGAGCTTGCGAATCAGCCAGGGGCCGAAAACCAGCGCCAGGAACATCGCGGTCAAGCTCGCGTAAACGGTACGAACGGTGATGTAACGAAACACGTTGAGCGGGCTGAAATATTTTTGCAATACGTGGTAGAGGAGGTAGTAGAGCATGTCAGTGCCCGCCTCCGGCTGCGGTGGGAGCATCGATGGGCACGAAATGCCCCAGCAAGAACTCCACGATGCGCTCCATCTTCACGCTACGCGAGCCTTTGACCAGCAGCAAGTCGCCCGGCTTGACGAGTTCCACCAAGAATTCCGCGGCTTTGGAGGGCGTTGCGAAAAATTTCGTGCGTTCGCGCGGAACCCCTGCGGCGACCGCACCTTCGAGAATCTGCGCGGCATCGCCCTGCACACCGATCAGGAAATCGACTTTGCCGGTTTTGGCCGCGTGCTCGCCGGCTTCGCGGTGCAATTTGGGTGAATCCGGTCCGAGTTCGCGCATCTCGCCTGCCGCCAAAATGCGGCGCTGGAAACCGGGAGTCGCCGCCAGCAGGTTGATCATGGCCTGCAGGGCTGCGGGGCTGGAATTGTACGAATCATTGATCAACGCAAATCCATTGTTGAAGCGAATCAGTTCGCCACGCATCGCGGGAGTACGCAGACCGCGAAATACGTTCTGCGCTTCCGCCGCACCGATGCCCCAGACGCTGGCCGCCGCAATGGCCGCCAGGGCATTCGAAACGACATGCCGTCCGGGCAAAGGCATTTCCATGCGGGTGCGCTTGCCGCGATGCACCAGGGTGAACGAACTGCCCAGCGCGCCACGGTCGTCGATGTCTTCGGCAACAAATTCCGCGGGCTTATCCACGCCGTAGAAAATCACGCGGCCAGGGGCTACGGCAGCCATGGCCGCCACGCGCGCATCGTCGGCGTTCAGCACCGCCACGGAGCTCGTGCCGCGCAGCCCTTCGATCAATTCCCGTTTGGCCAGCGCAATGTCGTCCACCGAGGTAAAGTTCAGCAAGTGCGCGGGACTGACGCGCGTTTCAATAGCGAGATCCGGGAGAGCGATGGCGGCGAGGCGCTTCAACTCCCCCGGAAAAGACATGCCCATTTCGAGCACGGCCACATCGTCGGTTTCTTTCAGCCGAAACAGCGTCAGCGGCAAACCATACTCGTTATTGAAATTGCCTTCGGTCTTCAGGACCCGTAGCTTCGAACCAAGCAGTGCCGCCACGATCTCTTTCGTGGTGGTCTTACCCACCGAGCCGGTGATGCCGCAGACTTTTTTGCCCCATTGCGTGCGTACGGCGCGCGCCAGGTTGTGCAAGGCTTCCAGGGTGTCAGGGACGGTGATGCAACGGTCCTGCAGCCATCCGGGATAGCGCGAGACCAGCGGCTCCGCCACCACAGCCGAGACCGCGCCACGCTCCATGGCTGCGGCCACGTAGTCGTGTCCATCGTGAGTCGGACCGTGAATGGCGAAGAACAGTTCTCCGGGACGTATCGTGCGAGAATCAATCGAGACGCCGGCCAGCCGGGCCAGGGGGTCGAGTCCCGCCCCGCCCTTGCCCGCCACTGCATCAGCCACTTGTGCAACCGTCCACCGCATAATTTCCTCAGAAGGTTCGCTTTCTCCAGGTTCGGGCCAAGGTTTCGGCCTGGACCGTACAACGGCACTACGTTGTCCGTTCTCACCGGTTGAGGGCTCCTCCTTTTTCTGCGAGTCACTGCTCTGGCCCGCAGGCCCCCGTGGCGTGTGGCGACCCGAGACCGTTGCGAGACGGCCGGTGCACCATCGCGCCAGACAGAGCGCGCTACGTGCCAAACCCTCCGCCGTTACGCGGCGCCGTGTACCCTTGCTCGCGTAATGCGTTCGCCGCTACTTCGCGATCATCGAAGTGAATGGTGTGATCGGCAAAGACCTGATAATCCTCGTGGCCCTTGCCGGCCAACAAGACAATGTCGCCGGAGCGGGCTTCGGCGATGGCCAGGTGAATGGCCTTGTCGCGGTCCGGCTCGATCATGTATTTTCCGCCGGACTTTTGCATGCCGACGACGATGTCGCTGATAATTTTCAGGGGATCTTCCTGGCGAGGATTGTCGCTGGTGAGAATGGAGAGATCGCTCAAGCGGCCGGAGAGCTCGCCCATGATGGGGCGTTTTGTGCGATCGCGAGAGCCGCCGCAACCAAACGCGGTGATGATTCTGCCCTTAGGGTTGAGTTCGCGGGCGGTGCGGATCAGATTCTCCAGTGCGTCGTCGGTATGCGCATAATCCACAACGACGAGGAAGGGTTGCCCCAGATCCACGCGCTCGAAGCGCCCTGCCACTGCACGTAGATTGCGGATCCCGGTTTCGATCACATCGTTAGGCAGATCCAAGCCGATGGCGGCGCCGATGGCGGCAAGTACGTTGTAGACGTTGATTCGTCCTACCAGCGACGATTCCACTTGAATGGCGCCCGCCGGGGTTTGCGCCGTGAAGCTCAAGCCCTTGAAACTCAGTTGAAACTTCTTAGCCTTTAAATCCGAGCCGTTCTGCAGACCGTAGGTCAGAGTTCTTTTGCCCAGCCCGGCGAGTTTCTTGCCCCACTCGTCGTCGGTGTTGATGACAGCCACGTCTGGAGCGCCGGAACCCGTACCTTCGAAGAGCATGCGTTTGGCCGCGAAGTAGTGCTCAAAGGTTTTGTGGAAGTCGATATGATCGCGGGTAAGATTCGTGAACACCGCCGCGGCAAAATGACAGCCCCACAAGCGGTCCAACGCCAAGGCGTGCGAACTCGCTTCGAGGGTCGCGTAAGTTCCGCCGGCATCGCGAATTTCCGCGAAGAAACTTTGCAAATCGAGGGATTCGGGGGTGGTATTGGGCGCGGGGCGTTCTCCGCGGGGAGTGCGATAGGCAATGGTGCCGAACAGCCCGGTCTTTGCACCGGAAGCGCGCAGAATGGAATCGATGAGGGAAGTAGTGGTGGTTTTGCCATTGGTTCCAGTGACCGCCAGCAATTTCAGCGCGGTGGCGGGACGGCCATAAAAATTGGTGGCGGCGAGGGCCAGAGCCTTGCGGCCTTCGCTCACCTGGATCCAAGGAGTGTGGTGAGGCCATTGAGCAGGCACGGAATCTTCGCTCAGTACCGCCACAGCACCGCGGGAGACGGCGTCGTTCGCATATAAGTTCCCGTTGGTGGCTACTCCGTGAATGGCCACGAACAGCGCCCCTGGCTGCACCTTGCGCGAATCGTTGGCGATTTGTTGAATGGGGAGGTCGTGGTTCGGCAGGCCCGCGCGGACTGGCACACCGTCGAGCAATGCACGAAGTGTGATTCCGCCGGCCTGTTCCCGATCAGCCACAGTTTGTTTCCGTTCGCCCTCGATGATCTGTTCTCTGCGCTTCCTTAATTCTGACGTATTCCGAATTCCCGTGGGCATCGGCGTTCTAAACCTTTTCCTTATTTTGACTTGGCGGAATGTTTCGGTGGATCTCCAAAATCCACGGTAACCTTCGAGCCCCGGCGGACTTTGGCGCCTGCCGCCGGTGTCTGTTGAATTGCAACGTCGGTGCCAACCAAAACCGGATCGAGCCCCAGGCGCAGGCAGGCCTCGCTGACCTCGCGCATGGTCTTGCCCGAAAAGTCGGGCACTTCGATGTCGCCGCCCTCATCGGCCGACATCACCACTTCCGGGGATGTGGGCTGGTTGTCCTTGACGGTTTGCGGCTTTGCGGATCCAGCAGGGGCTTCGGGCTGCGCGTTAAAATCGACCGCAGCTAAATCGTCAGACGAGTTGTCGTCGGCCTGCTCGTTTTTGCGATAGGCGGTTTGAACCAACTGGGGACTTGCCGGTACATCGCGTGGCACGTCCAGATAGGGCAGAACCTGCTCGGCAATGGCCTTGAACACGGGTGCAGCAACATCCCCACCGCCATGTGGGTATCCCGCTGGTGAATCGATGGAAACAAGAATGGTCACCGCCGGATTGTTGATGGGAGCGAATCCGGTGAAGGAGGCGATGACGTTGTGCGGGGAGTATCTGCCTGTCGCTGGATCGATTTTTTGTGCCGTGCCCGTTTTTCCCGCAGCGGTCCAACCGTCCAACCGCGCGCGCCTTCCGGTACCGTGCAAAATCACGCCTTCCATCAGCCCACGCAGTGTTGCCGCGGTTTCTGGTCGAATCACGCGCCTGGGCTCGGGTAGGGTCGAAGGTCCCGCGAGTGGCAAAATCGTATCCCCATTTCTCATGTGTTCGACAACGTGAGGCTTGTAGAGCAATCCGCCATTGGCGATAGACGACACCGCGGTGACCATCTGTAGCGGCGTCACTCCTACTTCCTGTCCCATGGAGATCGAAGCAATGGAGAAAGAACCCCAATGCTCCAGTCGCTCCACTAAGCCGCGGCTTTCTGCAGGAAGGTCGACGCCCGTCGGCGTGCCAAATCCAAAAGCCCGGATGTAGTCGTAAAATTTCGGCGAGCCCAAGAGCAGAGCCACTTTGATCGCGCCCACATCGCTCGACTTCGCTAGAATATCCGCGACGGTCAACAAGCCTAATCGTGCGTGGTCGTGGATGACATGGCCTGCTACGGTCACGGCTCCGTTTTGGCAATCAAATACTTCTTCGGGGCGAATCAGGTTCTGATCGAAGGCTGCAGCAAGGGTCACCAGCTTGAAAGTGGAGCCTGGCTCGTAAATGTCGCTGATCGCGCGGTTGGTCCTGGCTTCATTCGAAGCTTCCGTGGCGGAGTTGGGATTGAACTTGGGCCAGTTGGCTAGGGCAAGGATGGCGCCGGTGTTGGGGTCTTGCACGATTACCGAACCCGCGGGCGCGCGGGTCTTTTCGATGGCGGCCTCAAGTTCGCGCTGGGCGATGTATTGAATCTTCTCGTCGATGGTGAGAACGACATTGACACCGCGATCCTCGTGGGTTTCGCTGCCATCGAAAACATGCTGGCGGCCATCGGTCATCACAACGACCTTTTCGTCCTTGCCGCGGATCAAGTTGTCGTATTCGCGTTCGATGCCACCCAAACCCTTTTCATCGACGTCGACAAAGCCCAGGACATGCGCAGCGAGATCGCGCTTCGGATAGAAGCGCTGATTTTCTTCCTGGAGATAGATGCCCTTGAGATTGGCGGACTCTACTTCCTCCGATTTGGCGGGAGGAAGTTTGCGCTTGATCCAAACGAACGGGCTGCCGGAGTCTAACTTTTCGCGAATTTCGTCGGCGGGCATGCCCAGTGCCGCGGAGAGCAAGTGTGAGACCATGGCGCGGTCTTTGATTTCGCCGGGAACCGCGAACACGGACTGCACCGGCACACTCATGGCCAGAGGATGCATGTTGCGGTCGTAGATGACGCCGCGCTTGGGATAAATGTCGATGGTGTGGCGCTGCTGGCGGGCGGCGCGAGTCAGGTAATCACTGTGGCGGAAGAGTTGCAGGTAGGCGACGCGTCCAAAAACGGCAGTCATCCAAAAAAGCAGGAAGCCAGCAAGAAACAGCAGGCGAACGTGAACTTTTTCTCGCTCCATGGTTCCTGGTTTCCGGGTCGCGCTCCGTGCGAACAAAACTGTGTTTCAGAACTCGTAACCGACCAGCGCTCGCGGATACTCAGGAGCGCTCAGGGTGCGTGATTCGGGCGCACAAACTGGACCGCAGCGACTTCCGAACCGTCGGGATTCGCGTAATCGCGCATCTGGTTAGCCGTAGGCTGGGTCAGCCCTAACTGGCGGCGGGCGATCACGTCAATGCGACGGGGATCACGGAGATAGGCAATTTCCAGCTTCAAGTTGCTGTTCAACTTTTGCGCCTGGACGGTTTTAGCCTTCAGATCCTCGAACTGGAAGCCCAGATCGATGCAGCGAAAATGTTGGTAGATGTAGAGCATGCAGAACGCCGCAATGATTCCGCCGAGCGCCACGGTCCTGTAGAGGTTGCGCATCTTCAGCGGTTCGACGTGGCGCACCAGCCGTGAATTATCAATTTTCTTGACGGTATAAAATTCGACCATCGCGGGCTTCTTGCGATTCGCCGCAAGGGGATTCAGGGGGCGGGAAATCACGTGCGGCCGGGTCATTTCCGGTTTGCGCGAGGCCACGCCATCGAGAATCTTGTCGCCACTTGGACCGCTCCACTGATATGCCGTCGCCATAATTACACCTTCTCTGCGCACCGGAGCTTCGCACTGCGCGATCTCGGGTTCGCTCGTTGCTCGTCTTCTCTGGGCGTGATCACGTGTTTGGTGAGCACCTGCAGCGTTCCGGCCCGTTGGGCTTCCTGGAACGCGCGCTTCACCGGGCGGTCTTCGCGGGAGTGATAGGTCAAGATCACCCAACGGCCGCCAGAATGTAATGTGGCAGGGGTCCGGGAAAGAAACTGCCCGAGTTCCTCCAACTCTCGATTCACCGCTATCCGCAGCGCCAGAAACGTTTTTGTCGCGGGATGCAGTTTCTGCCTTCCCCACTGCAACCGGGCGCCTGCCACAACCGTTGCCAGGTGCGCGGTGTCGCGAATCGGCCGCGCTTTGACGATGGCCCTGGCGATCCTTCTGGAATCGTGCTCCTCCGCCTCGCGGTAGAGCAGGTCGGCTAGTTCTTTTTCCGGCCAGCGATTCACAATCTCATCAGCGGTGAGCGTGTCTTCTTCCGCCGCTCCGCTACTCATCCTCATGTCTAACGGCCCCGCTTCCCGGAACGAAAAGCCACGCTCCGGACGATCAAGCTGCATGCTCGAAACTCCCAAGTCGGCCAAGACCCCGTCCACGGTCGCTATCCCCAACCCGCGCACGGCCTCCGCGATCTTCGAAAACGCCGTTTGCAGCAGGGTCACCTTGTTGCCGAATTCCCTCAGGCGGTCCCGAGCGATCTGCAGCGCCTGTGCGTCCCGGTCCAGGCTGATCAAGCGGCCCGAGGATAGCCGGGCGGCGATGGCGGCCGAATGGCCCGCCGCTCCCGCGGTGGCGTCGACGTAGATTCCGTCTGGTCTTACTTTCAGCCACTCCAGCACCTCTTCCAACATGACTGGCGTGTGTAATTCGCCCAATTGCGTTGCCTGTCTGCCCGCTTTGCCCGTGCCCCAACTAAATGCCCGAATCCGCCAGCGCCTGCTCGTCTTCGTCCGTGTACGGATCCTTATCCATCTGCTCCAGGGCGCGCGCGTCGTTGATCACTTCCAGATAATCCAGCGCACCCAGAACCGCCACGTCGCCCTTCGCTTGCGCTTTCTCTCGCAACTGCGAAGGAAGTAAGACCCTGCCTTGCCCGTCCAGTTCGACCACTTGCCCGAAATAGCTGGTGCGCATCAAAAACTTGCGCTTGTGCTTATCCGAACTCGGCAACTTCGCCAGTTTCTCCTCAATTCCCTTCCAGACCGTCATGGGGTAAATCCGAACCGTCTCCCCAGTAGGGCTGGTGATATAAAACTGGTTGCCTTCGTCCTTCAATTCCTCTAAAAAAGACGCGGGGATCTTGAGGCGACCCTTTTCGTCGACTTTCGCCGGATAGTTTCCCCGTAGCTTCATGAATCCCGTCTCGTTGGAGGAGCTGTGTGACGACCAAAACCACTTCCCCCTAAGGAACGCCAGTTGGCTCTACTTGCCCCTACTTCTTACCACTTTGCCCCACTTTTCACCACAGCGTATCTTGTTTCCGGCGCATGTCAAGAGAAATTCGCGTTTGGTGTGGATAATTTGTTGAATTTCACATAACGGAAAAACAGCGAATTTCCGTACGATGGGCTGCGTTCACCGGTGGAGCAGGGCCCAATACGTTGTGTCTCGATTGCAGCCTGTAATCGAGACGACCTGATGCGGGTAATGAAACTGAGCCCCAAGCCCGACCCTCACACCCCGAGGGTGGGGCACTCGATTTTCTCGGTGTTTCGCTTTCTGCGACCCACCCGGCGGAACAGGGGCAGCCTTCGCGCTCCCGGAGGGACATGCTACCTTTAAAGGAGTAAAGGAGTAGTTGGACCTGCGGAGGTCCCCATGATCAAGCCGGAACTGACGGCTTTGCCGAAACTGGCTGCCGGAGTGCGCCTAAATGAGAAGAATCAGCAACCGCGCATGCTGCTGATGCAGGGGCGGGAGCTACGCTTGAGCGGGCCTAGCTTGGAAATCGTGTTGCTGTGCGATGGGAAACACACGGTGCAGCAGATGGCGGAAAAGCTGCAGGGGCTGTATACAAAGGCCGAACCGCAACGGGTCACGCAAGATTTGTTGAATTATCTGGCGCTGCTGCACGATCAGCGGGCCATTGAGTTTTGATTCGAGGAAGTCGCCGCAAGAATAACTTCACGAGGTTAAGACCGGCGTAGGTCTTTCGCTTTCGACCTTCATTACCACCCGCGAAAAGAACACTACACACGCAAGCAGCACGCAAATACCGAAAATAAACAGCGTATAAGGCGCGCCGATGTGCTTAGCGATTACGCCGGCGATTAAGGCGCCGATGGGCATGACGCCCATGAACATGGTGGCGTATACGGCCATCAGGCGGCTGCGCATTTCGTCGGGGACGCGTTGCTGAATGATGGTATTGGTGGCGGCCATTTGCGATGTTGCCGCAAAGCCCACAATAAACATCACCGCGGCGCACAGCCAGAAGGATTTCGCAAAGGAAAAGATCAGCAAACCGACAGCACAGGTAGTGCAGGTGGTGCCAATCCAGCGCGCCAGGCCTTTGTATTCGGTGCGGGCGGCAAACTGAAGCGCGCCGAGAACTGCGCCTACTCCTGCAGCGCTCATCAGCAGACCCAGAGTACGCGCGCCGCCGTGCAGGATGTCGCTAGCGTAGATCGGTAGGAAAACCGAGTATTGCAAGCCGAAGAAGCTGAGCGCACTGAGCAGCAGGAGAGCCGAGCGGATAGGCACATCGTGCATGGCAAAGCGAAAACCTTCGACAAAACTGCGCACTGGCGATTCTCCGGTGACTCTCGGTTCCGTCCGGGGAATGCGCATCATCAGTAGGGCGATGATCACGGCGACAAAGCTGAGTCCATTCAGGAAGAAACACCAACCTTCCCCCACGAGCACGATGGTGAACCCGGCGACCGCGGGTCCAATGACGCGAGCGCCATTAAAAATGGAGGAGTTCAGGGCAATGGCGTTGGGGAGATCGTCCTTGCCTACCATGTGCACAAAGAAGGCTTGTCGAATGGGCACGTCGAAAGCATTGACGATGCCCACAAAGAAGGCGATGACGATGAGTTGCCAGGTTTTAATCAGGTGAGTGAGCGTGAGAAGCGCGAGAATGAACGCCAAAATCATGGACAGCGTCTGCGTCGTGATGACACCACGGTGCCGGTTGTAGCGGTCGCCGACATAGCCGCCCATCCACGCGAGGCCCAGCATAGGCAATTGGCTGGCGAATCCAAAAACGCCGAGCAGAGCCGCGGAACCCGTGAGCTTATAGACCAGCCACTGCTGCGCGGTGTTTTGCATCCACGTGCCAATCAAGGAAATCAATTGTCCAATGGTAAAAAGCTGAAAATTGCGATGCTTTAGCGCGCGAAAGCGTGTCGATAACTCGAAAATCGGATTCACCCGTTCCCTTAGATGATTTTAGCGGGAAATCGGTCGCGGTAGGTGGTTGGTAGTTTTCACAGATGAGGAAGAAAGTGAGTCGGGGCGATTCGAAACGCATCAGAGGGATTCCTCGCTGCGCAGACTTCGATCGGAATAGCGGCGCGGATTTGGAGAGGCGGTGTGATCAACAAAATTCGGGCAGACGTGAAAAACGAACGGCCCGCTTCAGAAAGCGGGACCTACACAGGCTAGTTTCATTCAGGGGGAGAATCGGGGGCGCCCACGTGAGTATGGCTTAGATCGCGGAGCATGGATTTCTCGTCGTCGCTCATGCCTCTGGTGAAATTGGGATCGTTGAGGCGCTCATTGCGCGCGGATTCCGGCATATTTTGCAACACACCGAGTTTCTGCTTGATCACCTGCTGGCGGTCCCAGGGCATCTGGCGCCACTTGGGCAATACTTCGTTCTTGATGTAATCCCGTTGCCCAGGCGTCAAATTACGCCAAGTTTGCTCTTTGGTGCGGAGATCAGCCCGTTGCGCCGGGGTCATATGATCCCACTGGGCAAACTGCTGGCGGATCTTTGCTTGCTTATCCGGGGAAAGATTCTGGAAGGCGCGGCTGTTTTGCAGAACGCGTTCGCGTTGCGCTGGAGTCAGTTCGCGCATAGTGTCAACCCATGGACGCGCCGCGCCCACGCCTAATCGCTGGCGCTGATTCAAATTCGCGCCGCCATTCGGCCGGTAGTTATTGTTGTAATTCGCTTGCGGCGCATTGCGCGGCTGCTCTTGTGGACGAGCGTTTCCGGAATTGGCCGGAGGATGATTGTTGTTCGCCGGAGGTCGATTGGGGTTGTGATTCTGTGGATGCGCGGGGGCCTGAGCCGGATGGCTCTGCGGCGGACGATCCGGATGGGCTTTCTGTGCCCGCGCATGCCCGGCCAGAAATAAGCAACCAGCCGCTTCGAGAAGGGCTAGCCCGAATTGGAGCCTAGCGCGCATATCTAATTTCGACCTGTCCTGTTCGATCTCCGTCTAACTTGACCCGTGGTAAATGTCTGGCCTGTCCCTTACATCTGCTCTGAATCGCTTGCCGGCTCGGCTTGCACCGGAGGGGGCAATTCCTTCAACGGCTCGAAATTCGAGATCACGTCATGATCTTCAAGAACCGGCAAATCCTGCATCATCTGCTCGTCCGCAACCTGCGAATTGCCGCCAAAAGGAGGCAAAGCTGGCTGCCCGTGGTGAGACAGACCAAGCCAAAGCCCGGCGATTAGAAGAGCGCACGTGGCGAAAGCCACGCGAGGCGACACATTCAGCCAAGCCCACCAACTCTGCTTGCGAGGCGGCTCCGCAGCGACCAGCGCATGGACGCGAGCATCGAACGCGGCGGACGGCTCGATCACCGGCAGCTCATCGAGCAGTCCGGAGACGGCGCGGAATTCTTCCACGCGGAGTTGGCATGCCGCACAGGAGGCAAGATGCTTCTCGACATCCTGCCGCTCGCTTTCTTTTAACCGGCCATCGATGTAGCTGAGGATCCGGCTTTCCATTCGTTCGCAACTCATACAACCCTACTTTCCCTACCCATGGTTCTTCGCTTGCTGCGCGACCAGTGGGGCTAGTTCCACTCGAAGCGCCTCGTAGGCCCGGAAGAGCAGCGATTTTAGCGCGCTCTCCGAACAACTGAGAATCTTGGCGATCTCCGCGTAGTCCAGCTCTTGATACTTGTGGAGCAGGACCGCGGCGCGCTGCTTTTCCGGCAGCTTATCGATGGCGTGGCGAATCATGTTCTTTCGCGCGTCCTCGACGAGATGCTGCTCGATATTCGGGTGCTTCTCCGGAATATCCAGCGGCTTTTCGTCGCCATCTTCGGCATCGACGGTGACCGGGGCGTCGATGGAAACCTCCAACTTCTGATAACGTTTATCGCGCACCGAGTTGAGCGCCAAATTCGTGGCGATCCGGAAGAGCCAAGTGGTGAACTTGGCGCTCGGCACGTAGTCTTCGCGCGCGCGATAAACGCGCAGGAAAACATCCTGGGCGAGATCTTCCGCCTGCTCCCTGTTGCGCACCATGCGAAACAGGAAGTTGACGAGTGGAGTGCGATAGCGGTGCAATAGAAGCTCAAAAGAAGCTTCGTCACCAGCTTTCACGTCCAGCATAAGTTGGACGTCGGTTCTGGCCATAGCACCCACACTGTAGCAAACACGTTTGTTCTCAGAAAGTTGCGGTTCGACAGAAGGAGGCGGGGAAGG
>Ga0335072_10003854_pt1 | contig 22423 bp, 17 predicted proteins | sample Lox_Sample_21_FD_206725 | JGI IMG/M metagenome (GOLD analysis project Ga0335072, IMG submission 206725) | Soil microbial communities from Loxahatchee National Wildlife Refuge, Florida, United States - Lox_Sample_2.1 | ecosystem: Environmental > Terrestrial > Soil > Wetlands | place: USA...
GTGAGCTTTCGCCGGGAAGCAACGAAAGCGTCAGCTCGAGCACCTGCCCGTCGAGCTGCTGGTGCGATTTGGCTTCCCGAAGCCCGGTGAGTCGCTGTTCGACGACATCCTCGGCGAGGCCTCGAAGGTCGTGGACCGTGACCGGGAATCCCGCGCTTTCGGCGGCCGGATCGATCCGCTGGGTTCCGTCGGACAGAAACTGCACCCGCAGCATCGGATGCCGCCTCGCCAAATTGGTAGCTGCGTCGCGCAGGCGGTCGGGATCGATGGCGCTGCCGTCGAATTCGACGTAGAGATGGCCAGCGACGCCACCGAGCGGCTGGGTGTCGTGGCGTCCTATCCACATGGCGTGTTGCATCGGGGCGAGCGGAAATGCGTCGTCCGATGCGTCGATTGGCGCCGCGGCCTGCACATCGACCGGTTCCGAAGTGTCAGCCTGAGCCCCGGAAACCAGCACCGACCACGCGTCGATCGTCGGGGTGGCGGCCAGCGTGGCGAAGTCGACTGCGATACCGCGGCGACGCCATCGTCCGGCAAGCGTCATCATCCGAATCGAATCGAGGCCTTGGCTGATGAGGTTGCCGTCGGGGTCAACGGTCTCGGCGCTGACGCCGAGCAGTTCGGCGACCTCCGCGCGGACAGCGCCTGGGCTGCCTACGACGGAAGCCCCAACCCCATCAGTTTCCACACCAAACCCTCCTACTTAGTGGAGGCTAGAGAGCTACTTAGTGGAGGCTAGCCTAATTTGGGCTTACTTTAGTGTCTGGGGTCCCCACGACGCTACCGTCCCGACTTTGCGGCGCCCGCTCATCATGATTTTCATAGGTGCTTACGGCCCAGCCCGCCGACGCCGACCCTCGAGTTCCTTTCCCGTCAGGCCCACTCTGCTAGGCACATGGCTGGTCACGGCGTCGGACGACTGAGATTACCCTTACCTCACTTTGGTTAGGGTTACCTATTGTGACTCAGTGAAATCTTAGGTAGCGTCGCTCCGGCTTGGTGATAGACGCCCGTCCAATGACGGTCAACGAAGGAGACGCAGTGCAGCTGGCCCATAGTCCTGATTCGATCACCCGTGCTCACCGATTCCTGGTCGCTGGTGTGGCCGTGCTGGGTGCCGGCATCGTCGCGGTCAATCCGACGACCCCCACCCTGCCCACCGTTGCACACAGAGCAGTGCAGTTGACCGCAGGCGAACAAGACTGGAGCCAGGTGCTCACTACCGCCGAAGACAACCTGAGGAACCTGGAAAGTGAAGCCGCGACGGCGAATTCCGGCCTGTCGTCGGCGGTGGGCGCCGAGCTGTCAGGCTTCGAGACCCAGATCAGCAATGCGTTCACCGGCGTCGAGAGCGGGTTGCAGAACTCGATCTCCGGCGGGTGGTACGGCAGCGACGATGGCTATGTTTTCGGTCTGTTCCCGGGCTCCGTGTCGGGTCCGGACGGCGTCGAGACCGGCAGCACGCTGCAAGAGATCTCGACCGCTCTTGAGCAGGGCAACGCCCTCAACGCCTTCAGCTACTTCGACACATGGTCGCTGGAGACCGTGGACCACACGCTGAAGCCCCTGCTTAGCCCGCTTCTCGATGAAACCAGCAAGGGCGTGACCACGCTGGGGATCCCGGCCGAGCTGTCGCAAACCTTCACGAATGTGCTCGAGGAGTTCGGCAACTACAACGAGCTGAAAGCTCTCGGCGATGCTCTGCTTGCTCCGGAACTCAGCGTCGCTTTCGGACTGTCGAACGATCTCGACGGGATCGCGACCGACCTATCCTCCGGGGACTCCACCCAGGCGCTGACCGACTTGTCCAACCTGTCCTCCGACCTGACCGGCGACCTCCTCAACGGGTGGACCGACCCCTACACCGGCACCGGCGAGGCGTTCACCGGCCTGCTCAACACCGGCAGCATTCTTGAAGAACTGCTGGTGACGTGGCCCGGGCAACTTGCCACCGCGCTGGGTGAGTCGACTGCGCCGGCAGCGGCCGACGCTCTCTCGTCGTCACTTCCCGATCTGTTCGGCGGGCTGGTTAGCTTCTAGGCGATGGGCGCTGGGGCGGGACGAACGTCCCGCCTCACGCTCGTCGGACAGCTGGAGGCAAGGGATGTCGACTTCCGATCTGGACGGCTTTGTGCCGTTTCCGCCAGATCGTGCAACCCGCTACCGGGCCGCCGGTTATTGGACCGGCCGGACAGTCGACTCGATGCTGGCGGACGCAGGCCAGCGTTGGCCCACGCACGTCGCAGTAGTTGACGTCGCGCGCAAGCTCACCTACGCAGAACTCGACGAGCGCGCCGACCGGGCGGCGGCCGGGCTGGCAACGCTCGGCATCGCGTCCGGTGACCGGGTGTTGCTACAACTGCCCAACGGCTGTGAGTTCGCGGTGGCGTTATTCGCGTTGCTGCGCGCCGGCGCGATCCCGGTCATGTGCCTGCCGGGCCACCGCGCCGCCGAGTTGGCACACTTCGCCACCGTCAGCGAGGCAACGGCTCTGCTAATCCCTGATACTGCACAAGGATTCGACTACCGGGTGATGGCGCGGGCGCTGCTGCAGGATCGGCCCGCGCTGCGCCACGTGATCATCGACGGCGACCCGGGCCAGTTCGTGTCGTGGTCGCAGGTGTGCGCGCACCCGAGCCCACGCGCTGCGCCGAACACGGCGGATCCCGGGTCGCCGGCACTGCTGCTGGTTTCCGGGGGCACCACCGGGCTACCCAAGCTGATCCCCCGCACCCATGACGACTATGTGTACAACGCCACGGCCAGCGCCGAGATCTGTGGGTTGACCGGTGATGACGTCTATCTAGTGGCGTTGCCGGCCGCCCACAATTTCCCGTTGGCCTGCCCCGGGTTGCTCGGTGCCGTCGCCGTCGGTGCGACGACCGTGTTCGTCAATGACCCCAGTCCGGAGTCGGCATTCAGCGCCATCGTGCACCACGGAGTCACCGCCACCGCGCTGGTTCCGGCCCTGGCCAACCTGTGGGCGCAGGCCACCGAGTGGGAGCCGGAAACGCCAACCTCGTTGCGGGTGTTACAAGTTGGTGGCGCGAAGCTGGAAGCCGACGATGCGCGTCGGATCCGTGAGACGCTGACGCCCGGACTGCAGCAGGTTTTCGGCATGGCCGAAGGGCTGCTGTGCTACACCCGGCCCGGCGACCCGTCTGAAATATTGGACCGCACCCAGGGTCGGCCGCTGTCTGCCGATGACGAACTGCGCATCGTCGACGACGCCGGCCTAGCTGTCCCGGATGGAACCGAAGGCGAACTGCTGACGCGAGGCCCGTACACGATCAACGGCTACTTCCGCGCCGAAAGCGAGAACGCGCGCAGCTTCGACCAGGACGGCTTTTACCGCAGCGGTGATCTCGTCCGCCGGCGCGCCGACGGCTACCTGGAGGTCACCGGCCGGGTGAAAGATGTCATCCACCGCGGCGGCGAGACCGTCGCCGCCGGCGACCTCGAAGAGCACTTGCACGCGCACCCGGCGATCTTGTCAGCGGCTGCGGTAGCGCTGCCGGACCCTTACCTGGGCGAAAAAATCTGCGCGGCAGTCGTTTTCGCGGACAATCCGATGACGCTCACCGAATTGAACGATTATCTCGACCAGCGTGGCGTGGCCAGGCACGCTCGACCGGATATGTTGACGCAGATGACCGCATTGCCGACAACCGCGGTTGGCAAGATCGACAAGAAGGCGATCGCCCGGCAACTGCAAGCGTGAGCGCTACGTGGCGGAATTGAGCAGTTCAGCAGTGGCGTCCCATAGCCGTGTCTCGCGAGCCGGATCACTGGCGAACGGCTTCACTTCGCGTTCTTCGCTTTTGACGACGAATGCACCGTCGCGCAGGTGGGCCCAGCGGTCGTCGAGGACAACCGAAGCGAGCATCGGACCGGATCGGGTGGGCGACGAGACACCGGGGATTTGCTCAATCACGCGGCCGATCCGTTGAAGACCGGGGCCGTGGCCACGTGAAAGGCCGGTGCCGGGCATGAATCCCGGTTCGAACACCGTCACGTTGATTCCCGCTGGCGCTCGACGTTGCAATTCGTGCGCGTAGTACATCAGCGCGAGTTTGGAGTTGGAGTAGGCGATTCCACCACTCTCGAGAGTGGCCGGCAGGTCGTCGGCAGTGGGCCGAGCGAGCTCGACCGGATCCCGCCAAACGGCCGGCGGGACTCGCAAAAGGCGGCGGAAGATGTTCTGGTGGTACGTGTTTGAGCCCAGCAGCACGACGCGGGCGGGCGCGACCAGTGAGTCGAGCAGATCGCCGATGAGCTGCGCGTGCGCGAGGTAGTTCACGGCGAAGGTGAGTTCGTATCCGTCCGGCGAGGCGTTGTGGGTGTCGACGACCGAGACGCCGGCGTTGGCCACCAATCCATGCAGCGGGCTTACCGCACCGGCGTCCAGCAGATCCTTGACCTGCTGCCCCGCCCTGCGCACGTCGGAAAGCCGGGCCAGATCGCAGCCGATCTCCTGCACGGTGGCGCCTACCGCGCGGGCAGCCTGGGCCACCTCGGTCAGTCCCTTGCCCGCCCGGCCGACCAGCAGCAAGTCCGGCCGCTGCGGCGCGGGGCGGTTGGCCATCGCCAGCGTTGCAGCCTTTCCCAGGCCGCCGGTCGGCCCGGTGATCAGCACGGTGCCGGATGCAATTGAGTTCATGTTCGTGATTCTCGGCCTGATTCGAGCGGCAGGCAGTCGTCCGGTTTTCGTAGGACTGCCAGTGCCAGGACAAGACCGTTCCGGTGGCGCACAGTGGAGGGATGGACTCCTGGGAGTTCGGCCGCACCGTGCGTCGCTGGCGCGACCGCGTGACGCCCTCCGCTGCTGGCGTCCCGGTCGGCGGACGCCGTCGCGCGGCTGGGCTGCGCCGCGAGGAGGTGGCCGGGCTGGCCGGGATCTCCGTCGACTACCTGACCAGGCTCGAACAAGGACGGGCCACCTCACCGTCGGTGCAGGTCGTCGAGGCGCTCGCCCGCGCATTGCGGGTCTCCGACACCGAGCGTGACCTTCTTTTCCGACTGGCCGGGCACGCGCCCCCAGGACTCGACGTCGTATCGTCGCGCATCACGCCGAGCGTGCAACGCCTGCTCGATCGGTTGGCGAACACACCCGTCGCCGTCTTTGACGCCACCTGGACCCTAGTCGTCGCGAACGCACCGTACGACGCGCTGATGGGCCCCACGACGGGTTGGCGAGGAATCGAACGCAACAGCGTATGGCGACACCTTGTCGGTCCGGGTAGTCGCGCTGTTCAAACCCCGGAGCAGAAGGCCGAACTCGAGGCACGGTTGGTCGCCGACCTGCGCCTGACGGCGGCCCGCTATCCCGCCGATCAGCGGTTGAAACAATTAACGCGCGACCTCGCCGCACAGAGCCCGCGTTTCGCAAAGCTCTGGGAAGCAGGAGCTTTGGAGCCGCACCAGGATTCTGGGCGCCGCAAGGTCATCGACCACCCCGACGTCGGGCCCATCACGTTGGACTGCGATATTCTGATCGTCGCCGCCGACGACCTGCGCATCATGATCTACACCGCCGAACCCGACACGGAAGACGCCGAACGTCTCGCCCTCGCGGTCGTTCTCGGGACGCAGTCGTTGATCGACTGAGAATTGTTTCGGCACGGCCGATTTCACTTGGACGTACCGCCACGTACATCCGCGCGTCGGCGCCTGATCGCCTCGTTGTCATCCACGCGGCCTGATCAGGCTTAGATGCTGCGATCCGCGCTTTAACGGTATTAGATCGGATCGTGGTCGAAACACTGGAGCGCGGGGCGCCGGTCCATCGAATCCCCGATCGCCGCCTCCGCCGACACCACAAGGGCGATTCGCACCGGCTGACCGCCGTCGGCGGCCTTGCTGCAATGTCGCTGGACGCTCTATCGAGCGTCGCGTACGGCCCGGAAGCGATCGTGCTCGGTCTGGTCGCCGCCGGTGCTGCGGCCGTCAGCTGGACCGTGCCCATCTCCCTCGCGATCGCCCTCTTGCTGCTGGTGCTGGTGGTGTCCTACCGGCAGGTGATCGCCGTGCATCCCGACGGCGGCGGTTCGTACGCGGTGGCCAAGAAGGAATTGGGCCGGTGGCCGGCTCTGCTGGCCGCGGCGAGCCTGGTAGTCGACTACGTGTTGACCGTGGCGGTGAGCCTGTCGGCGGGTGCTGACAGCTTGGCGAGCGTGTTTCCGCCGCTGGCCCATCACACCCTCGCAATGTGCATCGCGGGGCTCGCTGTCCTCGCCGTGATCAATTTGGTCGGCATCGCGGAATCGGCGAAGGTGCTGATGGGTCCGACGCTGTTGTTCATCGCGGGGATCTTCGCAATCGTCATTTTCGGCTTCTTCGAAGACCATCCGGTGGCCGTGATCGGCAATGACCTCGGGCCGATCCACGCTAGCGAGGCGCTGGGCGTAGTGGTGATCCTGAAGGCGTTTTCAGCAGGGTGCTCCTCGCTGACCGGCGTGGAGGCGATCGCCAACGCGGTGCCCGCATTCCGGTCGCCGGCGGTCAAGCGCGCCCAGCGTTGTGAGGTCGCGCTGGGGGTCTTGCTGGGGGCCATGCTCTTAGGTCTGGCCTTCCAAATCCGGTTACACCAGGTGGTTCCTCGCGGCGACGTCACGATATTGGCGCAGTTGTCGGCGGGCGCGTTCGGAACCGGCTGGCCGTTTTACGTGATCAACCTGTCGGTAACGTTGGTGTTGGCGTTTGCTGCCAATACCAGCTTCGGCGGTCTGCCGGTACTACTGCAGTTGCTGGCCAAGGATCACCGGATGCCGCACATGTTCGCGCTGCGCGCTGAAAAGCCGGTATTCCGATACGGCGTTACGGCGTTGTCGCTCTTGGCCGGCGCTGTGCTGGTCATCGTCGACGCTGACACCCAGCGGCTACTGCCGGTATTCGCGATCGGGGTTTTCATCGGGTTCACGATCAGCCAGACCGGTCTGGTGTTGCACTGGCACCGCGAACGCGGCCCTCGGTGGGTGGGCTACATCATGCTCAACGGCTTCGGAGCGGTGCTCACCGCGGTGGCCGGGGTCGTCTTGCTGGCAAGCAAATTCACCGAAGGCGCGTGGCTGCTGTTGATCCTGGTGCCGGGGCTGATGACGCTTTTCAACGGTATCGAGCGCTACTACCAGCGCGCCGGCGAACAACTTGGCCTGGGGACGGTGCCCGCTAAACCGGCGCCGGGGGTCGACACGAAAGCCTTGGTCATTGTCCCGATCGTTGCGGTGAGTTCGGTGGCCCAGCGGGCGTTGCAGGTCGCGATGCGGATCGGCCCCGCCGTTGTGCCGATCTCTGTCGATGTCGACCCGGACTCGACTCAGCGGCTTCGCCGGCAGTGGGAAGAGTGGGACCCGGGGTTGGAGCTCAAGGTGTTGGAGAGCCCGCACCGTAGCCTGGTCGCGCCCGTACTCGACTACGTACGATCCGAGATCGAAAATGGCCACCACGTCACCGTATTGCTCGCACAGGTCGAGCCACGGCGATGGCGTCACCGGTTGCTCTACAACCAGCGCGGGGCGATTCTCGGGACTGCGCTCCGCCTACGCACCAAGGCGCTTGTGGCATCGCTAGGTTTTCCCATCGACTGACGGCTGGACTTACACGTCGTAATAGAGCGCGAACTCGTACGGGGTCGGCCGGAGGTTGTACGGCGCAAGCTCGTAGTCGCGCTTGTAGTTGATCCACGTCTCGATCAGGTCAGGCGTGAAAACGCCTCCCTCGGTGAGGTATTCGCTGTCTTCCTCCAGACGGTCGATCACCGCCGATAGCTGGGTGGGAGCCTGCACGATTTCCGCGGCCTCTTCCGGCGGCAGCTCGTAGAGGTCCTTGTCGACCGGAGGTGGCGGCTCGATCTTGTTCTTGATGCCGTCCAGGCCGGCCATCAACTGGGCCGCAAACGTCAGGTACGGGTTGCCCGACGAGTCGGGACAGCGGAATTCCAGCCGCTTGGCCTTGGGGTTGTTGCCGGTGATCGGGATACGCACACACGCCGATCGGTTGCGCTGGCTGTAGACCAGGTTGATCGGGGCCTCATAGCCGGGAACCAGGCGCTTATAGGAGTTGACCGTGGGATTGGTAAAGGCCAGCAGCGACGGCGCGTGATACAGCAAACCGCCGATGTAGTGACGGGCGATGTCCGACAGGCCGGCGTACCCCTCGTCGTCGTACATCAGCGGGACGCCGTCCTTCCACAGCGACTGGTGGCAGTGCATACCGGAGCCGTTGTCGCCGAACAGCGGCTTGGGCATGAACGTCACGGTCTTGCCGGCCTGCCATGCGGTTTGCTTGACGATGTACTTGTACATCTGGTGGTCGTCAGCCGCGTGCAACAACGTGTTGAATTTGTAGTTGATTTCGGCCTGGCCGCCGCTGCCGACTTCGTGATGACCCTTCTCCAGGACGAATCCGGCGTTGGTCAGATTGGTCAGCATCTCATCGCGCAGATCGACGTAATGGTCGGTGGGGGCGATCGGGAAGTAACCGCCCTTGGGGCGGACCTTGTAGCCGCGGTTGGGACTGCCGTCGGACTCGGAGTCTTCCCCGGTGTTCCACCACCCGGATGTCGCGTCCACCTTGTAGAACGAGCCGTTGATCGCCGAGTCGAACTTCACCGAGTCGAAGATGTAGAACTCGGCCTCCGGACCGAAGTAGGCGGCGTCCGCGATGCCGGTGCTTATCAAGTAGTTCTCCGCCTTGCGGGCAACGTTGCGCGGGTCGCGTGAGTACAGCTCGAGGGTGAACGGGTCGTGCACGGAGAAGTTCACATTCAGCGTTCTGCGGGCACGGAAGGGGTCGACGGTCGCGGTTTCCGGATCGGGCAGCAGCAGCATGTCGGACTCGTGGATCGACTGGAACCCACGAATCGAAGAGCCGTCGAAAGCCAACCCATCCTCGAACACGTTCTCGTCGAAGACGTAAATCGGAATTGTGAAGTGCTGCATGGTGCCCGGCAGGTCACAGAAGCGGACGTCGACATACTCGATGTTCTCGTCCTTGACGAGCTTGAAGATGTCGTCGGCGGTATGTTCGGACACCGCGTGCTCCCTTGCTTGAAAAATGGCGCGCTGACGGCGAACCTAGCCCGCCGCGGTCTTCTCCGCGACCGGACGCCGGCCGCTACACCACTGCTATTTCGTCCGCGTGACAAGGTTGAGTCGAACCTGTTGCGCCACAACTACGTCCGAGTCTCTCCGGTGGCGCTATCCGACATAGTGTCCGATAGTCGTATGAACACGACGCCAACGAGTGGTGTCAGCCGAGGTGGGAGTCGTCATGCCGCAAACCACAAAGCCACGGCCAACCGATGCGGTTCCCCGGATCGAGCGAAAACCGGACCATCCGCAGCATACGAAACCCGTTTCTCGCCAGACGCGCGAGATCATGCACCGCGAAATCATCATCGCCGGTGACGATCCGCTGGCGAAGACGATCGCCGAGGAACTCAGGGGTGCCGGCGCGCGAATCATCCAGATCAACACTGCCGCCGATCTCCTCGGCGCCGGGGTACATCGCGCGCGCGCCGTCGTCTGCGCTGGACCAAACGACGCGGTCAATCTTGAAATCGCCTTGCTGGCAAGAGAATATAGCTCGACCGTCCGCGTGGTGGCGCGTCTGGGCAACGACGTGCTGCGCGAAGCGGTGGCCGAAGTGAACGGCCCTGGCGCAGTCTTGGATGTCGCCGATCTTGCCGCGCCATCGGTCGTCGAAGCGGTTCTATCCCGCAACGCGCATCAGTTCCAAGCTGCCGGTACCGAATTCGTCGTCTGGGGTGCCGAGGCACCGCGCGACGCGACCTTGCGCGAGATCTACGCCGATCTGGCACCGGTGGCAGTGGTGCACGGCAAGAACTCACCCGCCCCCGGCGAGGTGGTGCCCTGTCCGGGACGGGATCTGCACGTCTACGCCGGCGACTGGACCTCGATGATCGGCGTCAAAGACGAAATGGAAGCGCGCGGAATCACCGTGCCTCCCAGGACCGCGACTCGCTCAGGCAACTCGCGAGTGCGACGTGTAATCGATGCCGCGCGCGCCATGCGCGACGACGCGAACCCGTTGCTTTTTCCCTCATTGGCGTTCGCACTGTTCCTGACGCTCGGCTCGACGGCCGTGTTTCGCTTCACCTACCAGCACCCGCGGATGACGTGGATCGACGCCCTGTATTTCGCTTCCGAGACAATCACCACCGTCGGCTACGGCGATTTCAGTTTCGCCCAACAAACCCCTTGGCTACGGCTGTTCGCCGTCGCGTTGATGTTCGGCGGAGTGATCGTTACCGCCGTCCTCGTCGCGTTCCTGGCCGACCTGATGTTGTCGCGCCGCTTCGTCAAAATGGCCGGGCTGCGGCGCGCACGTCATATGCGTGGCCATGTCGTCGTTGTCGGACTGGGCTCGACCGGCATCCGCGTCGTCAGCGACCTGACCGCTGCCGGCTACGACGTCCTGGTCATCGAGCAGGACGAGAACAACCGCTTCCTGCCGACCGCGGCCCGACTCGACGTACCGGTGATTTTCGGGGACTCGACGATGCGCCAGACGCTGGAGTCAGCGCGCGTCGAACGTGCCCGCGGTGTGGCGGTGGTGGCCGGGCACGACATGAAGAACATCGAGACCGGCATCGTGCTACTGGAGATCCTGGGATCCGATACCAAGGTGCCGATTGTCATGCGCGTTCAAGGCCGCGCGCTCAGCACCGCGGTGAATCGGCGGTTCGGCTTCGAAAATGTGCGGTCGGTCGTCGACCTGGCGGCCCCCTGGTTCATCGGCGCCGCGATGGGCCTGCAGGTCCTGGGCACATTCTGGGTTGGGCAGCGTGCCTTCATGGTCGGCGCGATGCTGGTGGCGGCGGGCAGCGAGCTTGATGGACTGCGAATGATGGATCTGTCCACCGAAACCCGTGTCATTGCGATCACCGGGCCCGACGGTCCGGTCAGCTTGCGCCCCCGCCGCGGCGCGCATATGAAAGCCGGTGACACCGTCTACCTGATCGGCCCCTACCGCGAGTTGATCGCGATGCTGCGCAAGGGTCAGCCTCCACCACAGACCTCGACCACCAGTGGGCTCGCCGCGGCACTCGCGGCCGCCCGTTCGCCGCATAGGCCACAACAAACGCGCCGGCCGAGCTGGGCGCAAGAAGCGGAAGTGTGACGCACTGGCAACCTTGCCATTGACTAATGTCACCATTTGCGGTTGACTCCGTCGCATGACGGACGACGCTGTCCCGGCCCGCGGATCGCTGCGCTCCCGCGGTGCGGCCCTGGTCAGTGCGTTGACGTTGCGGCAGATCAGCACGGTACTGCCGCCTGAGCAGGCCACGGGTTTGACGCGATAGCAGGGAAGGCGGGCTAGATGCTTGGGCTATTCCGGGGATCCAGCAAGGTGACCCACAACGCGCTTGCGGTGGTGACAGGTGCGGGCAGTGGGATCGGTGCGGCATTCGCCACCGAGCTCGCGCGCCGCGGCGGTCGAGTCGTCTGCAGTGACATCAATCAAGTCGCCGCCGCGAAAACCGCCAGCACGATTACCGACAGCGGCGGTGAGGCCGTGGCAATCCCATGCGACGTTTCTCAATTCGACGACGTCAGCGCGCTGGCCGCCCAGTCGGAATCGTGGTTCGGCGCCGCGCCCACGCTGGTGATCAACAACGCCGGCGTCGGCTCCGGCGGTGCGCCGATCGGCGAACTCCCCCTTGACGACTGGCACTGGGTGCTGGGCATCAACCTGTGGGGACCGATCCACGGCTGCCACGTATTCGCGCCGATCCTGCGATCGGCCGAACCGTCGGACCGCCCGCGGGGCATCATCAACGTCGCCTCCGCCGCCGCCTTCGGCGCTGCGCCCAGCATGGCCGCCTACAACGTCAGCAAGGCCGGGGTATTGTCGCTATCGGAGACCCTGGCCGCCGAATTATCGCACAGCGCAGTGAAAGTCACGGTGCTGTGCCCCACGTTTGTCAAGACAAACATCGTCGAATCGGGCCGCATCCCAGAGCGGACAACCCAATTCGCAAACCGGGCCATGCGGTGGATCGGGCTTTCGCCGGAGAAGGTCGCACGCGTGTGCCTGGACACCCACGATCGCGGCGAACTGTATTGCATGCCGCAGCTCGAAGCCAAGATCGGCTGGAACATCAAACGTTTGGTACCGGGCACATTCACCCGGGGAATGGGCTTGGTATCCCGGGTCGCCCCGCTCTCATAGCACCAATCCAAAGGAGGATCCGGTGAGTATCGATATGGAAACGATGCTGACAAAGATCAAGGATCGGCAGTGGGCGCTAGCCGACATCGACTGGGACGCGCCCGGCGCCGAGATGATTACCGACGAACAACGTCCACAGCTCAAAGCTTTCATGGCCGACCTGTGCTGGATCGAGAACATCGGCGCAAGAGGCTTTGCAGCCCTAGCGAAGAAAGCACCAACACCGACAGTCTCCGAGATCTACCGCTACTTCCACGCCGAGGAGCAGCGCCACGCCAACGCGGAACTGGCGCTGATGAAGCGCTGGGGCATGCTCGAGGACGGCGAGGTTCCCGAGCCGAACGTGAATATTCGGCTGGCCATCGACTGGCTGGACCGCTGGGCCGACGACATGCCGTTGTCGCTGCTCGGCACGGTCATCCCGATGCTCGAAGTCGCACTGGACGGCGCCCTGTTGAAGTTCCTCCTCGACGAGGTGTACGACCCTGTTTGTCATCAGGTTTTCGAAAAGATCAATAACGACGAATCACGCCATCTGGCCGTCGATTTCGAAGTTCTCGACATGATTGGGCACGCGAAGATCCGACGGTTGCTGATCGACTTCGTCGGCCACAATGCCACTCCGGGTCTCATCATCGGCGCGATCATGGGAGCACCGTTGATCAACAGGATCCGTAATGAAATCACCGACATGGGCATGGAGCCCGAGCGGCTTTACCGCGCCGTCAAACGATTCAAAGAGCTCGGCGACCGCGGCGAATACACCAGGCGGGTACCAACTTATCGGTTCCTGAGGCGCTACGCCGGAGTGGTCACAAATCCACGCCACCCGTACCACCTGCTGGCCAATTCAATGGTGTGGCTTTCCGACCGGTATCCGCGGCCTCTGCTGCCGTCGGTACCTACCTGGGTCAGGGAAGTCACTCACGAGCCGGCGGCGTGATCATGGCGAAAACACACACCTACGCAACGCTGATCGTCGGAGCCGGCTTCAGCGGGCTGGGTGCCGCCATCAAGCTGGCGCAGGCCGGCGTCGACGACATCGTCATCCTGGAGCGCAGCGACCGGGTCGGTGGAACCTGGCGCGACACCAGCTATCCTGGTGCCAGCTGTGACATCCCATCGCTGCTGTACTCGTTTTCGTTCGTCAAGAACCCGAGCTGGTCGCGGACCTACTCCCCGGCCGGCGAGATCCGCCGACACCTCGAGGACATGGCCACCCGGTTCGACATCCGCCGCCGCATTCAGTTCGGCCAGGAGGTCACCGGGTTGTCGTTCGACGACAGCGCCGGAGCGTGGACCGCAACCACGTCCGCCGGCAAGCGTTTTCGGGCCCGCACCGTCGTGCTGGCATCCGGGCCGCTACCCGACTCCAGCTTCCCCGAGATCCGCGGCATCGACTCCTACCGGGGCAGGAAAATCCACAGTGCCCGCTGGGACCACGACTACGACTTCGCCGGCAAGCGGGTCGCGGTCATCGGCACCGGAGCCAGCGCCATCCAGATCATCCCGGAGTTGGTCAAGCAGGCCGAGTTCGTCAAGGTCTTCCAGCGCACCCCGGGTTGGGTGCTGCCGCGGTTGGACGTCGCCACTCCGCCCGCTGTGCAAGCGGTGTTCACCAAAGCCCCTGCAATTCAGCAGCTTGCCCGCCAAGCACTGTTCTGGGGACACGAGGCCAGCGCCACCGCACTGGTGTGGAACACCCCACTGACCTCGTTGGTCGCCCGGCTGGGCCGCTTGCACCTGCGCCGTCAGGTCAAAGACCCGTGGTTGCGCCGCCAGCTGACACCCGATTTCACTCCGGGCTGCAAACGCATGCTGGTCTCCAGTGACTACTACCCTGCGCTGCAACGCGACAACTGCAAGCTCATCGACTGGCCGATCGCGACATTGAGCCCCGTCGGTATCCGCACCAGCGACGGTGTCGAACACCATCTGGATTGCATCGTGTTCGCCACCGGGTACGACGTGCATTTGACGGGTCCACCGTTTCCGGTCGCCGGGCTTGGTGGACGCCTGCTGGGCACCGAATGGGCTAGGGGCGCACAGGCTTACAAGAGTGCCAGCGCACACGGGTATCCGAACCTGTTCTTCATGACCGGTCCTAACTCCGGGCCCGGCCACAACTCGCTGCTGGTCTACATCGAAGGTCAGCTCGACTACGTCGTACGCGGTGTCACTACCGTCTTGGACAACAACCTGCGTTACCTCGACGTCCGCAAAGACGTCCAGCACCGGTACAACCGACGCATCCAGCGGCGGCTCACCAAGACGACCTGGATGTCCGGCTGCAGCAGTTGGTATCTGACCAAGGACGGTTTCAACGCGTCGATGTACCCGGGGTTCGCCACCCAGTACCTTCGACAGATGCGGGATTTCCAGTTCGCCGACTACGACGCGGTCGAGCAAGCTGCCGTCGCCGTCAGTTCCTCCGCCTGAACGATGGCTCCCAACCGACCGTCACGAGCAGAGACCGGCACCATCGCCGGGGTCTTGGCCAACCTGCGCCGCGCACCCAAGCGCGTCCGACGGCAGTCGCGGGAGGTCATCGAAAACGCGGTGACGCAGCTCTTCGACGCGGCGGTCCGTCACCCCCACGGTGCGGGTTCCGGCGAATACCGCATCGACGACCTGGCCCGGCTGGCCGGCAGCACGACCCGCAACGTCCGCGTTTACCGCGATCGCGGGCTGTTACCACCGCCGCTGCGGGTCGGGCGGATTGCGCTGTACAACGACACCCATCTGACCCGGCTGCGGCTGATCACCTCAATGCTCAACCGCGGATACAACATTGCGCACGTTCGCGAGATGCTCAGTGCGTGGGAAGAGGGCAAAAATCTCGGCGATGTGCTCGGCCTGGAATCCGCGATCGTGGGCACCTGGACCACTGAAAAGTCGCAGACCATGCCGCTGGCCGAGGCGCAACGACTCATCAATGACGCCAACGCATTCGAGCGACTGGTCGGACTGCGGGTGATCCACGTCGACGGCCCCCAGGCCACCATCACACGGCCGAAGCTGATCGATGCATTCAACGAGATCCGAAGCTACGGCGTCAGCATGGACAAACTGATCGACCTGCACGAGCACATCGTCCCGCTGGTCGACCAGATCAGCGAGATGTTGGTGCGGGCCGGAGCCGAACACGTCGCCGACCGGATCAAACCGCGCGAAGCCCTGCCCGCCGACACCGAAATCGCTGAGCTGATCACCATGCTGGTGCGGTTTCGCAGCCAGGCCGTCGCATCCGTCACCGCGACCCTGGCGTCGTCCATCGAATCGACCATCGAATCGATGGTCAGCAGCATCCTTGCCGAATATTTGGAGCGGTCGCCGGACGCCGACGTCGGCTAGCGCGCACCGCGACGGGCAACCAGATGCGGTGCCAGCGTGGCCAGCTTCTCGCAGGTCTCCTCGAATTCGCGCTCCGGCTCCGACGCGGCGATGATGCCGGCCCCGGCCCGCAGCCAGGTTCGCCCGTCATGTTCGTAGGCGCTGCGCAGCGTTAGTGCCGCGTCGAGCCCGCCGTCAGCCGAAAACATCACTACCGCACCGGAATACAACTCACGGGGGCTGTCGTCGAGGCGCAGGATGGCGTCCATACCGGCAGCCTTCGGGATACCTGACGCGGTGACCGCGGGAAACAGCGCCTCCAGCGCATCCATCCGGTCCTTGGAGGCATCCAGCCGCCCGGTGACCGTCGAGCCGAGGTGTTGCACGCTACCGCGCTCACGCACCGTCATGAAATCGATGACCGCGGCGCTACCGGGTTCGGCGACCTCGGTGATCTCCAGCAGCGAGCTGCGCACCGACATAGCATGCTCGACAATCTCTTTGCTGTCGGACTCCAGTTCGTCGCGGGCTTGGCGGTCGAGCGCCGCGCCGCGGCCCAGCGCCCGGGTGCCGGCCAGCGGCTCGGTGATTACCGCGCCGTTGTCGTGCACCGCGGCCACCACTTCCGGGCTATAACCAAGAGCCCGAAAACCGCCGAGGCGCAGCAGGAATGATCTAGCAGGGGTGTTATGTCGCCGTGCCCGCCGATACGTCGACGGGAAGTCGAGCGCGAAGGGCACATCGACGCAACGGGACAGGATCACTTTGTGGTAGCGACCGGCGGCGATCTCGCCGACGGCGGCGGCGACCCGCGCGCGGTAATCGGCGCCATCAGTGGCGATTTCGATCTCCGACGCCGGTGGCGCGGGTGACAGACCTTCGCTGAGCAGCCGGCCCACCGCGTCGCGGTGGCGTTCCTCGGCGTCGAACAATTGGACCGCGTCGTCGGTCACCACAATGCGGGTGCGGGGCCAGAACACTCGTGCCAGCGGAGTGTGGGGCGCCAACCGTTCTTGCAGACCGAAGCGATACGCGCCGAACTCGAAGGCGATCCACCCAAACAGCTGGTCGGCTTCCAGCAACAGCCGGTCGACGGCCTCGCCGAGCGCCGGCCCGGGCCGGCCGGACCAGGTTTGTCGCTGCGTGACAGCGTCGCGGGTGATGCGCAGCTCGTCGCTGTCCAATTCGACCATGGCCAGCACGCCGAGCGCGATCTCCCACTGGCCGTCGTGTTCGTAGAGAAGGTATTCGTCGCCGTCGCGCTCAGGCAGCGTCGCGGCAAGCTCGGCCGCAAGGTCCGCCGGGGTGATCTCGGCCGGCAACGGGAACGAGTGTGACGGGGTGCCTGCTGGGCTGGTTTCGACACCGACTTCGGTCACGCTTAGTAAATGTAGCCTAACCTATGAAGCCGCGGGGGCTCCCCTCGGCGATAGCCGCCCGTATGCCGGTTTACCACCACTCTTAGTGGCCGCTAATGCCTGCGTCCCACAATCGACGAATCCGACCTACGATCAGGTCAGCCCGCACGCACTCTGAGGAGAGGACAGCATCGTGTTCATCATCCGACTCCTTAACGGGGAAGAGGTCCACGCGGCCGAGGGCGACAAGCTCACGATCAATCAAGAAACCGGCGTGCTCAGCGTTTCCCGGATCGACGGGTTCGAGGAAGTCACGACGCACTATTCGCCGTCGGCGTGGTCATCGGTGACGCACCGCATCAAAGAACCCGTAGTGCGGCAATCGATGATCGGCAACAACAAGAAGTAAGAGTCTGCTTAGGCGCACGCGAATTCGACGGGTAACGCCGCCGGGGATCGAAACGCCATACCCGTCACATGCGGCGTCGGGGCGCTCGCGTCCAACCGCAAATCCGGTAGCCGGTCCAGTAGCGCGTTGATCGCGACCACTGCCTCCATGCGCGCCAGGTGCATGCCCAGGCACAGATGCGGACCGCCGCCGAACGTCAGGTGAGCGATGTTCCTCCGGGCGGGATTGAAGCGGTCCGGGTCCGGATAGCGCTTCGGGTCCCGGTTGGCGGCAGCGACGCTGACGCTGACGTTCGTTCCGACCGGAATCGCGACCCCGCCGAGTTCGCAGTCGCGGGCCGCCACCCGCATCACCGTGGTGATCGGCGGCTCCCAGCGCAGCGCCTCCTCGAATGCGCCGCGGATCAGGTCGTGGTCGGCCCGCACCGCATCGAGCTGCTCGGGATCGGTGAGCAGGGCGACCAGCAGGTTGCCCGACGCGCGGTAGGTCGTCTCCACTCCGGCCGGCAGGATCAGCAGCAGGAACGCGAAGATCTCGTCGTCGGACAGCCGCGCCCCGTCGATCTCGGATTCCGACAGCATGGTGATCAGATCATCCTGCGGATTGCGCCGCCGCTCGGCGAGGATCTCGCTGAAATACGCCTTCAACGCCGCGGATGCGGCGATTCCGCAATCCCAGTTGTAGACCACGTTGAGCAGCTCGATCGACAGCCGCTGGAAGCGGTGGTAGTCCCGCCGCGGCAAACCCATGATTCGGGCGATCACCTGTACCGGGAACGCGAAGGTGAAATCGCGGGCCAGCTCGGCTCGTCCGCGCGGCGCGAAGCTGTCGATGAGTTCGTGGACCACCACCTCCACCAACTCGTCGCGCCAGCGGTCCAGCAACGCGGCGCGGAACGACGGGGATACCAGCGCCCGGCTGGCCCGGTGCTCGACGCCCCCGAGCTCGAGCAGGGTGCGGCCCATGACCGGGCCCATGATGCTGTCGTAGATCGACGAGGAGTACGTGTCGGGGTGGGTGAGCACGGTCTGGCACTCGTCATAGCCGAGCACCGTCACCCCGGATTGCATTGTCCCGTTTGAGGCTTCGGCGAACGGGCTGCCGACCATCACCCGGTTGCGCGACCGTGCCTCGCGCAGCCGCTCGTGCACGTTGTCCATCTGCATGAGCAGCCCGCCCTGCAGTTCAGCAGGGTCGAACTCGTTAGCGGCCCGTGTCATGAGGCGGACACCGTCTGGGTGTCGCGGCCGGACCGCAGCACGGTGCCCGGCAGCGCGCCGGTCGCGACGCCGTCGCGGCACACTTCGACGCCGCCGACCAGCACCGAGGCGATCCCGTGGGCGTCGGCGACCAACCGTGGCGCACCGGCGGGCAAGTCGTAGTGGGTGCGCTCCGGCCCGTGGTCGATCGTGGCCGGGTCGAACAGCACCAGGTCGGCGTGCCAGCCCGGCGTGATCCGGCCCCGTTCGGCCAGCCCATAGAGCCGGGCCGGCACATCGGTGAGCAGCCGGACCGCTTCCTCGAGCGTCACCACCTGGTGCTCGCGGACGCCGTGGCCGAGCAGCGACGTGGTGTAGATCGCGCCGCACATCATGTCCAGGTGCGCGCCCGCATCGGAGCCGCCGATGACGGCATGCGGCGAGCGCCACACCTCGGCACGCGCCCGCCAGTCGGCGACGTCGTTACCGAACGGCGCCGGCGTCAGTCCGGTGCGCAGCTCATCGGCGATCACGATGTCGAGCAAGGTGTCGAACGGCTCTCCACCACGGGCCGCAGCCACCTCCCCGACACTGCGGCCGGTCGCGTCGGAGTTCTCAGGCGCGAAGGTCTCGACGATGATCAACCGTGCCCAGTTCGCCAGGCCGCGCAGCATGCCGGCCTCCTCCGATTGGGCGCCGTCGTTGAGCCGGCGACGCACCTCCGGATCGGCCAGCGCGGCTAACCGTTCGGGCACCGGCAGGTGCATCGTGTCGCGCCAGCCGGGCAGCCCGTCGAGCACGAACCCAGTGAGGAACGACAGCCGAATCTGCATGGAGTGCGGCAGGGTCAGCGCGATTACCCGGCCGCCGCGTTCGGCCGCGACCTCGGAGGCACGCAGCTGCCGCTGGTGCCCGGCCGGGTTGGCCGCCGACACGCCGAGCAGGTTCCAGTTGAGCGGACGATCGGCGGCCACCGACATGTCGGTGAGCAATGCGACCTCGTCGTCGGAAAAGCCTTGCAGGCAGCCGGGAATGATTGCTTCCAGCGTGGTGCCCGGATGGTCGCGGACGCCGGTCGCCAATGCCAGTAGCTCGTCACGAGATGCGCTGCGTGACGGCACCGGCTGGCCCGCGCCGTCGTTGTGGGTCTGCGACTGGGAGGTGGAAAACCCAAGCGCGCCATCGGCTAACGCCTCGTGCAGCAGCTCGACCATTCGGTCGACCTGCCCGGGGGTTGCGTGACCGCCGACGGCGTCCTCCCCCATCGCCGCCAGCCGAAGTGCCGAATGCCCAACCAGGAAGCCGGCGTTGACGGCGATGCGACCGTCGAACCGTTTGAGCCAGTCGCCGAATGACGACCACTGCCAGTCCAGCCCGGCACGCAACGCGTCAAGCGGCATGCCCTCGACCCGGGCGAGCATGCGGGTCAGGTAGTCCTGCTGGTCGGCGGCCACCGGCGCCAGCGTGAATCCGCAATTACCGCCGAACACGGTGGTAACGCCGTGCTGCACCGACGGGCTCGCGGTCGGGTCCCAAAACAGCTGCGCGTCGTAGTGAGTGTGCAGGTCGACAAAGCCCGGCGTTAACGTCAGACCCTGTGCATCAACGGTTTTCGTCGCCATATCATCGATGTCACCGACCGCGGCGATCCGCCCCTTGCTGACGCCGACGTCGCCGTGAAACACCGGCGCACCTGTGCCGTCAACAATCTCGGCGTCACGAATCAGCAGATCGAGCACGAGGGTCTCCTTTCCTGATGGCGGCGACCCGCTGCGCCCGGCGCCGCGGCGCTTGCGATCGCCGCTACGCGTTGGTCAGCCACCCGTCGTCGGGCAGCGGGTGGCGGAAAAGCTCTGCGGCGTTGCGGTGAGTGATCCGCGCGGCATCCCGTGCGGGCAGGCCCGCGACATTGCGCGCGACAACTTCCTGGGTGTCCGGCCACGTCGAGTCGGCGTGTGGGTAGTCGCTTTCGACGAGGATGCGCTGAGCCCCAATGGCGTCCAGCGCGCCGAACGCTGACGGGTCATCGATCGAACAGAACCAGAAGTTGCGCCGCAGCACCTCGCTCGGCAGCAGATCGTCCTTCCATGCTCCGCCCTCGCGGCCCGAAGCCGAGTGCGCCAGAACGTAATCCGCGCGGTCAGCCAGCATCGCCGCCCAGCCGAGCCCACCTTCGGCCAGTTCGATGTTCAGTCGCGGGAAGCGAGTCGGGATGCCCGACCACAGCATGTCTGCGCAGGCGACAAGACCATTGACCGGAAACAACGTGGTGATGGTCTCGAACGGGGTGTCCGGCGCGGGAATCGGCGCCCACTGGGCAGATCCGGTGTGCAGGCAGACGACGGTGTCCGTCTCCTCACAGGCGGCGAAGAAAGGGTCCCACACTCCGCTGTGCAGGCTGGGAATCCCGCACTGCGCCGGCAGCTCCGGGAAGCTCACCGCCTTGAAACCGCGAGCGGCGTTGCGGCGCAACTCTTCGGCGGCCAGCTGCGGGTCGGCCAGCCACGGCAGCTGCAGCGGAATGATCCGCTCCGGGAAGCTGCCGGCCCAGACCTCGAGTTGCCAGTCGTTCCAGGCCCGCAGCACGGCCAGCCCCAGCTCCGGGTCGTCGCTCTTCCAGAACACAGTCCCGGAAAATCCGGCGATCAGCGACGGGAAGTTCAGCGAGGCCCAGATCCCGGCCAGGTCCATGTCAGCGATCCGGGCCTTGATGTCCCAGCAGCCACGGCGCATCTCCTCGAAGCGCGCAGCCTCCATGCTCCAGTCCTCGCGCGGCCGTCCGACCACCGCGTTGAGCCCGATGTTGGGGTAGTCGCGGTCCTCATAGCGCCAGACCTGCCGGCCGTCGTCGGTCTCCACGATCCGCGGCGCCCGGTCGGCCAGCGCGGCGGGAAGCCGCCCGTCGAACATGTCGGGCGGCTCGATGACGTGGTCGTCGACGGAGATCAGGACGTGCTGCCGCTCGCGGGGAGCAGGGTCCGGCAGCAGCGCCATACCTGACGACTATCGTCGGTTTTCGGCGAGTGTCAACGCTATTTTTGCAATGAATACAAAGATCGGGCTATTCCTCTGATTGGTTCGTCAGAGTTCGTGGTCGCTCTTTATTACCTCAGCCGCACGTTCACCGATGATCACGCATGGAGCCATGGTGTTGCCGGTGGTGATTCGCGGCATGACGGAGGCGTCGGCGACGCGGAGGTTTTCCACTCCGTAAACCTTGAGGGTGCCGTCGACGACGGACATCGGATCGCGGCCCATTTTTGCGGTCCCACAGGCGTGCCAGTAACTGGTGGCGGCATCGCGAACGAACGCGTGGAGCTCGGAGCATGTCAGGTTGCCGGGCATGACTTCGCGGCTGACGAACGGACGAAGTGGGCTGGAGTTGCCGATTTCACGACACAGCGCGACGCAGGCGATGGCGGCCTCGAGGTCATCCGGGTCGGCCAGCATGTTGGCGTCGACGCGAATCGGGTCGTGCGGATGGGGTCCCGTCAACTGCAAACGACCGCGGTTTTCGGCTGCGCAAGCCCGCCGACTAAACTCCATCCCGAAGTCGGCAGCCCAAATCTCGCCACCGTTTCCGCTGGGGCATAAGGAATTTCTGCTTGGCAGACAAACACGTCGGGGCTCTCCGATGTGGGCATCGTCGTCCAGTACAGGGTGGCCTCGGACATGTTGTTGCGCGGTGGCAGCGGGACCTGATACTCCCACACGCAGTAGAAGGCGACGTGGTCTTGGAAGTTGCGGCCGACGCCGGCAAGGTGCTGTCGCACCTCGATACCGAAGCGTCGCAGCTCGGTCCGGTCACCAATACCGGAGTGCATCAACACTTTCGGAGTTTGCATCGCGCCCATCGAGAGCACCACTTCACGGTCGGCAGCAATTACCCGGGTGGTGCCGCGGTGGAAGATCTCGACACCGGTTGCGCG
>Ga0335072_10003855_pt1 | contig 22422 bp, 19 predicted proteins | sample Lox_Sample_21_FD_206725 | JGI IMG/M metagenome (GOLD analysis project Ga0335072, IMG submission 206725) | Soil microbial communities from Loxahatchee National Wildlife Refuge, Florida, United States - Lox_Sample_2.1 | ecosystem: Environmental > Terrestrial > Soil > Wetlands | place: USA...
GGCTTCCGAACAGACTTATGGCCATTTCGATAGGTCGAATTGGAATGATTCTCTCTTCGGCGTGTGAGATTTCCACAGAATCGCAAGGCGGCCCCAAAGTGTCGGATGATCCTTGATAAAGGCGGCGCAGGCTGGGACAGTAATGGAGACTTTCGTGCCTGTCTGACCATTGGCTTCGATGGAGAACCGCGCCCTCAATTGCAGCGCTCGTTCTTGCATCCCCAAAATACCGAAATGGCCGACTTGGTGCTCCTGGTCGCCAATAGTAGAGTTGAAACCAATCCCATCATCCGCAATCGTCAAGCGCAGATATCGCTTTCTATAATCAATTGAAACTTCGACCTCGGCACACTGAGCGTGTACATACGCATTCCGCACTGCCTCTCGGGTGATGTCCATCAATTGCTGAGAAGTCTCGAACACTATCGGCCGCGGCTCACCGGAAACCCTTATTCGATATGTAGGCACTTCGCCTCCGGTCATGTTGCTCCCGATGGCAGTCAGGGCGCCAACGAAGTCCTTGCGTTCAACATCCGCATGACGAAGCGCGACAATCCTGTCTCTTCCTTCGGAGATAATTGCTTTTGCCTGTGCAACCACGACAGCTATCTCATCGCGCCGATCTTTGGGGAGATCTAGGTCCTCCGCCCACATTTGCAATCGAAACACCAATGCCTGGATGCCCTGTAGCACAGTATCGTGGAGGTCCCGCGCTATTCGTTCACGCTCGGCGTGGCAAGCATCCGTTTGCTGACGAATTCGGACATTGATAAACGCGACTCGAAAATAATGGATGAGCGCGACACAAGTGACGATGGTTAGCGCGCCGAACAGGCAAAAGGCAGGATTGAAGGGTGTCATAGGCAGGCTATGGGTTGTGTGCTGCTCTGAAAAGAAATGCCTTAGGGAGACGTGGACGGCGCTGAGTCGCGCCCTCGCAGACGCCAAAATCGATTTCTTGGCGCAGGTCAGGTACTTTGCTCGACGATTGGCACGCACGCTCAAGGTAGCGCGTCAATGCCCCTTCGTGCGGAAGTATCTCTGTCGCAAACCACTCCTCCAATCCCGTGTCCATCTGACGCCCAAGCTTTGGCCTTCTCGTCGGCAAGTCACCCACCTCTGCCGGATTGCAGAATGGAGTCAAGCTGGCGCTCGTCTGTGCGACCAAAGCGCTTGAACAACATCGGGGTTTGATCCGCCTCGAGGCCCCTTGGACGCATTTGATCGCTCCTCGATTCGTTCCGCGAGTAAACTATGAGGCGAAAAGGCGCGAAGGCGACAGCCCCGGATGGTCGGGTGTTCGCAGTATATAGTGCGCTTCCAGTGAATCTTTTGCGCCACATGGATGATCCGAACGGATCGACCTCAACGTCAAAAGGAAGATCGCCTGCGCGTCTTTGGCTGATTCTAGAAGCGCCTCCATCCGAAGAGCCGGGCGTCCACCGACCAGGCACCCGGCCCGAGTAGGGCAAGCGCGACACCCAGCACTCCAACGACTACGTAGTACGCCCGATCTGCGGGGTGTGCGAACGCGTCCCACAGCGCGGTGATCGCAACCAATCCCGCAACGACCGGGGTCCCAAAACCAGTGATCAGGAGAAGGCCCAAACTGATCAAGAAAACCGCAAAGAGAGTGGCTCCGAGGGGCGGTGGAGCGCGCAATCCCGCAGCGCCGTGACACACCACGGCCGTGCCCGCAAGCAATCTTATAAGCAAGAGCCCGAGGCCGGGCGGACCGCGAGCGAAGGTAAAGAATAATCGGCGCACGCCCGGAAGGCTAAAACCCGTCCGAGGTACCTGGTAACTGTCGAAAGACTGAACGCATCCGTCCTTTCGGACCAGCTAGACCTCGATGATGCCGCGCTTCAGCGCGATCATGGCGGCGTGGGTGCGGTCGTTAGCCTCGAGCTTTGCCATAATGTTGCGGATCTGCCCCTTGATCGTGCCTTCACTCAAGGAGAGCTTTGCCGCAATTTCTTTGTTGGCTTCGCCTTCGGCGATCAGGCGCAGAACACGGATCTCCGCGGGCGTGAGCGCCTCTTCGGTTGCATGCTCAGCGAGCTGGAAGGAGGCTTCGGATGAGAGCGCTTTCTTGCCTGCGTGGACAGCACGAATCGCCTCCACAAGCTCCTTGTACAAGGCGTTCTTAAGGAGGTAGCCTCGCGCCCCCGCCTTGAGTGCGCGCAGCACCTGGACGTCCCCGACATAGGTCGTGAGCACGATGATTCGCGCCGAGGGAGACTCCGAACGAATCGCCGTAATCGCATCGAGGCCGCTCATTTCGGGCATCTGCAAGTCCATCAACGTGATGTCCGGCCGCAGCGCGCGAAATTGCTGCAGGGCTTCGCGACCCGTCGCGGCTTGGCCAACCACGTTCATATCCGATTCGGTAGCAATGAGCCCCGCGATTCCCTGGCGAACGACGTGATGATCATCGACGACCAGAATGCGGATGAGATTTGCCTCGCTAGTCATGATTCGATCGGTGTGCGCGCTCCAAAGAGCTTCCGGAGTAACCACCCACGCCTTACAGCCGGGGATACTGAGTAAGCGAGCGGCCCCGGGATAGTGAGTTCAACTTCCGTGCCCGAATCCGGCGCCGTCCACAGGGTGAGGATACCACCCAGCAGCTTCGCGCGCTCACGCATGCCGGGTATGCCGTAGTGCCCGGCTTGACCTTCTTCGCGCAAGAACCGCGGATCGATACCCTTGCCGTCATCGCGCACTCGCAAGCGCAGCTCGCGCTCGTCATAGCACAGATCCACTTCAATGCGCTTGGCGTCCGCGTGCCGAAAGGCGTTGCGCAAAGACTCACCCGCGATCCGGTAAATTTCATCCCGCACGAGTGGGCGCAGCGTCTGGGGCGTGCCGGTGACATCGACGCGCGGCAGCATGGAGCCGTGCTCGGAATCTTGACCCGCAAGTGCCTCGCCGAGGGTCTTGATCGCCGCCGCCAGATCGTCGCCCCCGACAGTTAAGGCCCGCAATCCCTGGACCGCATCCCGACCCTCGGTGATCGCGTGGAAGGCGTCGTCGATCGCAACGCCGAGGGTCTCCTTCGCCTCAGCCGAGCGCGCAGGCAGGAGCTTATAGGCCGTCTGAAACTTGAGCAGCAGGCCGTGAAAGCTCTGCAGCAGCGTATCGTGCAGATCGCGTGCGATGCGCTCGCGCTCGGCCATACGCTCCTCGAGCCGATCGCGGACCCGCGCCGTCACCTGGTGCCCTCGTAGCCATGCGAGAACCCACACGGCCAGCGCGCCCGTCCCAACACATAAGGAGAGAAACCAGCCCGTCTGCGTGAACGCGGGCGGAATGGTGAAGCCGAGTGACGCGCCGTTCTCGTTCCAAACCCCGTCATTGTTGGCGGCGATCACCCGGAAGGTGTAGTTCCCGGGATGAAGGTTGGTATACAGCGCTTGACGCGCGACGCTAATCGGGCGCCAGTCCGAATCGACGCCCTCGAGACGATAACGGTAGCGCACCTTCTGAGCCGCGGTGAGACTCAAGGCCACAAAGTCAAAGCGGACCGCCGTCGTCCGAACGGGCAGCCTAAGGCCCGGCGTGGGATCGAGGGTCTGATCGCCGGCCGTCAGCGTGCGAATGATCACGGGCGGTGGCACACGGTTATGTATCTGGTGGGCGGGATCCAGCGCATAGATCCCTCCGGTCGTGGAGAACCACAACTTCCCATCAGACGTCTGCGCGACCGTCGGTAGCGGTCGAATGGCTGATGCGCTTTCGAGCAGACCATCAAATGCGCCGATCGTCTCGCCTTTGACGCGATACGATGAGTTGAGGCGGTTCTTATCGAGCTCGCTCGCCTCGAGATGCACAATGCCCGTCGGGGTGTTGAGCCACAAATCGCCTTGCGCGCTCTCAGCGATGCCCGTAATGCCCCCGAGGGGTAGTTCCGGCGCGGTGGGCACGGTGTAAAAGTGCTGCCCGTCAAAACGTGCCAGCCCCAGCTCCCCTCCCAGCCATTGTTCCTTGCGACCTGCTTGATTGGCTAAAACGTTGCCGATACGAAGTCCGTCAGACTTCCCGAACGTGTGGACCTGATCGCCGTCGAGCACCGCGACTGTGCCACCAGGGTAGGAAAACCACAGTCGATCATGAGGGTCTCGAACGATTGTGATGGCGGGGCCTGGCGGAAGTGTAGGGACCCCGCCCGAAGGCTTCCACGAACCGTCCTTCAGCCGAAAGACGCCCGTCCGCATGATCGATACCCAGAGTCCTCCGGATTTGTCCATCGCCATTGCTTGAACCGGAAAACCCACCATCGGCAGCGGCATGGACTCAAGCCGTCCCGCTTGTTGACGCCACAACCCCTTGGGACCGCCGAACCAGACGGCGCCATCGTCTGCGTGGAAAATGCAGCTGACCTCCTGTTTCAGGAGCGGGGTCCAATGACTGTTTTTGTAAAGGCATACCAAATTGTCGGCATTGGTCACCCAAAGACTATCCACCTCGCCCGTCGGTGCAATACCTACGGACGACGCTCCGGACGGTGGACACTTCTGATCTCGACTTGATTGTGGAAGGGCCTCGAGGCGAGGTTCAGAGAATCGATCCAGTCCTGCACTCGTTGCGATCCACACATTTCCCTCGCGGTCGGGGAGCGCTGTGAATGGCAGCCCAGTGAGGCCGTCGGCCTTGGAATAGGCATCTGGGATGTCGTGGGGGGTGAGAGGCACTCCGACTACCGCGCGCTCGGGATGCGTTAGGCGGCGCACGTAACCATCCAAGACGAACCACAGCCCGCCATCGCGGTCCACCACGGGGGGTCCGCGGACGTCGGCTAAACTTCCGACCGTAGCCGGCGGCGGACTTTGGCCGAGGGGCACGAGTTCGTTTGGGTTTTCTTGCACTAGCCAGATTGTTCCCGCTTGGTACCAAACACCGTGGGGTGTGGGCACGTAGCGAAGGCGGTGAAATTGCGGCTCACCTGCGTGGCGGCTCAAGATCTCGTCTGAAGCACCCACCCAGATCGTGCCTTGACCGTCGACAGAGACAGACGGGAAGCGGTACGGGGGAGGCGGCAGTCCCGTTTCCGGCCCGATCATCGACCAGCGCAAACCGTCGAAACGTCCAATGCCACCGGTCGCGGCGACCCACAGAGTCCCGTCCGGTGCTTCAGAAAATCCTAATGGGGAACCCGCAGGTACGCCTTCGTCCGGGCTGTATACCTGCCAGCGGCCGTCCTTCAAACGCGCCACGCCGCCGAACATGAACCCGATCCACACACCGCCGTCGCGCGCGGCAAACACCGTAAACGGCCGCAACGACGAGAGCTTTGGGCTATACGGCATCTCCATACGCTCGAACGCAAGCCCGTCGAAGCGATACAGCCCGGCGGGACCCACCATCCAGAGATAACCGTCATTCGTTTGCGCCAGTGCGTTAATCCGACCGAGTGGTGCTCCGTCACGAGGACCCCACGCGGTGTGGAGGAGTTGCTTGATGGAGAGGTCGGGATTGAGGGCGGCGGCACTGCCGCAGCCAAGGAGCGCAAGAATTGCGAGCGAGGCAAATGTCGTCAGACGAGCCATAAACTCTGCGTTAGGTTTGCTTTTGGCGACATCCCTTGCCACTCAGCAAACTCAGCCTTCAGCATACGCCGAAATGCAAAGACGGGCCCTCGAGCGCGCTCATCGCCTCTATCGCGTTGATGACCAGATTGAGCAAGGGCTCCATAGATCAGTAGATCTTTGAAGCCCAGGGATATTGTAGTCTCATCACGCAAAATTGATGCCTAGGCGGAAGCGGAGTCTGCCTTATCTCATAGCCTCCGTCGCTCGACGGAGGCGTGAGAGCTTTTGTTGACGTTCGGCGAGAAGCATCGCAACACTTTCATTCGCCATCGAGAGGCCGAGGGAAGCTGGATGTATACGGCACTTCAGCCCGTGCCAGGGCGCTAGCGGGGTCAGCACCGACCGATAGGCTATAATCTGCGCCACCGCCAGCGATAAATCCAGGGTTACACCGATCGGCTTCAGTTGCTGCCGCACGCAGCGGCGTTCCTAAACCAATACCCGCAGCTCGAACTGGAGTTTTCAGTTCATGACCGATTCGTCGACCTGGTGGAGGACGGGATCGATGTCGCCATTCGCATCGGCGAAGTGGCCGATTCCGGGCTGCATGCCAAGCGGATTGGCGCCGCGCGACGCATCTGCGTTGCCGCACCGCGTTACCTGGAAGCACATGGCACGCCCGACAGTCCCGCCGAACTGCGCGTCCATAACTGCGTGCTCTACACGCTGCTCGCGACCGGCGCGACGTGGCCCTTCGAGGGAATGCCGGTGAAGGTATTTGGCAGGGTCCGTGGCAACTCGCCCGAGGTGGTGATGAGCATGGCGCTCAACGGGCTGGGCATCGCCATGGCGCCCGCCTTCCTGTTCACAGAAGCGGTGGCGTCTGGTCAGCTGCGCGAGATTCTCAACACCTGGCGCTGCCCGGGCTACCGATCCACGCACTTTACCTCGCCAGGCGCCACGTGCCCGGACGCATCCGATTGTTTGTCGATCACTTGGCACACGCGTTCGCCGCGGATCAGGAGCTAAGGATCTAAAGCCCCCGGAAGAGTCGATCGAGCGAGGCTGACGACGGCTCCCGGCGGCCAGGGATGAAGGGCACATTCCTAAACTGCATCAGCGCCGTGTTCAGCACCCTCGAAGGACGAGATCCGTCGGTTTACGATGGACGTCCGGACTCGGTTCCCGGAACGGTGCTTCGCGAGTGCGGTGGCCTTGGTGTTTGCTGCGGTCGCAATGTGCTGCTCCAGAGGCTGGATAGGCGAGTGTCGAAGCGTGGGACCCCTCCGATCCGTTACCCGCTACGGCACAAACTCCAAGGCCTGGCCATTCAACCGGGGCCAGTGCAGAACCGTCCCGAGACATTTTCCGCTATGGAAGTCGAAGGAGACAACCGTCTCTTCGGCTACGCAGTAAAGATTTCCGTCCGGGCCAAAGCGCAGACCCCGGGGTTTGCGAAAGCTGATCTCTTTGTCAGGCGAAAAGACACGGATGAGATTCCCTCGGAACACGTCGTATTCGCGAATCGTCGTCACGGCATCCGGAGCGCCGAACGGGTACTCGCTTGAAACAAGAATGGTCCCGTTTAGTGAGCGCAAGACATCCAGAGGACTCAGCTCCGGATCGTCGATCAGGGGGAATCGGAGGAACGTACCCTTCCAATTAAAGACCCCGATGCTGTTGTCACCCTCACCGTGCGCCCCAATACCGGATGCAAGTATCACGCGATCGTCGGGGCTGAACGTGAAGCCACGGGGAAATGGCACGACACCCGATGGCAAGATGGAGGTAGCAGGCGTCATCAGATCCTTCGAGAAGGCCAGAATGGTGCGCAAGCCGCGCGATCCAACATAGTAGCGACCGTCGGGTCCCAGAAGGCCCCCGCCCGGGTTAAGCCCCGCAATTGGGCCAGTGTCGCGAACGATTCTGCCTGCGAAGTCGAGCGCCAGCACCCGGTCGCGGCCGCTGTTTACGAATAGCAATCGCTCGACAGACTCGACAGAGAGGCCGCGAGGATCCCCAACTCGCGGGTCATCGCTGAAGACTCCGCGCCTTCTACCACCGAGGTCGAAGGCAAGTAGCGCATCATATCCGTTGCCATTCACGCCACCGGCGCTGGAGACGACAAGCTGCATCGCGCTGCTCCGGTCTTCGGTCGTTTCGTGCGGCAAGCCGGCCACGATGAATCGATGCCCGACCCGCCGCTACAAGGAGCCAAGACTTGCGCCGCCATCAACAAACAGTGTTTGGCCCGTGATGAAACCGGCCGCTTCGCTGGCAAGGAAAGCCACGGCGGCCGCCACTTCCCAGGGCTTGGCAAACCGTTTCATCGGTACTCTCGCCAGATACCGCGCCTCTCCATCACTCCCGGGAGGGTTATTCGAGCGAAACAGCTCGGTTTCAGTCGGACCCGGCGCGACGGCGTTTGCAGTGATGCCCTGCGATGCCAGCTCAATCGCGATTGTGCGAGTGAGACTTTCAAGGGCCGCCTTCGCCGCAGCGTAGCTCGATCTGAAGGCCAGCCCGCGAGTGACAAGACTGGTAATGTTGATGATGCGGCCGAACTGTGCGTTCTTCATTCCGGGTAGCAAGGCCTGAGTGAGTTGTAGTGCCGGCCGAACGTTCAAATCCATGGTGGTCGCGAAACCCGACAGTTCGACGCTGCCGAAGGTCTCGTGCTTCGCGAGTCCGACATTGTTCAAGATGCCTAACACACTTCCGTGAGCAGCCAAATCACGACCGAAGGTCTCCGTCTTACCCTGATCTGCGAGATCGATTTCGACGAACTCTCCGGGGAAGTCGACCGCCTTCGTCCGGGCCACGCCTATAACGGACCATCCGTGCTCGACGAGAGCATCGGCGGCGGCGCGTCCGATTCCCTTCGAGGCACCGGTGATGACGATGTATTTCTTCATGATTCAGCCTTTACGCTGCATCGACTTGACCAGAGCGGCCGCCGACGCACCCTCAAGCGAGAGTCCATAGCCGACCTCGCGAACGATCCGTTCCTTTAGCGGCTGGATGAAGTGTATGCGCGTGTTCCGCCGGGTCACTTCGGGAGTCTTCAGATATTGAGCGGCGAGATCCCGGGCCCGAGAGACGGCCTGACCGTCCTTCACGACTTCGGCGACTACGCCCCATTCCTGAGCGGTGCGCGCCGAGAGGGGCGCGGGGCCAAGCAGGAATGCTTCGGCGCGCCCAGGTCCGGCACGATAACTCCAGGTCGTAAAGATGCCGTCGCCGGGCACAACACCCGCGGCGAAGTGGCCCACATCCTGAAAGGTTGCGCCCTCGCCTGCCACGATGACGTTGGCGAGCAGCGCGTACTCCGAGTGGATATGCGCGCGCCCCTCGACGGCGGCAAGGACCGGAACGCGTATATTGGCTATGTTTTCCAGGACCTGAACTCCTTCATCATGGATCTGGCTCCACACAGCGGGATCGGAGACATCGGGAAACGATGACCAATCGACGCCGATCATGAAGTCCCCGCCAGCCCCTGTGATAATTACGATCTTGTTCGCTCGGTCCTGGGAAATTCTGTAGAACGCGTCGCCAACCTCCGTGTGAGCTTTAGCAGTGAACGTGAGCGGCCCCCCGTTGTCATGCAGTTGCACCAGCAGCACGCCTTGCGCGTCTCGGGTGAGTTTCAGGTGCTGATAGGCACCGAAATAGCCATCTTGGGTCGTTTCCATGATGTTCTCCTCGCCGGATAATCTCTTCGCACGATATCGGCGCCTCGGACTTCAGGGGCCTCGCTCGATTCTTTGGTGACGACTATCGCGCAGCGGTCCCTGCCAGTCTTGAAGCAGAGTCGCATTGAATCCCAGCAGGCCAAGCACACTATAGCGGATCCACTCTCCCGGCTCCTTGAGGCTGCGCAATGACTTTGCGGATCGCGGGGATGATCTCTTGACTTGCTCGGACCCTCGAGATAATCGCGGTTGCTCCCTGTGTACCCGGCGCCTCGTCGGGTTCCTCAAGCTCGCTCACGAATGTGACCAGGGGCATTTCAGGCGAGAGATTTCTGATGGCATTCATGGCGCGCAGACCCGCATCTCGTGGCTGAGAGAGATCGATGACCACAACGTGAGGTCTGCAAATCGAGAATTCACGCAGAATCTGTGAGAGGTTGCTTGCCTCGCAGACCACCCACATGTCGGCTTCTCGTTGAATACACAGCCGCAGGCCGTTGGTCAACCATCGGTTGAGCAAGAAGCAGCAGATGCGCTGGAGTCCAGAGGGAGCGCATTATCTGCTTCAGGTTCGCACCGAATTGCTCAACGGAACTTTACTCGACGGTTATCGAATGGCGAACCCTCGATTTCGAGGCCCTCTGGTTTCAGCTATGCAGCCTGAGGCTCCTCGCGCCCCCACATACGTTCCACTCCCGCTATCTACTGACATCCACAAAGAGCGAAAAGTCTCATTTTGAAAAAAAAACGACAGCGGCACCCGATCTCAATGCCGACGCGGGTTTCAATCGCCCATTCAACGATGCGCGGGCCGATTGCGCGAATCCCTCCAACACCCGTCGGCGGAGCAGGTTCCCGAGGCTGCGCCCCCCGTTCTCGTCCTGGTTCAGCGGGTGGTCCGTGGCGGTCAAACCGGCAACGCGGCATGCGGCAGTAAAGCGGCTATGGGCAGCGCCAAGACATCTGACGAAGAATCGGTCTCCCCGCTGGATCAACAATACCTCCCTATTGCGATCAGCTCGCGCACAGCGTGCTCAAGCGACGGGTATCGTTCGAGGAGCTGTCCAAATGCCCCCGCTAGACCGCGACGGGTACCTTGACTCTTCTTGCGTCTTTGATAGGCGACCGTATGAAGATTTCGGTATCGGAGTGATATTTGGGTACCGAATCTCGCTTCGCTAGTCCCTTGCTATTCAATCGGGACTTTGGCGGAACTCCCTTTATCAAGGCAAAGAGAAAGCCGGTCGTCAGTCCGAATAGGATCATACCGTTAAGAGCCTCGAGGGAGCCCATAAGGCGCCAGTGGTCCGCTAGATAAAAGGCCTCATGACCATAGGTGGTCATTGCGCCTAGCGAGTAAAGTAGCGCGAACTTGCCGTCGGGAAGCGCTCCGAGGATCCAGTAAAGACCGGCCCACATACCGGGCCTCAATCGCGTGCAGTAACGTCGCCCACAGGGTGGCAACTCCCATGACGAATGCCATGGGAGAGACAAAATTGCGCCTGTTTTTCATGACGCTTGTCGCACGGACGAGGCTATCGTTGATGAATGCCAAGCCGATGACGTGATACATGACGTTCACAACAATCAACGGCGGGCTCCAAGCCCAGTTGCCATCCCAAATCGACGCGTCGTTCATGTCGTTTTTCTCCTCTATGTTGGCGGACGGCGCGAACCACCCTGGGCTCGAGCCCCTATGCCTAATGCGATACCCACCGCTGGCTGGGCGAGCCGTTGCAGGTATCGATGACGAGTGGCGCGCCCTGCTCGAGATTGCCACCGCCGATGTCTAGGCACTTCCCGCCGATCCCCACAATCGATCCGTTGGTCGCGGTCCAGTTCTGACTCGGTGCGCCGCTGCATGGTGTATAGATGACTGCAGCACCGTTGGTGGGTGCGCTGCCTTGCACATCAAGACAGAAGCCCCCGATGCCGGTGATCTGCCCGCTTCCGCTGAAGGACCACTGCTGGTTCCGCCAGGGGTCGCACATTTTCATGATCACCGGAGCGCCTGGCTGCGGTAGGCCATGATTGACCACATTCATGCACATGTTGCTATTGCCGCTCGTGATCTGTTGGGCGCTCGCACAACCCGCCGCCGAGATCGCCAACAGCGACAGGAGGGTGAGTGCGCAGAGTGTCTTTGTCATTGGGAAATTTCCTTCTATGTCGAGTGATGTCAGGTGACGGGGAACCTGGTCCGGCGTCTTAGCAGACTTGAGACCAGGCCGTCCAAGTACGTTTTGTCGTCTACTATTCCCACACAGCAGTTACGATCCGATTGTCATCATCCAAAACCAGAGTCAGGCGGTTGGGATTCGATACCGCTTCCTTCAAGCCGTCCGAGGGCCGCACGATGCGAGTGTCCGGGGGTAGCTGATCTTCGCGCACGACATCGCCACGGCCCGAAGCGCCAGAGACTCCCTTCGGAGCGAAAGTCTTACCCACACACTTGCCGCAGTCGTCCGCAGTCCAATTAGCATCCGAGTAGCCCGGCAGGGAGGTCACGGTAACAGCGTTGGTTGCGCCGTGCACGTTGACGCCTTTGTACGAGTGGTTGATCTCCAGTGGGAAGATCGCCTCGACCGGCTCGTACCCCGAGGCATCGACAGCGGCTTCGGGTGGGCGAGCCACCAGGATCAGGTGCAGCACACCATCGGTGGGTACCCCGTTCGTGAGGGGAACGAGTTCTGCTTCTTCCCAGCCGGTGCTGCTCGCAAAACCGCGCGCGCGAATGATATCTAGGTAGGGTGCGTGGCTGCTGCGGATGACTTCGACGCTCGCGACGCGAAGCACGGCGCTCGTCTGGCTGTCGCTGGGGCCTCCCTTGACCGCGACCTCGCTGGGCGACATCCCGGTACGCTGGGCGGGGTCCGGGTTCGACGGCGCCGCTGCGAGGGCCCGCGCCGAGATCGAGAGCATTGTTGCGACTGCAAGGGCAACGGCGGCATTCTGTCTATTCATGATCGTTACACTTCATTTAGGTTGTTAGTAGGTAAAAGAAATCGTCAAACGGCCATTTCAGCGAGAATCGGCGCCGAGCACCTGAAGAACTCCTGCAGCGACTGCGGCGGGAAGGGCGCGTCGGTGCCGCGCTGCAATTCCTCGAAGGCTTCAAGGATGAGGTCGATGGGCACCATCTGCGTCAAGGCGCAAAACCCGGTGCGGTCACTGTTGAATGAACCGTTCTCAGTCAGTTTGTTGACCGGTGCACCGCCCCCGCACACCGAGAAGTACTCGCACGATTCCCGACACCGGGCGACACCGGCCGCGACGTCGCGCGTCATCGCAGACATGGCGGCACTTGCACGCATTTCCTCGAGCGAGTGCGTGCGAACGTTGCCAATGATGAAATCGTTGTAGAGGGCGCTCTTCAACCCGAGAAGTTCCGGGGAGAAACTCGACACGTTGCCGTAGCAATCGACGTTCAGCATCGCAAAAGGCTCGACCTGCACGTTCTTCAGCTCAGCCTCGCCAGGACGGAACACGCGGGGCATCATCCCATCGATCTCGCGGACGAAGTGGATGCGACTATCGCGCCGGGCGTCCCGCCAAAAGTGGGCCAGGAAGCGCTGAAATCTCTCCCGCGGCGCTTGACTTGCGAAAAGCTCCGACACGTGATCCCCTTCAGACTCCTCGACGTTGAAGCACACATTTTCGATGCCCTCGGTGAGGTAGAACTCGAGCATCTCCCGAGGCGCATCCAGACTCTGGTCTGTGAGCACCGAGATCACGTGGAAGGGCACCTGTTCGCTGCGCAACAGGCGGATGCCGGTAATGGCCTTGTCGTATGTGCTGCGCCCGTTTCGACCTAAGCGATGGGCATCGTTGAACCGCCGAGGTCCATCGATGCTTACGCCGATACCCACCTGCCACGTCTTGAAGAGTTCGCACCACGCCTTGGAGAGAAGCGTGCCGTTGGTTTGAAACGAGTGACGCACCTTGATGTGCACTGGCCGCGCGGACTCGATGAGACTAAAAGCCTCCTCGTAGAAGGACACCGGCATCACCAGCGGTTCGCCCGCGTGCCAGATGACGGTCAACTCCTCAGATGCCCATCCGGAGGCGAACACCTTTTCAAACAACATCCGCAGGGTATCTGTGGACATCGTGGCCTTGTTGCTGCGGCCGGGCAGATAGCAGTAGTTGCAGTTGATGTTGCAGAATGGGGTCGGCTGCACCACCACGACGGAAATGGCGGGCTCTTCGGGCTTTCTAACAGCTTTGAGCATGACCTGATCTCCTGGTATTAAAGGGTTCAGGCGTTGTGCCAGAAGTTGTGCCAGCCGCCGTTGCCCCAGCCGCCGTTGTGCCAGCCGCCGTTGCCCCAGCCGCCGTTGTGCCAGCCGCCGTTGCCCCAACCGCCGTTGTGCCAGCCGCCGTTGCCCCAACCGCCGTTGTGCCAGCCGCCGTTGCCCCAACCACCGTTGTGCCAGCCCCAGCCCCCGTTGCCCCAGCCCAAGTGCCATCGGCCCCAGCCCCCGTTGCCCCACCAAGTGGGTATAAGTGCGGCGGTATCTGCCTGCCCGAATTGGGCGGATCCTTCGCCGGCCGGTGTGCCCATCTCAGCGACACCGGCGCGAATCGCTTTCAAGCGCGTGGCCACATCGATCCGGCCGCTGGCCGCATCCGTGGACGCCGTGGGAGAGGCCGCAGCCTGCGCCGATGACAGTGCGAGCAACAAGGACGCACCGAGTGCGCCCGCGGGCAGCACGAGTGATAAGGCTTTCGATATTCGATTTTTGGTTGACATGTGAACTCCTAAGCAATGATTGCAGAGAAAACAGCTCGATTCAGTGATTCAGTCGGCGGCGCACTCGCTGTGCCTGCCGTAGTTGATTAGTTGATCAGAAATCTTTACAGTGACTACATTGTCACTCAGATATCTAGGCACTGTCAAGATGGCAACTAAAAAACATTCATATCATCACGGCGCGCTGCGCGCGGCGTTGCTGGAGGCTGCCGAGAAGATCGTGCGCCGAGACGGCGTAGACGCTCTGACGTTGCGCGCCGCCGCCCGGGCGGCCGGCGTCTCGCACGCGGCTCCCGCCCATCATTTCAAGGATCTGTCCGGCCTCCTTACCGAATTGGCCATTGTCGGATTCCGACGCTTTCGCGCCTACGTCGAGCGAGCCGCCGCCGAACCGGATCGCAAGCCCTGGTTCGGTGCTCGAGCCTACGTATCGTTCGCTATCGATAACCCCGGAGTTTTCCTCTTGATGTTCCGATCCGAAAATCTCGATTCTCGTAACACCGCCTTGCAACAAGAGCGTATTTCCGCTTTCGCCATGCTCACCGAGGCGCGCGGGCTCACCGACAAGAAGCCAACCGTTGAGCAGTTGGGTGCGCTCGCGGCCTCATGGGCGCTGGCGCATGGTTTTGCGATGCTCTACATCGACGGTCGGCTCAAGCGCGTTATGAATGAAGCCCCCCCCGGAATGCATGCGCTCGATCTTCTGGATGCCGCCTACGCAAGCACCGTATACCGATAGGACGGGGCATCATGAAAGGAAGACTGGATAGCCAGCTCCGGATCGCGATTAAATACAAGGAGCGGTCATCGAACATAGCCAGATCGTCGCCGAGAGCTGTCGTCCCGTTGCGTGGTAGAGTTCTGTGACCAAGCTGGCGATACGCCCGCGGACGCGGGACAAATGGCGATATGGGAGAAGGCCAAATGTATATCGCAATGGTGATAGGCTTAATGCTGATCTTCCCTATAACGTCGATCGCCCTTGAATTCTTCATGCACGATCATGGTGTGCTTGATGTTGCAATTGTCGGCAAGTGGTTCGTGTTCTGGGCTGTCGGTGTGAGATTGCTTATTGCCGGCCTGCGTCAGATTGTTCAGCCACGCTATACCGCAGAAACAATCCTTGGCGTAAAGAATCCCGACGCTATGTTGATCGTCAGAGAACTAGGGTTTGCAAATACTGCGATCGGCACCGCCGGCCTAGGTAGCGTACTTCTCGCTGGTTGGACCTTGCCACTCGCGTTAATCGGGGCGATCTTTTACAGTCTTGCCGGAATTAACCATATGATGCACAAACAGCGAAACGAGCTTCAGAACGCAGCGATGATCTCGGATTTCTTCGCGGCGGCAATCCTGCTGACCATCTGCTTCGCAACGAAGCCAACTTGGCCCACATAGATCTCACCGTACCGAGGCCGAGCATCGACGTGACGAGAGCCGGCGGCGAATCCGAGCCGCCGGCTCTCGTAGGGTCGAGACCTTCTTAGAACCTCATCGTGAAAAGGGCGCCCCCGGATCGGGACCGATAACTCTCCCCTGCCTCGAGGTCATAGCGCACCTGGATGTTCCACGCCCGACCGCGGGACACTTGGAGACCTGCGGCAACATTGCCGAGCGCATCCGGGAGTGTAACCAAGGGGCGTGAACCCGGCACTCCCGACGCGGCGGCAAACCTCGCGGTCGGCCCCCAATTCCCGCCATCGAGACCTTCCACGCCGGCGCTCAGCAGAGGCCGAACAATGAGGCCATTTTCAAAGGTGAGCTCACCGTCAAGCTCGAGGCCCGTTTTACCTGAGAGCGCTCCGTGTGACTGCCCATCAATGAGCAAGTTGAAATCAGTCGAACCCTGCTCGATAAAGCCGTTGGTACGCACCTGCGCCAGGTCGAGGTGGGCAAAGGGCTTCACGGTCCAGCTGCTGGAGAGGGCGACACCGTAGGCAGCCCCGAGGCGCAAGTCTGCATTCCACATCTGGGGATGGGCTTGCGCCTCACCGACTGCGCTCCCGACGATGATTGTCCGTTGGCTGCTATAGCCGGCATAGCCCACCGCCAAATCGGCACCGAGCTCAAGCGACCCGGGCCGATAGCCCAGGCCGACGGCCGCGGTGGTGCTCCCACCCTCGAAACTAGCGCTCCCTCCGCTCTCGTTGAGGTTCTCCCATCCGTAACCGAGCGAGCCATTCAGCGACAGATCGTGCGCCAGATCGAGCGCACCGCCGATCTGCAGCAGTTGCTGATTTGCAGAATAGCCCGAAGCGTCCGGCGTGTTGCCGCGATTGGTATCCCCATCGGCGAGGAAAATCCAGCCACAACGATCATCATGCGGCTCTGGTGCGCAACCTTGATCCATCGGCTCCAAGAATGACTGAGTATTGAGATAGCGCGCGGCGGCCAGGTCGCCAAAGCTCTGCGCGGAGAGACTGTTCAGCATCGAGACGTAATCGGCTTGATTCTTGAGCGTGGAAATCTGCGTGAAGCCGTTCCCTAGGCTCGAGCCCGAGTCCCAGATTGTCTGCAGCTGTCCGGCAACCTGTCGCTCATTGGCGTTGAGGCCGCTCGCCGTACTGGTGAAGTCCCCCACCGTCTCGACGTCGAGCTCATGACCGACCACGAACTCCTTGAAGTAGATCGGCAAGCCTTGCGGGATGGCCTGCGGCTGAAGCAATGTCACACCGCCGCTCGCCTCGAGCACCTCGACCGGCTGAGTCTTGGCGACGGGCCCTTGCAGCCTCACCGATCCGCCAATATCGGCCGTGCCCGTCACATCCAGAATATCGGCTTGGCCCGCGGCGGGGCCCGTATCGATCAGCAGGGTAGCCCCGGCCCCTTGCACGAAGTCGCCCTTGACGGTCGTGGTCGGGAACGCGCCGTCGGCGCCCACCTCGAGCAGCCCATTATTGACGAGGCTGCCGCCCGCGAGATCGATGAGGGATCCGCTGCGGATCGTTCCGGTGTTGATCACGTTGCCCGAGCCGCCGTTGTTGCCGAGCTTGATGCTGCCGACGATCAATCCTGAGTTCTGCACCACGGTGTAGCCGTAATTCCCGTAGATGGCCGTCCCTCGCTCTTGGCCCACGGAGGTCAAGGTTCCCGCGTTGATCACGCTGTTGGCAGTGGCGGGGCTCATGCCACCATGGTCCAGGTAAAGGGCCGGAGTAGTATCGCCGTTGCCGTTGAAGAGCGGGCCGCCCGAGACGAGGCCGCCGGAGTCGACCGTGATGCTGATGGGCGAGCTGGAGTTTTTGTCTCCGACGCTCTGAGCATAGATGCCCATCGAGGCCTGGCCCGTGGCCTGCACCGTTCCATCGATGGTGATGTTGATCTTGCCGCCTTGTCCGGTTCCACCCGCCGTGCCGTTGAAGGCGCCGCTCTTGGTGGTGATGCGTCCGCCGCCGCCACCGATCGATTGCGCGATGATCGCCGGCGCGTTGGAGCCCGCCGTTCGGATAGTAGAGCCCGCATCGACCTTGATATTGATCACACCGCCGCTGCCATTATGCTTGGAGGAAGGCGTGAAATTGATCAGCTGCTCAGTCCATCCCTTGTTGCCGGCAAGCCCGCCGCCGCCCCCAATGCTCTGTGCGAAGATCGCCGTCGCGCCCTTGCCCGAGGTCGTGATGTTGCCGCCCGTGTCGATCCACATTCCGCTGTTGCCGAGATTGCCGTTGGGATCGTTGATCACCGAGCCGCTCATGGTGCCCGAGCCAAAAAAATCCTTGTTCGACGGCACCTGGGCCGTGCCGCCGAGGATGAGCCCGCCACCGCCCGAGATGCTTTGGGCGAGGATCCCGTAGCTGTTGTCGCCGTAGGTTACGATATCGCCGCCTTGGGCGGTGGTGACCCTGACCAAGCCGCTCGAGCCGGTCGAGTTCCCGGATCCACCGAATTTGACGTTGACGCCATAATCCGGCGCGCTCGAGCCGTTCGTATCGAGGTCCGTCGCGAGCGTCTCGTCGATACCGCCGCCGCCGGCGATCGATTGCGCGATGATGCCAATCGAGTCGTGCCCTTGGGTCACGATTGTTCCGCTGTTTTCGACGACGGCCTGGCCCGAAGTTCCCGCGGCGCCGCTGGTTCCCCCGACGCCCACGGTCAGCGCGGCAAACGCGCTATTACCGCTCCCACCCGCCGTGACCGAGGAGGCGGAGATCTCGCCGATCCCGCCGCCGCCTGCGATGCTTTGCGCGATGATGCCGGCCGCGAGCGAACCGCTGGTCGTGATGTTTCCTCGGTTGATCACGGTGGGCTGCCCGCCATTGCCGCCGCTGCCGCCGCTGCCGCCGACGGTGAGCGTGCCGGAATTCTGGAGCGCGGTTTCCGCGGCCACTTCGCCACCCTTGCCGCCCCCGCCACCGATCGCCTGGGCGACGATGCCATTGGACATGGCGCCGGAAGTGCTAAGGCCGCCGCTGTTCGTGATATTCACCGCGCTCGCGGCGCCGCCCGTTCCGCCACGGCCGCCGACGCCAAGCGTCAGAGCAAGGTCGCTCCCGGTCACGCCCTGTGCATCCGGATCAACGTCCGCCAGCACGCCAGTATCGGTGAGAGTGGCTGCACCCTTGCCGCCGATGCCGCCGCCACCGCCAATCGACTGGGCGAAGATGGCCGACGCATCCGCACCAAGGGTTGAGACCGTTCCGCTATTAGTTACCGTGACCGCCCCGTTGACGTTGCCGCCCGTACCGCCGGCTCCGCCTATATAAGTGGTCAAGCTGAGATTCCCGCTCGCCGAGCCCGCGCCACCGCCGGCCAGACCGCCACCGCCGCCGATCGATTGAACCGCGATACCGACGCCGCCGTCGCCTTGGGTCGCGATATCGCCGCTGTTGTTGGCGGTGATGGCACCGCCCGCGCCGCCGCCACTGCCATTACCACCCAACGTCATGGTGACGGAGAGACTCTCCTTGCCGTTCTTACCCGTCGCCGAGCCATCGCCAAAGCCGCCCGCCCCGCCGCCGCCGCCGATGGACTGAACCAGCATCCCATCCGCCGTCTCACCGGCTGTGGCGAGGAGGCCCGCGTTCTGCACGTTCACGCTGCCCCCGTTTCCCGCCGATCCACCCTTGCCGCCGAGCGCCACGCTCGCGGAGATGTTCACGCCCTTGCCCGAAGAGGTGGCTTCCGCAGAAGCATCACCACCGGTACCGCCGCCGCCGCCGATGCTCTCGCCCACGATCGCGGTGGCGCCCGCACCGAGCGTGGTGATGCGTCCCGTATTGCCGAGCGTCACGGACTCGCCCTGTCCACCCTTGCCGCCCGAACCACCCACGGCCGCTGCCACCGAAATGCTCGGATACGTACCGATGCCGTAGGTGCGCATCTTCGCCGCCGATTCTCCGCCCTGCCCGCCGCCGCCGCCGATCGATTGGCCGAGAATTCCATACGCGTCGGCGCCCGCGGTGTTGATTTCGCCGGCGTTGGTCGTGCTCTGCCCGGGCGCGAAGCCAACCGTGCCGCCGGCGCCGCCGTCGCCTCCCGTGCCGCCGAGCGCGACCGATGCACCGAGACCGCCGGAGTAGGCACTGCTGTAGCCCGCGCCTCCGTCGCCGCCCCCGCCGCCGATGCTCTGTAAGAGCATCCCGTCACTGTGCTCCCCAACGGTGGTGATGAAGCTGCCCGCTCGCAGGGTCGAGGAAACGCTTCCGCCCCGGCCCCCGCCTCCCGCCGTACCCCCGACGGTCAGGTTGATGAGGCCGCTCGTTCCGGAGGCATCGCCTCCCTTGCCGCCACCTCCGCCGATACTTTGAGCCACGATCCCTTCAGAGTTGAGCCCGCTGGTGGCCACGTCGGCTTGCAGGTCAACTGTGACGCTTGCGCCCGATACGGCCGCTCCGCCCCTCCCACCAATAGCGAACGCACCCTTGGCGTTGCCTCCCGTGCCGCCGCCGCCGCCGATCGACTGCGCGAGAACACCGGGGGATCCCTCGTCGTTGACAAAACCGTTGCCCGTGCGGATCGTGATTTGCTCGCCGCTCACCGTGACGTTGCCGGCGGCGCCGCCTGTGTTGCCGGCCCCGCCATTCGGACCCACCGCCCAGGATGAGCCGTTGCCACCATTGGCGCCCGTGCCGCCGAGCGATTGAGCCAAGAGGCCGGCAGAATAATAGCCTCGCGAGGTGAGCAGTCCTCCTTGAGTGTTGACCGTCACATCGCCTGCCCTTCCTCCCGCGCCGGCGCGGCCGCCGGAGCCGCCGCCACCGCCATTACCGCCGGCGCCTCCGAGCGACTGTACCCAGAGCGCGGCATTCACCTCGGCGCTCGAGTAGACCGAGGCGTTGGGACCGACGGTCACGCTCACATTCCCGCCGGCTCCCCCGCTTCCACCGGAACCGCCGGCGCCACCGCTACCGCCGCCGCCCTCGCCACCGTCTCCGCCGTCGCCGCCCGCGCTGAACACGCGTGCGCCTCCGCCTGCACCGACGAATTGACCGAGCAGCGAGACGTTCACGGCTCCGCCATTGCCGCCGCGATTTCCATCCGGCGCTTGAGTGCTATATCCGTCCGCGAACCAGCGACCGCGCCCGCCGTTACCGCCTTGGCTCTGTACGAAGAGAGCGGCACCTTTGCTCGCGCTCCATCCGCCCCCCAACGTTGCAGTCACTGCGCCGGCGTTGCCTCCAACCCCCGCCGTGCCGGGAGATCCGGACTGATTGCCGATGCCTGCGGCTCCGCCCGTGCCGCCAACGGTGGCGATGGTCACGCCGCTCGCGAGGCCGACTGAGAGTCCGCCCACTTGAGGGCCAACCGAAACACTAATGGGGCCAGCCGCGCCGCCCGCACCGCCATCGCCGCCGCGCTTATTGAACCCGAACTTTGTAGCGTTAGAGCCCTGAGCGCCGTCGGCGCCAATGGATACGACCTGAAGGGGTGAGGACAACCCACTGTCGCGGTAGATGTCCGAGCCCCCTAAATCCAGCGTAATGCCCGCTGCGCTGCCGCCATCGCCTCCCTGGTTGCCGTTGCCGTTGCCCGGCCACGATGGAGGCCCGTCCGCGGGCGTTGCGGTCGTTCCGACCTTGGTCACGTTGCACGACTGATTGACCATGTTGCAGCGGTCATCGGCGTGCGCCATCCGGGCCAGGAAGGCAACTACGCACATCACGGTGCAAATCGCTCCGCGATCGAATGTGGGGCTCACCGAAGCAGCAAAACTCGGCATTCCGCGGGCCGGGCGCTGTGCGTCGTTCATGGGATTCTTTTGTGTACCTGGCCTTTTGCGATATGGGCGCATGATCATGATCCTTTCGTGCCTATCTTGACAATGACTAGATTCTGATCCATTTATCTAGTCATTGTCAAGATGAAACAAAAAGCCTCTTTCGACGACAGTACGCAGCACGCCAACAATCAGTACAACCCGCACCAGCTGCAACAGCACCTGGCTGGCGCGCAACTCATGACGGCTCGCGCCGATATGGCTGACCGGATCGCGGTAGGGACGCCCATTGCTGGGCGCCCCCCGCACAAAACCGAACGGGCCTGATTCAGGCATTCGGCTTCCACCTTGGGTGGGTGACGTCGAAACGAGTAGATGGCCAAGGATGGAGGACGCGCGGAATAGGCAGGTAATCGAGAGCCAGGTGGCTAATCCGTTCCCACGACGTAAAGTCCTTTTGGCTGCGACGCCTAAGCGTACGATGCCAAAGGCGTAGGACGTGGTAACGAAACGCATTAAGGCGCCGCGAATTGGTGGGTACCGCGTGATACGCAAAGTAGCCGCGAACCACTTGGTTGAGCCACCGTCCCTGCACTGGAATAGGTTCATGCATCCGCCGCCGCAGTTCCCCTTTGATGGCGCGCAATCGGGATCGCAAGCGGTCCCGCCGCGTCGTTCGCCGGAGCTGGAATTTTCCCGCCTGCGATCGTCCGCAGATATGCGTAAAACCAAGAAAGTTGAACGTCTCCGGTTTACCAAGCCCGTGCGCTTCTCGATCTCGTACCGCGAAACGGCCGAACTCGATCAGGCGCGTCTTGTCCGGGTGCAGCGACAAAGCGAACTTTTCCATCCGTGCGCGAAGATCCGTCAGAAAACGCCGTGCATCGTCCTCGTACTCAAACCCGACGACACTATCGTCAGCGTAGCGCACAACGACGACATTCCCGCGGGCGTGGCGATGTCGCCATTGCTTAGCCCACAGATCGAAGGTGTAGTGCAAATAACAGTTGGAAAGCAGCGGCGAAATTACCGCCCCTTGCGGAGTACCGGTGTCAGTCGCTGACCACTTCCCATCGTCAAGCACTCCCGCCTTCAGCCACTTGCGAATCAGCCGGATTACGCGTGGATCACCAATCCGATGCTCTACGAAACGGACCAACCAATCATGGCTGACCGAGTCAAAATAGGACCGGATGTCGCAATCCAAAATCCAGTTCACCTTCGTGCGGGTGATCCCGGTCGCAAGCGCATCCAGCGCATCGTGCTGGCTACGCCCCGGTCGGAACC
>Ga0335072_10003856_pt1 | contig 22421 bp, 15 predicted proteins | sample Lox_Sample_21_FD_206725 | JGI IMG/M metagenome (GOLD analysis project Ga0335072, IMG submission 206725) | Soil microbial communities from Loxahatchee National Wildlife Refuge, Florida, United States - Lox_Sample_2.1 | ecosystem: Environmental > Terrestrial > Soil > Wetlands | place: USA...
AAGGGCAGTTGTATGGTGATCCTCGAAGAGAACGACCCGGGAACTTTCGATCGCGGCACTCCGACGCGGAAGATGGTTCATCAACTCTCTTCAACTGGCGATCCAATTTTCAACCTACGTGTACCCGCCAGCCGGATCATTGGCGGTTACAACGTCGAAAACGACATTCTGGTTCCGCGATATTCTCACAGCGAGGTCATCGAAGCCGTGTTCCGCCGCACCCGCGTCACCGTCGGCGTGATGACTGCCGCTAAGTTGCTCTCCACGGTCGAACCGGTGATTCGTTATCAGCGCGGCAGATTCCGCGGTGCGCAGACCGCGACGCCCGGATCCGTTCGCTATGAACTTGGCCTGCAAGCGCGAGAAGATGCGCTGCATCGTCTGGTAGATGTTTGGTCAACCGGAGAAGCCTGCGCTTCTTTGGCATTCGCCGCCGCGCGGACCTTCGATGAACTCGATCCCATCGAGAAAGAGATGGAGAAAATCTATCGCGAGCGTGGAATTTACGGCAACAAGGCCACATTCAAGTTCCTGAAGGAAACGGCAGATCAGGCCGTCACGCTCGTACGGCTGCCTGTCGATGACCCCGGCAAAGAGCGATTGAATTCCGATATCACGCTGCGTTTTGTGATGTTAGATTCGCTCGCCGATGTTCTTTGTCCCGCGGCCAAGCTTTGGAACACCGGATGGGGTACCCAGATGATGCGCGAAGCGGTCAGCCTCATGGGCGGATATGGCATCACCGAAGATTGCCCCGGCTTCCTCGGCAACAAGTGGATGGATGCGCAGCTCGAAGCTACGTATGAGGGCCCCGAAGCCGTGCAGCGCCGCCAGCTGTCAGTCACAATGACGAACCAGCTGTTCCTGGCCCAGTTCCACACGTGGATCCTCGAAATGCGCGAGATCGCGACCGAGCGCCCCGGCACTGGCGGGTGCGCCTTAGCAACTGCCATGACCATGTGGCTGTGGACGCTCAATCATTTGCAGCGTAGCAGCGACGCCGACGGCGGCAAGCTGTATCAAAGCGCGCGTCAGGGAGTTACTTTTCCACTTGCCGACGCACTCTGCTGGCTGGTCGCAGCTCGCTGCCAGATTTTGGATCTGCTTCGGCTGCAATCCCGGGGAAGTGAAGACGCGTCTCTCGCCGAAGCACTGCCAGGTATAGTCAATTTCTTTGGCGATCTCTGCCACGTGCAGTCGGCGCGAGCCGCCGGCGAAGTGGCTCGCATTTGTGCGGAACTGGTGTTTGGATACAATCGGCATCCCGCATGGGACGAGTTGGGAATCGGCCACTGCTGGCGTGAAGAGGAACTCGATTTCCTTGAAAGTGTGATGCCCGGAATGAACAGCTACGCCCTCGATGTTGTGAAGACCGACGGCTCCCATCCGGTCAAAGCAGGTCCGTGCGTGCAATGCCACGGAGTGCAGCCTTTCCTGTCACTGCACGCAAAACTCGATGGCTGCCTCACCGGGTCTCGCCTGGCGAAAGACCGCGCGGCTGAGTCGATCTCGAAAGTTACGATCCCCGAAGCGTTGGACTATCCGGCATGAGCGTTACAGCTGCAGAGCACTCGGTCCCGATCGAGCGGCTGCAAATGTCTGTCGACATCGCTTGTGTCGGTTTCGGCCCCGCGATGGGCGGATTTCTCACCACTCTCTCTCGTTTTCTTACAAATGAAAACGGGTCGCCTCGCCTTGAAAGCCAAGTCTCGCCGGGCATGCCGTTGCAGGTGATCTGTTACGAGCGCGCCGACGGCCTTGGTTTTGGCGTGTCAGGCGCGGTCACGCGGGCCCGAGGGATTCGCGCCAGCTTCCCGGGTGTTGATCTCGCACAAGTTCCAATGGCCGCGCCGCTATCCGCTGAAAAGCTGGTTTATCTGCTCGATCCCACAGAAGCGAGTATGCGTTCGCGGTGGCTTCGCGTTGCCGACTGGCTCATCCGCAAACTTGGGCGGGTCAGTCGGCTGAAAGATCACGCGGTCGAGTTGCCCTTCACACCCAAGTTCATGCGGAAACACGACGGGTTCGTTCTTTCGCTTGGGCAATTCAACCAGTGGGTGAGCGAACAAATCGCAACTTCCGGCATGATCCAAATATGGCCGGGGATGCCGGCGAGTGAGCCGCTAGTCGAAAACGACCGCGTCGTCGGAATCCGCTTGTCCGATCAAGGCGTCGATCTGGGCGGCGAACCGGGCGAGGATTTCATGCCAGGCATGGACGTTCGTGCCGCTCTGACCGTCGTGGCTGATGGACCGGTCGGCGCGGTTGGCCGTAGGCTCAATTTGCACTTCGGGCTGCCCAATGGCAACCGCCAAAATGAGTGGGCGCTCGGGATGAAGTTCGTTATCCAGTTACGAGAGGATTCTGCTCTCGCTCCCGGAACCGTTCTGCATACCTTCGGCTTTCCCGAGCCAGAGATTTTCGGTTTCCTCTATGTCCATCCAGATCGATTAGCCTCCGTCGGCATCTTTATTCCGTCCTGGATGCGCAGTCCCGTGCGCACGGCCTATCGCTATTTGCAGCACTACCTCCTCCATCCTTATCTGTGGACTCATCTTCAAGGTGGCATCCTGAAATCTTGGGGAGCGAAATCGTTGCAGGAGTCAGGCAGGCACGGTGAGCCCATCCTTGCCGGGGATGGCTACGCGCGCATTGGCGAGGGGTCCGGCAGCACCAACGTGCTCGCAGGTTCGGGCGTCGACGAGGCCTGGACGACCGGCGTACAACTGGCCGAAGCAGTTTCGGAACTGCTGCAGAATCAATTGCCATTCACCCGCGACAATCTGGAGCGCACTTACGTTCGCCGCCGTCGGGCGAGTTGGGTCGATCAAGAAGCAAAGATTGCCGCGGAGTCTCGTAACGGATTCCAGCAGGGAGTCGTCCGCGGACTCATCGGCATGGCCCTTGCTGGCTTCACGAGAGGCGCTGTTTTCTTTCCTGCGCGTCACCGTCCGATTTCTGCTTCCACGGATACCCTGGAGAGATTTTATGCAACGCGAATTCCCGCGATGGAGCTGAAGCAATTGTGGCGAGACTGTGCCGCAAAAAATATGGCCCTTCACGACGTCATCATGGATCGCTGTGGATGGCCCGAAATTCCTTTCGATGACCAGCTTCTCATTTCTCACCAGGATGCGTTGCTCATGGGAGGAAGTGTGCAAGCGGCTCCCGGTTATACGAATCACGTCATCTTTCTCAAGCCTGAAGTTTGCCGCCATTGCGAGCCTAAGCTGTGCGTAGAGATGTGCTCCGGACAGGCGATCACACGCGGCGACGATGGCGTTCCCACTTTCGACCGCGAGAAGTGCGTGTTCTGCGGCGCATGCATTTGGAATTGCAGCTCGTGCGGCGTAAAGGACCAAGGCAGTATCGAGTTTCGCGCCGGAGCCGGCGGATTGCACTCGTCGCTGAATTGAACTGTTAAGCAATTTGGATCTCGAGTTGGCTGTGCAGGAGTATCACGAATGAATAATGGTTATCACATCGTCGTTTGCGCTGGTGTAATTCCCGATCCGCTGCAGACGCTGGAGCCGAGTACAACACCCACCGGGCCGGCACTGAAGAATGAAATTATGCTGCCCGCCGTGCTCGATCCCTGGGCCTCTCACGCGCTGTACGAAGGGGCGAACCTGGCGGCCCACATTCCCGGGAGCACGGTGTGGCTGGTGAGCGCGGCGCCGAAAGCGAAACTCCAACAAGTGATGATGACGGTGGCGCAGAAGGCGAGTTTCGAATTCGTCCCCATTGATGTCCCGTCTGGCGGCTTCGCGGACGCCCACTCCCTTGCCGGCGTGCTGACCGAGGCAATCGAATCGATCGCAGGCCTCGACCGCACGAGGTTATTGTTGTTTGGAGGATGGGAGTCGGCGACGCGTGGCGCCGGTGTCACCATGCAACTGATCGCTGAGCAGATGGGAATCCTCGATCAGTTTCAGGGGGTCGACCAGCTTACCGTTCAAGCCGACGGTTCATTCGAGATTCTCGAGAGAATTGAAAGTGGCCGCCATCAGGTCTCAATCTGCCTAGGTCCTCCGGCTCTGCTAGCCTGGGCGACCGGCAATCTACCCGAGCCGAAAAACAATCCACGGATCGGAATGAGTAACATGCGCACGATTGTGCCGGCCCTGCAAAAAGCAAAACCGGTACCGCTGCCGCACGACGGCCTGCGCTACCTCAGCGTTTCCCCTCCCCAGCGGCAACGTCAGACGCGAATCGTGAAGGACCGTTCTCCAGACGAAATTGCGGCGGAACTGATTGAGTGGATTTCTCAAGGTTAAGTCTGTCTCCAACGGGGTCACGCGGGCAGGTCGGTCCGCGCCACGTCGAGGAACTATTCGCGATTTCCGGAGGGAAAAATGTCTGAGAACATTCTGTTTCTGGCCCACGTTGACGAATCAGGAAGCAAGCTGCCCAACGTAGCTTATGAGGCACTCGCTACTGCATCGCGGCTGCCGGTACAGTTCGGCGGCTCCCTCACCATCGGGTTGCTAGGCGCGAATGTCGAAGCTGCCTCCCATACCATCATGACTGCGGGAGCGCACATTATCGCCGTTTCCGGCCCTGACTTTGCTCAACCACGATACGCAACCGATGCCGCCGCAGTCGAAGCGCTCTGCAGGGCAGTACCCTGCAGCATCGTGGTCGCTCCGGGGACGCCTCGATTCTCGCGAATTATGGCTGGTGTGGCCCTCCGTCTGAACGGAAGGATCGACACCCATTTGACCGAACTCGGTGTCGAAGATGGCAAACTCACCGCCAAACGCTGGTTTTACAAACAGCGGCTGGAAGCAGTCATTCAACGCGGTAGCCGTCCGTGGTTTCTGCTCATGGATTCGGGATGTGCCGAGCCCTGGGCCGCGCAGAACTCGGTGGGGGAGCCGCAAGTCTCGATGATCGATGTGCCCATTACGCCGGAGATGACCCGCACGCGGTTCACCGGCATTCGCAGTCCTCGTAGCGATGCGCAGACGATCCGCCCCGATGCGAAATTATTGTTCGTCGCCGGGGCCGGTTGGACCAAAAAGCAGTCGGATGGGAAGACTCACGTCGATGAGGCGCAAGCAATGATTCTCGATTTTCTGCATCACTCGGGAGCCTCACTCGGCGGCAGCAAGTCGCTGGTCGACCAGTCCGGTGAGAATCAGGCAGTCCTGCCGTTTATGACTCACCTGAATCAGGTCGGACAAACCGGATCAACACCACGTCATCCCAAGGGACTTTCCACTTGTTGTCATGGCGAAGAGCCGCACGTGGTGGGATGGCGTTTCATCAATGAACGCCGCGCCATCAATCTCGACCCGAACTGCGGCTGGGCCCGCGGAAAGGCCGACGTCCTCTACGTGGCAGACGCATTCCAAGTTATCGCCCGACTGAATGCGCTGCTGTTTGAGATGTCCGGAGGTCCGGCTCTTGCGACGACTGTTGCAAGTTTTTCTGGATGCTCGCGGATGCAATAAACACAATTAAATCAGATGTATGAGCGTTGACCGTTAATGGGTTGGATTTTAATTCCGCCTTGGTTCGTCCTTGTTCCCCGAATCTCCCCCATTACGAAGGATGAGGGCCAAGAGCCAGAAATGACAAAAAAATCGCGTGGCATGCGACCCTTTGAGGCATTTTCTCGCTATTCATTAGAGGGGTAAGGAAATTTCTGCCACGGTCTTTCAATTTCGGGGCCGGCAATTTCAATTCGAATGCGCTCGTGGCATCGGAGATCCTAGTTCGGGCCAACACAAACGGGACAGTGCCCGGTTGTTCAATGAGAGCCTGCCGCGGACTTAAATGCTGAGACGGAGGGGTCAGAACATGCGGAACATTCTTCACCGGTTTTGGCAGGACGAGGGTCAGGACATCGCCGAATACGCAGTCATGCTGGCCGTTATCTTAATTGTCGTGGTCGGCGCAATCCGACTGGTCGGGTCGAATGCCAACATAGTCTTCTCCAACGCGGCCAGTTCGATTCAATAGCTCCTTCCATATGGAATCCCGGGTTGCCTTCCGCCCATTGTCCGAGATCGCATCTCACGCCCAAATGTGATTCAGATTACAGACAAGCTCAGGTTCCCACCAGTATGAACAGTGGATGATCGAGAGGGTGAACCTATGAGCCTCAGTCAACTAGCGCGCTCTATCAAGGAATCGGCCACGCTCAAGCTGAATGAAACGGCTGCCTTGCTCCGCGACAAAGGCGAGCCGGTCATTCATTTGGGAGGCGGTGAACCGAAAAGCAAGTGCCCCGTGGATGCGGTCATAAACTGTGCGGCAGTACTGAACACGGGAGAAATCCGCTACACCCCACCTGACGGAATTCCGGCTTTAAAAAAGGCGATCATCCGCTACACCGAGGAGCATTACAAGAAGCTCGTCTCGGCAGATAATGTGATCGCGTCGGGCGGTGCCAAACAGGCTCTGATGGTTCTGCTGCACGCCATTCTCGATCCCAAGGAGGAAGTGATTTTCCCCGCACCCTACTGGGTCAGTTATCCGGAGATGGTGAAACTTGCCGGCGGAGTTCCGGTACCAGTGACCGCCGAAGATGGAACCTTCTTTCCCACGGCGAAAGAAATCTTCGACGTGGTGAGCTCTTACACGAAAGCCATTATCCTGAACAGCCCTAATAATCCTTCAGGAGCCATGTACTCGACGGATTTCGTGCAGGAGATGGTCGAGTTCTGCGAGAAAAAGGGCATTTATCTCGTGATGGATGACATTTATAACCGTCTGGTTTTCGACGGTAAGAGTGCTCCCATCTGCTATGAAGGTGCGAAGCTGCCACTGGAGGAGTCGAAGCTGGTTGTGATCAACGGTGTATCGAAGATGTACGCGATGACGGGATTTCGCATCGGCTGGGCCATCGCCAACAAGCCTCTGGTCGAGGCCATGGCTACCATCCAATCACAACAGACATCAGGGCCTTCTTCGCCTGCGCAATGGGCCGCTGTTGGCGCTCTCAATGGTGTGCAGTCGGCCGTGGACAGTCTGCGGGTCACGCTGGAAAACAACCGCAATGTGATGATGGACCGTCTCCGAGCCTTCGATGGAATCAAGGTTTATCAACCTGAGGGCACCTTCTATTGTTTCCCTGACTTCAGCTCTTACATGAAAGATTCGCAAAAACTCTCCAATTTCCTTCTCGATAAGGTGCGCGTGGTCACCGTTCCAGGAAAAGAATTTGGATTTGAAGGACACCTGCGGCTCAGTTATTGCGGGACGATCCGCGACATAACCGAGGGCTTGGATCGCATCAAGTGGGCGCTCGATGCGAACTCAGCCAACGAACTCTATCTCGGCGATCGCAAACTGGTAAGGGAGTGGGTATGAACATCTATCTTGACGTTCAATCTCCCGCGGTAAAAGAGGCTGGGAGGCTGGCCTCCAGCTACGGCCTGCAGAATCATGGACTGCTCAACCTGCGACGGGTTTATTGGAATCTGCCTACGCCGGCGCTCTATGAGGAAAGTGTCTTTCGGTCGGAGGCAAGCCTGTCCCATATGGGGCCGTTGGTGGTTTCTACCGGCAAACACACGGCTCGGGCCGCGACCGACAAGTTTGTCGTGCGGGAACAGTCGACGGAGGAAAAGATCTGGTGGGGCCAGTACAACCGACCGTTTACGAGTGAGACCTTCAGCGCACTGCTTACCCGCCTGCAGGGCTATTTACAGGGCCGGGACGTATTTGTGCAGGACTGCTTCGCGGGTGCAGACCCGGAGCACAGCTTGCCGATCCGCATCATCACCCAAAAGGCATGGCACAGTCTGTTTGCTAGAACCATGTTTCTGAAGATCCGCAGCCAGGATGCGCTGCAACACCATATCCCGGAATTCACCGTGATTGCGGCGCCTTCGTTTCAGGCCTCGCCGATGGTTGATGGCACGCGCACGGAGACATTCATCGTCATCAACTTCCGTGAGCGGTTGGCCATTATCGGCGGCACGAGTTACGCAGGCGAGATCAAAAAGACAATCTTTACTGTCCTGAATTTCCTGTTGCCGCTTCATGGCGTTTTGTCGATGCATTGTTCGGCCAATGTGGGCGCAGACGGCGACGTCGCCATTTTCTTCGGGCTCTCCGGTACAGGAAAGACCACGCTGTCAGCCGATCCCAAACGGCGCCTCATTGGAGATGACGAACACGGCTGGAGTGATAGTGGTGTATTCAATTTCGAAGATGGCTGCTACGCGAAAGTGATTCGGCTGTCGCCGGAAGCGGAGCCGCAGATCTATGCCTGTACGCGAAGATTTGGCACCGTGCTGGAAAACGTCACCTTCGATTCGGTCTCAAGGCGCCTCGATTTGAACGACTACTCGGTCACTGAGAATACGCGCGCAGCCTACCCGCTTTCTTATATCGAGAACTGTATGCCGGAGAAGCGCGCCGGACATCCGAAGAACGTCATCTTTCTTACCTGCGACGCTTCAGGTGTCATGCCGCCGATTTCGAGGCTGAGTGCCGATCAGGCCATCTATCATTTCATTTCGGGGTATACCAGCAAGATCGCCGGCACCGAAATTGGGCTCGGAGTGGAACCAGAAATGACATTCAGCACTTGTTTTGGCGGTCCCTTCATGGTGCATCATCCCCTGGCTTATGCCGAACTGCTGAAAAAGAAGATCCAAAAGCATGGCGCGCATGTTTGGCTGGTCAACACGGGCTGGACCGGCGGTCCGTTTGGCATTGGCAAACGTATCAGCATTCACCACACGCGTTCCTTGCTGAATGCCGCGCTCAGCGGTTCTCTGCTCAAAGTGGAGTACAGGAAAGATCCGATATTTGGGTTTGACATGCCGGTTCACTGTGAAGGGGTGCCGTCGCACATTCTAGATCCCTCCAGCACGTGGCCGAGTCGAGAGGAATATTTCCGTAAGTACGACGCACTGGCCGCCCGCTTCATCGAAAATTTCAAGCTGATGATGTCGGAATGCCCCGAGCACATCCTCGAGGCCGGCCCCAAGCGCCTGGCAACGACTTCGGTGCGCTAGAAAAACTTCCGAAAAGTTTCGTGCTGGGCGCTCGGCTGAGCAAGCCTACGGTGCGACCATATCTCCAGCGCTGGTCTCCACCGCGACCACGCCCAGCTGCTGCATCATCCCTAAGGTGTCCCATTCCTCCCACTCTTCGACAATTTTGCCATCGACGATCCGGTCGATGCTGATGCCGCCGCTCTTCACCTGGTTATCTGTCGGAGCTATGCCCATGAACGTTCCATTGTGAGTGGCGTTCAGGCTCCAGCGTGTTGCGACTTTGTCGCCTTCAGCGATCTGATCGACCACGGTCCAGCGGGAGTCGGGGAAGGCAGCAAACAAAGTGGCGAGAGACTGACTGTGCTCTTTCCCGCGGAGTTCCCCGAGAGCGGGACTATGATGCACAAAATCCTCCGAATAAAACTGCGGGTAGATGTCCAAGTTATGCTGGTTCAAGCACTCCTCCATCAGGCGCAGGACGATGGCTTTGTTGGATTTACTCATGGAGTTTCCTTTCAGTTTGCAACAGAACGCTTGCGGTGGCCCCTTCACGGGGTTACTTTTTGCGAGGCAAGCGCTACTTGCGTATTTTCTGCGATGGGTTCAGAGGTGTCGGTGATGTGGGTCACTCATCCTGTCGAAGATTAGCTGCAGGGGCTGCTCACGAATGGCGTTTTCTTTCGCTCACAAAATTCCAGCCTCGTCGCAGGAAAGGCTGGCCGGAACCACACACGATCGCGTCATCGTCACGTTGATGTCTCGATTCAGTGAGAAGAGGCCTCCGACGCGACATGAATGACCGCGCTGAAGGCCGGCTTGGTGTCACCGTTGCGGTCGAAAAGGAGAGGATAATTCGTGCGCCCCTGTACCGGCCAGTTGTTAAGCCATGAATCGCCATCAGTGACGCCCCAGAAAGTCACGCGCGTGACCACCCCGCGATGCTTGAGGTACACGCGAAACAGGTCGGCGTAGCGCTTGGCCAGTTCTTGCTGCACAGAATCTGGTAATCCGGTGACGTATGGATTCAGCTTTGCATCCTGCCGGACTTTGAGCGTGACTTCGGCTGTCGTCTGATCGCCGACCGACGGCAGCACGTTGACATCCAGTTCTGAGATTGCGACCTTCATGCCCAACGCGGCAAATGCGGAGATGGCGGCGTCCACTCGCTCTACCGGGGGCGATGTCAGGCTGATGTGTCCCTGTAATCCAACCGAAGTGACCGGGACTCCCTCCGCCTTCAACTTCTCGATAAGTACAATCGCCCCCTTGCGCTTGGCCTCATTCTCCAGGTTGTAATCGTTGTAGGTCAGCTGCGCTTGCGAGTCGGCCGCGTGCGCATATTCGAATGCCTTTGCGATGTAGTCCTCGCCAATGATTTTCAGCCAAAGAGATTGGCGTAAACTGCCGTCTTCGTTCAGCGCTTCGTTCACAACATCCCAGCTCTTGATTCTTCCTTTGTAACGACCAACCACCGTATGAATGTGGTCGCGCATGCGCGCGAGAAGGGCATCGCGATCGAGCAGGTTGCCCTTGTCGTCGCGGAAAACCCACGCGGGAATCTGGTTGTGCCAGACCAAATTGTGCCCCACGATGAACATATGGTGCTTTTCTGGTGCTTTTCGCCGAATGCGAAGTACCGGTCGGATAGCCTGAAGTCGTACTTGCCTGGCAGGGGGTGGACTTCCTCCCACTTCAGTGCGTTTTCCGGGGAGATCGAGTTAAACTGCGCTTCGATCAGAGCATCACCGCGAACATCACTTCCCGTGATCTGCGCTGCATTGACGGCCGCGCCGACGGCAAAGTCTCGCTTATACGAGTCTTTGAGCGAGGGCTGGACCTGGGCTGGCAACGGCAGAACGACTGCCATGAAGGCGACAAATGTTGCCGCCCTTGCCATCATGCATGTTCGCAACTTCATGATCTCTTCTTGCCGCTGAAGCGACGGTTCCGAGTTATGCAGTTGGCTGCGCAACGAACGCGTTGCGCCGATCGGCCAGTTCGTTGGCAATCGACCGGTTCTTCTCACGGCTCAGCGGATAAAAGAACAGGCATGTTGCGGCAGCGAAGAAAAATAAGCCAGCATAAATGCTCGCTGTAAGAAGGATGCCACTCTGCGTTCGTGCCGTCTGAAACGCAGCTTCGGATACCAAGCCGTAGGCGGAAAGCAACCATCCAGCTACGGCGCCACCCAGAGCGAGTCCCGCCCACAACGCGAAGACAACGCCCGCCGTCACTGTGCCCGTGGCGCGGCGCCTCGTCTTCCATTCGCCGTAATCAGCGACGTCGCCCATCATCGCCCACAAAATCGGGCCCGAAAGCCCGAATGAGAACTGTCGAAGTACTTCCGTGCCAATGATGACATAAGTCGCGTGCCGCGGGATCACAAACAACGCCATATTGAAAATACCGGTCAGGATCATGCTCGCGATGAACAGCTCACGTTTACCAACTCGGACCGAAACGGCAGTCGAGCAGGTTACGCCCACAAGCAACGCCGCCAGACCAAAGCCGTTGAACCAGGAGAAAAGGTTCACATCTCCAGCCACAAACCGGAAGTAGGGCAGCATGACATTGCCGCGCACCAGAATCGCGCTGAAGTAGAACAGCGTGACTAGAAACAGCACAACCCAAGGGCGGTTGCTCAATAGGTCCGAGAGATCCAAACCGAGCGAAGTCTTCTGCTGCGGATCCGGCTGTATCCGCTCCTTCGTCGTGAAGAAGGCGATGATAAAGAAAATCACGCTGAGGACCGACAGCAACCCCATCGTGAGCTGATATCCCAACGCGTCATTGCCGCGCCCAAAGAACTTGACCATAGGAATAGCGAGGCTCGCGACGATGAAACCTGCGCTATTCGCTGCAATCTGGCGATACGACGAGATGCTGGTACGCTCGTCGGGGTCCTGCGTCATCACTGCCGTCAGCGATGCGTACGGAACGTTGTTGACCGTGTAAATAACGCGGAGAAGTATGTAGGTAATCCAGGCATAGATGATCTTGCCCCCGAGGCTGAGATGCGGAGTGGTGAAGGTGAGGATGCTGATAACGCCAAACGGTGCGGCCGTCCACAAAAGCCAGGGGCGGAACTTGCCCCATTTGCTGGTAGTCCGGTCCGCGATGATTCCCATCACGGGGTTGAAACAGGCAACTCCAAGCCCCACCACTAGAAAAAGCGTCCCTGCCTCGGCCGCGGTCAGTCCGAAGGTATGGGTGTAGAAATCGAGTTGGAGAGCCAGCATGGCCTGGAAGATAAAATTGGCGGCCATGTCGCCGAGCGCGTACCCGAATTTCTCAGAAAATGGAAGCGTCTGCTTCATGCCTGCCTCAGCTTTCCCGTAGAGTTTCGGCGGCGCCTAAAGCGTATCCTGCATGACAAAAAGGAATCCGCGTCTATGATTCCTGCCCGCGCTGAACGGAGCAGTATAATCACGACGGCTTTTGACGGCAATATAATAACGATTTTCTTGAGTCGAGAACCCGCCGGGAATAAGTGTTCGTTTCCGGCTCGGTGACAAGAAGTCCGCACACAGATTTCTTGCGAGCAAGTCTTACAACATAATCGAAACACTCATCGCGAAAGGGAGCCTATGGCGAAACGTCGTCCACTTTCATGTCATATCGGCTTTAACGCTCAGCATTCTCCCATGGGCGCTTTTATGAGTTTTACATGTGGGAATCCGGGAACACGAGGCGGAATCGGACTTCAGATCGGGCAACCCGGCGATCAGGAAGTGTTCATCGGCGTCGTCGATGGCGACCGCTATAGTGACGCGCCCCTGAAATGCCTTCCCTTCTATATCGGGGCAGCGACAAACGCTGCCGATGCCTTTCTCGTCGAACAGGCCGGGCCATCGGAACAAAATGTTCGTCCCGACGCGGTTCCTTTCGACTCGGAGGAAATCCAGCGCAGCTACGGCTGGTGCACGGACAGTTGGCAGGCCGGCGAGATGGCCTTCACGGTATACACGCCCTTCGCCGCGATACCGGACCCGTCGCGGGCATCGGAGAAAGAGATGCGAGAAGGCCTTCTGCCTGCGGTGGTGGCGCAACTTGTCCTCGATAACAGCCGTGGAACAAACACCAAGACCGGCATCTTTGCCTTGAACCACGCCCGCACTGGGCCGCGCATGATTGATGATGATCTGGGATCGTCCAATCGCGTCGGATTTGCCTTCCGCCGCGAGGCGGGCGTTGCCGCCGAGATTTTCGATCTTTCCGCTAAAAATACGAAACCACGACCGTTCGGATTTATGCGGTGGTCGCCTACCGATGGCATTCGCGAGCGTCACAATCCGATCCACCTGCTTGGTTCTTGCCCGGGGGTCGGCTTTGAGGTGCCCGCCGGAAAGTGCTACAGCATGACCCTCGCGATTGGCTCGTATCTGGCGAACATCGAGACCACAGGAATCGATGGCCGTTATCTGTACGCGAGGTATTACAGGGACCTTACTGACGTGCTCCGCGCGACCCTCGATCGCGCTGACGAGTTGATCACTGCCGCCGAAGCCCTCGATCAAAAACTGGAAGCTTCCTCACTCTCCGACGATCAACGTTTCATGATTGCTCATTCCACTCACAGCTACTACGGGAGCACCCAGCTGCTGGAAGTCGACAAGCAGCCGTTCTGGGTGGTCAACGAGGGAGAGTACTGCATGATGAATACCCTCGACCTCGCGGTGGACCACGTTTTTTGGGAGCTAGATCGCAATCCCTGGCTCGTGCGCAATCTGCTCGATAACTTTGTCGATCGATACAGCTACATTGACGAAATCAAGATTTATAAGGAGGGAGCTGCCCTCGCGGCACATCAAAAGCAGCTTGATCCTTCGCAGACGCCGCCCCCGCCCGACGCCGCCCAGCTCGCTAGAACTTACGACCGCAAGCCGGGAGGACTAAGTTTCACCCATGACATGGGTGCGCATAATAATTTCTCGCCCAAAGGCCGCAGCAGCTACGAACTCGCCAACCTGACAGGTTGTTTCAGCTACATGACCCAGGAACAGCTCTGCAATTGGATTCTCGTTGCCGCCTGCTACCTGGCGCAGACGCGTGACATGGCGTGGCTGCAGCACAATCGCAATGTTATCGAGGCTTGCCTGACCAGCATGGTAAATCGTGGCGGAGACGTTGGCTTCGCGCAGTACGACAGCACGCGATGTGCGGGCGGCCAGGAAATCACGACGTACGATTCCCTCGATCATTCGCTCGCACAAACGCGCAATAACGTCTACATAGCGGTCAAAAGTTGGGCGTGCTATCGCGCGTTGGGGCTGATGTTCCACGACCTCGGCGACGACAAAGCGCAAGAAAGATGTCGGCAACTCGCGGCTAAGGTCGCGGCCGTGGTGGGCAGCCACGCTATTGACGGAATCCTGCCGGCCATCTTCGAGAAATCAAATCCCGGCTACAGCTCTCGGATTCTCCCTGCCATTGAAGGATGCGCATACGCCCTCTACTTTGCCAAGACCAGTTATGGGCAGCAGACCCTCGACCAGATTTTCAGCGAGGCAGCTGAGCGGAAAATGTTTGACGTCCTCAAAGAACACACGAAGAAACTTTTGCTCGATCCGAATCGAAGCAATCTCTTCGCAGATGGCGGCATCAAGCTCTCTTCAACCAGCAACAACTCGTGGATGAGTAAGATTGCCATCTTCATGCACGTCGCGCGCCGCCTGTTCCATCTGGACCAAGACGCCCAAGTCGCGGAGATTTTTCTCAAGGCAGACGCTGCCCACGTGAGATGGCAAACCGAGGGCAGTTCGTATTGGGCCTGTTGCGACCAAATCGTTTCCGGAGAGGGCAAAGCCAGCCGGTATTACCCTCGAGTGATCACGAGCGCGCTCTGGATGGATTGAAGTTTGGTTCCGAAGTGAGCTTGCGCCTATGATTGCATTTATTGAGCGAGAAACACGATGTCTTCAAGCCGACAACACGCCGGACCGTCAAGTGACAAACCCTCTGTACTGGAACCATCATTCGCCGAGCGAGCACGCACTCTGCTGTATCTGGGGTGTGTTGGAAGTCTATCAACGCATTCGCTCAAACAGCCCGGATTCCCGTTCGGATCCGTCATGCCCTATGCCCTGGACAACCACGGGCGCCCAATCTTTCTGATCAGCACGATGGCCATGCACACCCACAATCTGCGAGCCGATGCGCGTGCCTCTCTGCTGGTCACACAAGCTGAATCCGATGGTGATGTGCTGGGCGCAGCCCGGGTCACGCTCGTTGGAGATGTTTTGCCAGTAGAAACGCCAGACGTGCCAGAGGCGCGCATGCTGTATCTTGCCCGTTACGAAAACAGCAAATACTGGGTGGACTTCGACGACTTCGCTTTCTATCGCATGAGTGTGGTGGACGTTTATTATGTCGGCGGTTTTGGCGTGATGGGCTGGGTCGATGCGGACAATTATGTTCACGCGAAACCGGACCCGTTGTGCGAGGCGGCGGCTGGAATTGTGCAGCACATGAATGCCGACCACAAAGATGCGCTTGTCTTCCTTACCCAAATCTTTGCAGGCATTGATGCGCAGGAGGTGGAAATGACCTCGGTGGATCGACTCGGCTTTCACGTGCGTGCTAAGACCCCGGACGGCATGCGCGGCGCCCGCATCGCATTCTTACGAGAAGTCCGGGATGCGGCGGAAACCAGAAAGGTCCTGGTCGAGATGGTTCAGCAGGCGCGTAAGTGAAGACTGCCCGGAGGAAGGCCCAACATTGCGACAAAGCCCGCGATACCTTGGTCTCTCGCCGGCACGGCTCTGCATTTTTCTCAATATCCTAGCCGCTTATCAACGATGTTCTTCAATGGTTCGCCTCTCTCGAATCTGCCATACTGCTCAAGAAAAAAGCGCATGGCTTGATCCTGCCAGTCGACGGTGTGATCGGCACAGTGCGGCGACAGCAAGACATTTTCCAGCTTGTACAACGGATGTCCCGCCGGCAGAGGTTCGTGCTCAAAGACATCCAGCCCGGCTCCTTTGATGCGCTTGGCCAGCAGAGCACGCACGAGAGCCGCCTCGTCAATCACCGGCCCTCGTCCCACATTGATCACGACAGCCGTCGGCTTCATCACCGCGAACTCAGCATCGCTAATCATGTGCCGGGTCTCCTCGGTCAACGGAGCTGTCGCCACCAGGTAGTCGCAGAGCGGTATCATCTCCCGTAGCTTTTCAGGAGTATAGAAATTCTCCACCAGCGAATTGGTGCATGAGGGCACATGCCTCCTGGTCGCGAGAATCCGCATGCCCATGGCTTTCACGCGGTCGGCCACGGCTTTGCCAATGTCTCCATAACCCAAAATCCCGACTGTCCGTCCGCTAATCTCCTCTACGTCGAATTGTTCCCACACTCCCGCCGTTTGATGGCGAACCATGCGCCGAAGATCCTTGGCGAAATACAGAATGGCCGCGAGCACAAACTCTCCAAGCGACGCACTATACAGGCCGCTGCTGTTGGTCAACGGAACCACGCTATTCACGAGTTCCGGAGACAACAGGTTATCCACGCCCGCGGCCCGGGAGTGAACCCAGCGTACCTTTTGGCATGAGGCAAATGCTTCGCGTAGGAAATCCCCGGTGCCTGACCATTGCAAAATGACGGTCGCGTTCTTCCCCGCCTCAGCACAGGTGATAGTATCCCGGCATACGACATGCGGCACCCCGTTCAACATCGCGAACTGCGGATCGTTTCGCGATGCGAGTACCAACACGGGGTTCTCTTTTGTCATATCAATATCCTGCCACGAACGGTGCCGGGGGACGCCGGATCGGTTAACCTTCGTCAAAGTTGCAAATGATTGCAACCATCGCAACAATTATCAGTCTTGACAGGGTTTGTTTCCGACGTACACTCGAGTAGATTCACGAAAGTGTAACAAAGCTGGACAGCAATCTCCCCCAAGCCTTAATCCATCGTGCGGCTTAGGAGATGTGAAGTGAGATCATTGGGCCCCAGCGCAGTTGGCATATCGTTTTTCGTCCTCTTGGTTTTCGTATCGGCGAGTTGCTTCGGCTTAGCAGTACAAGCTCCTCAGAACCAGAGCAGTTTTTCTTCCCCGACGCTGTCGGTACCATCTTCTGGATTCCGTGCGCAAAACCTTGCACTTGCCATCAGTTCAGAACCGATCTGGGACTACGGCAGCTGGGAAAGAAAAAAGAAGAAGCCCCCGGTCGGCGTCCCTGAAGGCGGCTCGCCCGTTCCCTACTTGGGCCTGACCGGTTTGATCTTCCTCGCGGCCGTTGTTCTAAGGCAGAAACAGAAATCGGCGCAGCGACCCGGATGTTAGCGGAGTTCTCGCTCTCCGCTGACAGATCGAAGGGCGCGCCGGCTCTTTTGGCCGGGGCCATCCTCCCAGCCATCTCGGTCCGCACGATATTTACGCTCACAGACCAAAAGGCCAAAAACCAGTCGGCATCTCGGTTATATGCGATCCCATTCTTAGCGGTGGGACGATGACCCAATCGCTCACCCAAGAGTTGACAGGATCAGGCAACCGTTCGAAATATGTTGAATTCTTGGGTCTTGCCGTCGCTGGCATGGCCGCGTGGTGGCAGCCACTCGTATCCACCCTGAAGCTCTCATTAAGCAACGATGCCTATACCTACATCTTATTAATCCTGCCGGTGAGCATTGCACTGGTTTACATCGACCGCGGACGAGTCTCCTCGTTCTCTTCTTCCGGTCGTTGGCCGGGTTGGATTCTTTTGAGTGTCGCCATCCTGCTGCGTCTCATCGCTCGGAATCACGATTATTCATCTGTCACCGGCAGGTGGTCGCTGAGCATGATTGCGCTGGTCGTCTGGTGGATGGGTAGCGCCATCGTGTGCTTCGGCATTCCAGCCCTGCGCACACACCTGTTTTCCGTGTGCTTTCTCTTCCTGCTCGTTCCCCTTCCAGACGGAGTCGTGAATTGGATCGTTGAGGGCCTGCAAAACACATCTGCAGGAGCGTCACAAGCGCTGTTCTATGTTGCGAAAGTTCCGGTCTTCCGACAGGGCATCATTCTGTCTATTCCAGGTTTGGACATCGAAGTAGCACGCGAGTGCAGCAGCATTCGCTCCAGCACAATGCTCGTTGTCCTTACCTTGCTTTTGGCACACCTGTTTCTTCGATCGAATTCGCGCAAAGCTGTTCTGGTTCTAGCGGCCTTCCCCCTGTCTGTTGTGAAAAATGCAGTGCGGATCTTCACCATCGCCGAACTCGCAACCCGCGTCGACCCTGCCTACCTCAATGGCAGCCTGCACCATCATGGGGGGATCCTGTTCCTTGGCTTCTCAGTCTTCTTTATCGTCCTACTGCTGTGGGTCTTGCGGCGGGGCGAACTTCGAACGTCGTAGCATTCCCCACTTTTCGTCCAAATTCAATTTGCTGCAGTCCGGGGTAAAGCGTTAATATTCGCCCAAATCTCCCGATTGACTTTCGGCTGATCCTATTGCAACGTTCAACATTGGCAGCGCGAGGTATTCTGAGGAAGGTGTGGTATGAGCACAAGAGAAAATGACGGTATGAGTGATATCCCTAAGAGTGTATCGCGGCGCAACTTCATCAAGGGAGTTGTCGGGAGCGGGGTTGCGATCTCGTCGGCAAGTTATCTGTTCCGCGCCTCTCACGTTTTCGGGCAACCTGCGATCGATGCCGGCGAACGACTGATTACGTTGAACGTCAATGGGCAACAGCGGCGAGTCGATGTGATGAAGCAGGAAACCCTGGCATGGACGCTGCGTTACAAGCTTGGCCTCACCGGTACGAAGCTAGGCTGCGATCGCGCCGAGTGCGGATCCTGCACTGTCTTGATCGATGACGTTCCCCACTATTCCTGTTCCGTGCTGACTCACACTGTACGTACCCGAAAAATTCTAACTATCGAAGGCCTGGCTCACCCCGATGGAACGTTGCATCCCGTGCAGCAGGCCGTAATCGACGAGCAGGGGTTTCAATGCGCTTTCTGTATGTCCGGCTTCATCATGTCTGCGGTTGGGTTTTTGAAGACCAATCCCAATCCCACGCGATCGGAAATGGCGCATGGGCTCTCAGGGAACCTGTGCCGGTGCCAGGACTACAACAAGATTCTCAACGCGATGATGCAGGGTGCAGAAAACATGAGGAAGGCGAGCCATGTCTAACCCAGAAACAACGCCGAATCCTAAGAAATACAAGCTCCTCGGAAAAGACTATCCCACTCCGGATCTTTACGCGAAGGTTACGGGCAAAGCCAAGTATGCGGAGGACTTCCGCGCAGAAGGGATGCTGTTTTGCAAATTGCTCCTCAGCCCCGTTCCGCACGGACGCGTGAAGCACCTGGATGCAAGCGGAGCTCTAGCCATGCCAGGTGTGAAGGCGATTCTGACGGAAGACGATCTTCCCGCGCCGGCCGATAGCGTCAACGACTTGGGGATCGTGATCAAGGCCAACAAAAGAGGAGAAAAAGCTTTGACCATGGAACCGCTGTACCATGGCGAGCCCATTCTGGCTGTGGCCGCCGTGGACGAACTCACGGCGGCAGAGGCAATCGAGAAAATTGACATCGAATTCGAACATCTCCCCTTCGCCGTCGATCCCCTTGATACTCTGCGGCCGGGGGGACCGAATCCGCGGGCAGAAGGCAATATCTGGGTGAAGCCGCCGGCTCCTGCTCCAAAGCCTGGAGAGAAAGCTACCCAGCCGCCGTTGCAGATAGGAGAACTGAAGTGGACGGAAGCAGACTTTGCGGAAATGAAGTACGGCAGACTGCCGATGGGCAAGCCTCAGGATGAATGGACGTTCGGTGGCGTGGAAGAAGGTTTCAAGAACGCGGCGCTGATTCTAGATGAGACGTTTGTCACTCCCGATACCAGTCACGAAACCTTGGAACCTCGCAGCACTTTGGCGTATTGGCAGAACGGAAAAGTCTTCGTTCACATGGGAACACAGAGCACCGTGCAGACGCTGGCTGCATTGGGACGCTGGCTGAACATGGACCCCAGCCAAATCGTTCTCATTAGTGAATACACGGGCGGAGGATTTGGCAGCAAAGCGACGGGGTACATTTTCTCGATTATCCCAGCCTTGCTTTCAAAGAAGGCCAATGCTCCTGTCATGATGCGGGTCAGCCGTGAAGAAGAGCATTTCATCGGTCGGGCCCGGCCCGGCTTTCAAGGCCGCATGAAAATTGGATTCGCCAAAAACGGCCGCATCACTGCCGTCGACATGTATACGATCTGCGACAACGGTCCATATGAGTCGGTGGGTGATGCAGGTGCGTCAGGAGCGATTGTTTCCCTCATTTATCAACCTCCCGCGATGCGCTGGCGCGGGGCCACGGTACTAACCAATACGCCCCCAAGAGGTCCGCAGAGCGCTCCGGGCGGGATGCAGGGCATCGTCATTACCGAGCCTATCCTGGCAAAGGCGGCGCGTCAGCTTTCCCTTGATCAGGTCGAGATTCGGCGGATCAACTGCCCCGAAGGCAAAGCGCCCTGGGGTCCGGTGAGGAACGGGAAGCAGGCGCATTCCACCAGCGCTTTTCTCAAGCAGGCCCTGGATCGAGGTGCGGAGCAGTTCAAGTGGAAGGAGCGCATCGCTCGTTCTAAGCGGAGCGGGACCAAAGTGCGCGGCGTCGGAGTTTCTTCCAGCGGATTCTTTGCCGGGTCCGTGGGTTTCGATGGCCTGTTTCTGATCAAACCTGATGGCAGAATCGCAATTCAATCGGGCATCGGGAATTTGGGAACAGAATCCATCACCGACGTTCACCGTGTGGTCGCGGAGGTGCTCGGTGTCCCCTGGGAAAAGTGTGACGTCACATGGGGAAATACGTCGAAGAACCTGCCTTGGACTTGCGTCTCAGGAGGCAGCCAAACGACACACGCAATGACGCGCGCTGCGTATGCGGCCGCACTCGATGGCAAAAAGAAGCTGCAAGAGATCGCCGCCAAAACTCTGGGCGGAAAGCCGGAGCAGTATGAAGTTGCGAATGAGAAAGTTTTTCGTAAAGGCGGCGGCAGCATGACCTTTGCACAAGCCGCGCAGCACGCAATCCAACTGGGCGGCAATTACGACGGTCACGAAGTTCCTGAAGATGTCAACAAGTACACCAAGACTTCGATCGCCGCTCTGACAGGGCAAGGGCTGGTTGCGGCAGGGAAGGACAAATTTCCGCACGATGGTCAGTCCTTTTCCTATGTTGCCAGCTTCGCTGAGGTTGAAGTCGACTTGGAAACCGGAAAGTACTACATCACCGATTTCCTGGCTGTTGCCGACGTGGGAACCATAATCCATCCCCGCGCGCTGGGAGGACAGATAACCGGCCGTTCTGTACTCGGCATCGGCCACGCTATTGGCCAAAAATGGGTCTTTGATCCACATTACGGGCACACGATTGCCCTGCGCTTCCATCACACCAAGCCGCCCACCATTCTGGATGTGCCGAACGCGATGCAATGGGCGGCTCTTGACATCCCAGATCCAGAAACGCCGATTGGGGCTCGCGGAATCGGAGAGCCTCCTGTGCCCGGTGGGTGCGGCGCGGTCTTAAACGCTCTTTCTGATGCACTCGGGGATGAAGTCTTTCGCCGCGCGCCCGTAAACCTCGACACAATTTTGACGTCACTCGAGGCCGGGCGGCCGATGCAAGATCCCTTGTCTGCGCACATTTAAACTCTGCACAGACTTAACATACGGTGACGTGGAGAGAAATATGGCGGTAATACGCGATGTGATGGCCGGGTTCCAGTTATTTCAACCGACCTCGGTTGGCGATGCGCAAAAACTTCTTGAACAGCACGGGTCCGATGCCTTGGTTCTGGCCGGCGGACTCGACAGCTTTGATTGGCTCAAGGATCGAATCAAGAAACCAAAAGCGGTAGTCGACCTGAGCGGTATTGACGAGCTTCGCGGGATTCGCACCACGGCCGATGGAATCGAAATCGGCTCCATGACGACGTTGACTGAAGTGGTGCAACACCCCGTCATACAGGAGAAGTATGCGGTACTGGCACAAGCTGCGGAACTGGTTGCATCGCCTCAGATTCGCAATCAGGGCACATTGGGCGGCAACATTTCGCAGGATGCGCGCTGCTGGTATTACCGCGCTGGTTGGCCATGTTACCGGGCAAGCGGAAACATCTGCTACGCCGACACTCCCGTGGGCAGAAACCGCGAGCATGCCATTCTGCACGCCGATCGCTGTGTGGCCGTGAATCCCTCCGACACCGCGCCGGCCCTGATCTCACTCGACGCGAAATGTGTCGTCCACACGCCCAACGGCGAGCAGGTCGTGGACGCCGAAGATTACTTCCTCGGACCTGATATCGATATCACCCGCATGAATATCTTGCGTCCGGGACACTTGCTCACGACCATTCGCATTCCCTCCACGTGGGCGAATGCGGAGTTCTACTTCGAGAAAGTGCGCGATCGCAATGTCTGGGACTTCCCACTGATGAATGTTGCCTCAGCCTTGAAAACCTCAGGAGATACTATTCA
>Ga0335072_10003857_pt1 | contig 22417 bp, 20 predicted proteins | sample Lox_Sample_21_FD_206725 | JGI IMG/M metagenome (GOLD analysis project Ga0335072, IMG submission 206725) | Soil microbial communities from Loxahatchee National Wildlife Refuge, Florida, United States - Lox_Sample_2.1 | ecosystem: Environmental > Terrestrial > Soil > Wetlands | place: USA...
GCGTACAGCGTAACGGTGCCGCCTATCAAGATCATGATGGCCTCACAGGCCCACGCGGCTGGTATCACGGCGGCGGCGCACTCGGCAGCACCGAAGACGATCGCCCATTCCAGGAATTCTGAAGCTTTCGGGGCTCGGCCTGCGCGATGAGACGTAATTGCCCCGCGACACTGCGGACGGGCCATCAGCGCCCGGACGACGCCGAATGCCTCGGAGCTCAGATGGAAGACGTTCGTTGCCATCAGCGGCGGCAGGTCATGGATCGATTGCCTGGATCACGGTCTCTTCGGCCGTGCGCGGTATCCGTATCCCAAGCCGCCTTTCCCACTGATTGCGTGCTGCCCGGTATCCGGCGACGGCTAGTTCGAGGGTGGCGGGCGCTGGCATGACGCCCAGTGGGCCGAGCAGGTGCTCGTGCAGCTTGCCGAGTTCAGCCTCGACGAGGCCCTGCTTGCCGGCGGCTTGCTTGGACTGCAGCCACAGCGTCCAGTCCCAGAAATGATCGTCGATTCCGCGCAGGGTCGACGCGCTGGGATGCCAGGGTGGCAGCGCCGCGTGCGGCTGGCCGAAGATCAGATCCACTTTGATAGGCCCGGCCAGGATGAGCATGTAGCACCATGTGCGGCTCAGCCGGTCCCACTGAGCGACGACCGGGCGCAGCGGGACGACAAGCCGGGGCATGGCATCCCGGATCTCGGTAAAGTCGGCCGTCACGACAATGAAGTCCCAGTCCGATTGCCGCGATGCCCGGCCGCTCGCGCGAGATCCGGCCAGCTCGATGCGATCGATGCCGGCGTGCGCGCCAAGCGCGCGCTCCACGTCGTCCGGCAACACCACGCGGTCTGATGACTCGTGCACGCAGCCAATAGTGCACTGTCTGTTCGCCAGACCCAACCGGTAAGCGTCACGGCGTAGCTGGCCAGGGCGGACCTGACTGGCTGCAGGGGATCGTAGTGGCCCACTCCGGCCGGGTGCCGGTGACTTCGTCGCGTGCTGCAACGCCAAGGGTTCACGTGACGGTGAACGGCGTGCCGCTGCGCGAATCCTCGTACCTCACCTTGGGGTCGCCGTCGCTGATCCGGTTCAGCGTCACGATGCCTTCTGGGCGGCTGTAGGTGACGGGTGATGTCACGCGGGCACCATCAGGCGTGCCGTGAGCGGCCCCGCACCGTGTGCGCGTCGGGCTGGTCACGGCAGCAGTCAAGGGTTCACTGGGAGCCTTCTGGTTGCTAGCGACGCCTCAGGCTGTAAGCGGCCAGACCGTACACAACCAGCAGTACTAGCCAGACCAGCAGCAGGGGCGCGGCATTGCCACCTGCGTCCTTGATGACAAACAGCCCCGCCAGGCTTAGCGGCGTTCCGGCGACGACCGACCTATGACGACCCCTGCGAAAACAGTCCGGTACCTGCTGAGCCGAACCGGATCGGCTGAGCGCCGAGTGGGCTTGGTCAGGCCTGCGAGCCGCTGCTCGACCAGCTCCGCGATGTGCGCATCGATCCTGGACAGAAACGATTCCACTACGGCGTCGCCGTAGTCGGCTCCAAGCTCGCGATGTACCTCGGCTGCGGCGCGAATGTCCTGGGCTGACAGCGGCGGGTCACTCATGCGCCGCACAGTAACTCAATCCGGGGAGGACGCCCTGAAGGCGCGCGGGTGGCCTCCCTGCCTGTGAACTTGGCTGCCTGCGAAACTGCCTCGCTTCTCTTCATGATCGACATGAACACGGCGACGATGACCACGCTGGCCTCTCGCTGCTGGCTAGGCGCCGCGGCCAAGATCAGCGCCAGCGCTGGGCGAGCGGCGGGCGTTGCGCTGACCAGCCGTGCACGCCACCGATGCAGCCGAGGTCCACGGCAGGACCACGCGAAGTACACGGCAGGACCATGCGGGGACCACGCCGCACGCCCCGCACGGTCAGCATGCGGCCCGACACGCCCAAGATTTTCTTCGGTTTCTTTGCCGGTGCGGGTAAAAAACGGCCCTGAAACCCGGATTTCTCTTACGTGACGGACGCCGCCGCCGCCAACTGCCCGGGTGCCCTGGGGCCTACTCTTGCTGGGGAAGAGCCGACAGGCACGGTCCGGGCCCGGCCACATCAAGCACCTTGTTCTCTGCGCCGAGGAGCAGAGTGCCATCGAGCGAACTTTTGGCCCGGCAGGTGCCCCGGACGGCTGCCCGGCAGCTCACCCGGCTGCCCAGATGTGCCGGGGCACCTGCCGACCCCGACGCGGCAGGTGGCCCAGGCAAGACGGCTGCCGGGCCCGCGCAGTGTAACCGGGACTGATGACTGACTTGGCATCACAATCTCACGATGGGCGGCGGGGCCGCGGCGGTGTAGAGGACGATCGGGCATTGCAGGCCGTCTTAGCTCACGTGACCGACCGCGACCGCTACCTGGTCCGCCTGGTCGGCGAGCACCGGGTGCTGACCACCGAACAGCTGGCCGCGCTCGGGTTCGGCAATCTGACCACCGCCCGGCACCGGCTGGGCGTGCTGACGCGGCTGGGCGTGCTGCGCCGGTTCCGGCCGCACCGCGAGCAGGGGTCGGCGCCGTGGCATTACCTGCTCGGCCCGGTCGGCGCCGCGCTGCTAGGTGCCGAGGACCGCGACGACCGCAGGTGGGCGCCGCGAGTGCGCACCGACCGGCAGCTCGCGCTGGAACGCTCCCAGCGGCTTTCGCATCTGACCGGGGCGAACTGGTTCTTCGTTGCCCTCGCCGCCCGGGCCCGAACCGCGGGCGGCGGGGAGCTGCGGCTGTGGCTGGGCGAAGCTGAGGCGGCCAGCTACCACGACGTGTTCGTGTCAGCCCTGTCTCGCGGTCTGGGCCCGCGGCCGGACGGGCTGGGCAGCTGGGCGGAGGACGGCCGCGAGGTCACGTTCTTCCTCGAGCATGACACCGGCACCGAGCACCTGCCCCGGCTGGAGGGCAAGCTGCCCAGATACGCGCGGCTGGCCGAGGCGCTCGCCCGATACGGGCGGGCCTGCCCAGCGCTGCTGTTCGCCTTCCCCGGACCACGGCGCGAGCAGTCCGCCCGAGCGGTCCTCCGCGCCTTGGTGGACGCGCCTGCGGTGCGGATCGCTACCACCGCCGCCAACCCGCGACTGGTGTGCCCAGCCGGGCCGGTGTGGATGCCGCTCAGCAGCACCGCTGCCGGCCAGGTGCGGCTGATCGACCTGGAACGATCGCTGCCCGACCCCTGGCAGCTGGCGCGCCAGCAGGCCGAGCGCGAGCTGGCCGCCACGCGCACTGCCGGGCCCGTCTACCCGGAACTCGATGACCTTGACGACCTGCCCGAAGCGTGACCAGACGTCCGACCAGGCGCCTGCCAGCCAGCCCGTCCGGGCACCAGCCGCGCCCGCCGCATGTCAGTGTCACCGCTGCGCTAAGCGCGCCGCGCTCCGCGGCGCCGCTGGTGACGACCTGGATGCCTACATCGCGGACCTGGCCGAGCGGGCGCCGCCGCTGACTGGCGAGCAGCGTGACAAGCTCGCGCTGCTGCTCGACCATCGCTGCAGCACGGTGCCCGGAATCCGGGCGCCTGCCGCGTGACCCGGCGGGCTGTCGCCGGCTGGCGGGCTCGAGCTCCGTGGTTCAGCCTGCGCCGCCAGCTTCGTGGTCTTGCGCGTGATGCCACGTGATCTGCACCGTGGCGGGGTCGAAGCTGCGGCGGCTGCCCCTGCCGGGCGACAGCAGCGTGATCGTCATCAGCGTCTTGATGACGGCGCGCTTGCGGGCCAGGTCCAGGTCCTCCCACGCGGCGGCGGCGCTGTGCGCGGCGACGAGCGGAGCGAGCACGTTCTCCCGCGCCGCCTCCGCCAGCTCGTTCTCGATCTCGCCGAGCCGGGTACTGCCGCGAGCGGTCGCGGCGATCATCTGCGCGCGGGTGATCAGGCCAAGGACACGGTCGGCGGCCATTTCCTCCAGGCTGGCCCGGATCGCCGCCGCCTCCTCCCGCAGCCTGGCCACGTCCGGCCCGCCGGCGGGCGGGGCGAGCAGGCCGGCGGCGTCGGGGCGGGACAGCCGGGCGATGACCGCCCGCTCGATGAAGTCTTCGACCGGCGCCGCCTGGCGGGCGACGTGTCCGCCCGTGCAGGCAGCATTGCGGCCGGGCGGGGCGCACCGGTAGATGTGATGTCCGGTGTGCGACGGCATCCCGGTCACGACGTTCCCGCACGGGCACGACGCGAGTCCGCCGAGCAGAGTGCGGACTCCGCGGGGCGGCTTGCGGGCCGGGTCTTCCAGGATCGCGACCACCGCCCGCCAGGTTTCCTCGGCCACCAGCGGCTGCCACTGGCCGGTCCCCACGATCTGGCCCCGGTAGGCCGACAGGCCCGCCACCCGCGGGTTCAGAAGGATGGTCCGGATAGACTGCCGCGACCACCGCCCAGTCTGGGACTGCGCCGGCGTCAGCCCCGCCGCCGCCCATTCCCGCATCACCCCCGACAGCGTCCCGCCAGCCAGCAAAACCCGGCACGCCTGCGCGACCGCCGGGCCTTCTTGCGGGTGCGGCGTGACGTGATCGTCGCGGTAGCCGAACGGCCGCGGCGTCCCCAGCCGGCGCTTGCCAGCGATGGCGGCGGCCTCGTAGGCCAGCTTCTGCCGCTCCGACTTGCGCTCCTGCTCCGCCTTCGCGACGGCGACCAGGATCCGGGCAGCCAGCCGCCCGGAGTCGGTGCCCAGGTCGATCACCCCGTCCGCCTCGGCGAACCGCACCCCCGCCTTGTCGAAGCGGGGGATCAGGTACTCCAGGTCCAGCGGCTCGCGGATGAACCGGTCCCACCGCCAGCACAGCACCACATCAACAGCGCCCGCGTCGACCAGCCGCAGGGCCTCCGCGTAGCCGGGCCGGTACTTCCCGGCCGCGGTCGCATCTTTTCTGGTGACGCCGATGTCGTTGTCGGACAGCCGGCAGGTCACCGTCCAGCCCCGCGCCTCCGCGCGCTTCTCGAGGTCGGCGAGCTGGTTGGCGACGCCGTGCGCGTCGCCGACGGCGTCCTTGCTGATCCGCGTGTAGATTAAGCAGCTGGTCACATGTGTCATTATGCTTTCTCGCGCCGCTGTGCAGACGGCACCACCAGGCAAAACAAGCACCCGGCTGGCACCTGACCCAAGATGAGCCCGGCATCATGACATGGCGAACACCCGCCGGCCGGAGATACACCACGTTCCCCGACCCATACCCGGTTTAGACGGTTAGACGCTAATGTCGCAGGTAATGGCCGGGCTGATTAACGGCTGACGGACTTCGGGGTGTTCACCTTGTCCGGCTGGATGACGTAGATGATCCTGCCGTCCGGCCCGATTGGCATCGCGTAGTCCCGGCCCAGGTACTTGTGCGACAGCTCGTCGATGTGGTTCCTGGCCTGCTGGCCAGTGATCGTCGACACGACGTGGCCGCGCACCTCGGACCAGTCATACGCATCGTCTGACGAGTGCAGCAGCACGGTGACGCGCGGATCGCCACTTATGTTCTTCGCGCGCTGCCGCTGCGGTTCGGTATTGACCAGAATGTTCTCGCCGTCGGTGTCGATCCAGGTGAGCAGCGCCTGCGGCTGCCCGTCCGGCATCAGCGTTACCACTGTCGCGAGAGTCGGCGCCTTGGCAAGGCGGACGGTGTCGTCGTCAAGAGGCATGCTGAAAAGCTTAATCAGGCCGCTGCGACGACCACCCGGACGGCCCCGCCAGTGGCGCCGACGCCTGAGCGTTAGCGTGGTCCGGTGGACGGCGCCGGGCAAGCCCGCGCCGCGAGCAGCGGGCCAGCGGGTATGAGCACGTTCCCCGATCTAAGGCAATTTGTCAGGAGGGTACGGATGACGAAGGTTCTGGCCGGCACCGTCGCCCTGGTGACCGGGGCCTCAAGCGGGATCGGCGCAGCCACCGCCACGGCGCTGGCCGCTGAGGGAGCGGCGGTGGCGCTCGCGGCGCGCCGCAAAGACATGCTCGAGCAACTCGCCGCCAGCATCGGCGACCAGGGCGGGACGGCACTCGTGCTTGAGGCCGACATCACCGATGACGCGCAGGCCACGCAGGCAGTCGCCAGGACCGTGGCCGAACTCGGGCGGCTGGACACGCTGGTCAACAACGCCGGGGTAATGCTGCTCGGCCCGGCGGCCGACGCGCCGCTGGAGGAGTGGCAGCGGATGATCGACCTGAACATGCTCGGCCTGCTGTACTGCGCCCACGCGGCCATGCCGCACCTGCTGCGCGCGGTCCAGGATGGCCCGCGCCAGGTGGCCGACATGGTGAACATCAGCTCCGTTGCCGGGCGCGCCGCGCGCGCCTTCAACGGCGTTTACAGCATGACGAAGTTCGGCGTCGGCGCGTTCAGCGAGTCGCTGCGCCAGGAACTCGCCAAGCGCTACGTCCGCGTTTCGCTGGTAGAGCCCGGCGCTACCGCCACCGAGCTGGCAACCCATAACCGGCCTGCGGTACTGGACGCCATCAGGTCTCAGTTCGGTCAGCGGATGGACGCTACCGACATTGCCGACGCCATCACCTACATCGTCACCAGGCCGCGGCACGTGGCTGTCAACGAGATCCTGATCCGGCCTACTGAGCAGGAGCGATAGACCGCGACGGCGCGCGTCGTAGGCTGAAGGAGAGCGAGGAGGGCCAATGAGCTTCGAGCACATTCTGGTCGAGCGGTCCGGCGAGTTCGTCACGATCACGATGAACCGGCCGCAGCGGCGGAACGCCCTGTCCCGTGAGCACATGCGGGAGCTGATTACCGCTTTCGGCCAGGCGGGGGAGAGCGACGCGCTCGGCATCGTGCTGGCCGGCAACGGCCCGGTGTTCAGCTCCGGCCATGACTTCGCCGACGTAGCCGATGCTGACCTGCTCACCGTCAGGTCGCTGCTCGCGACCTGCACCGAGCTCATGACCCTCATGCAGCAAGTGCCGCAGCCAGTGCTCGCGCGGGTGCACGGGCTCGCGACTGCTGCGGGCTGCCAGCTCGTCGCTACCGCGGACCTGGCGGTGGCCAGTGAGGACGCAGGCTTCGCCGCTCCGGGCGGGAACGGCGGATGGTTCTGCCACACTCCCATGGTCGCGATCGCGCGGAACATCGGCAGGAAGCGCGCCGCGGAGATGGCGATGTCCGGCGACGTTATCGACGCCCGGACGGCGCTGGACTGGGGCCTGGTCAACCGGGTCGTGCCGGCCGCGCAGCTCGATAGCGCCACGACGGACCTGCTCGAGCGGGTGACCCGCGGTTCGGCCGAGAGCAAGGGCATCGGCAAGCAGGCGCTCTACGCGCAGATCGACCTCGAGCAGCCGAAGGCCTACGACTACGCGGTCGAGGTGATGGCGGCCACCAGCCAGCTGCCGGACGCGCGCGAGGGCATGCGAGCGTTCCTGGAGAAGCGCAAGCCGCAATGGCGCCGAGGGCGGACGAGCTAGCCGCAGTCGCGCGCTGGGCTTCGCCGAATCCCGGGCTCAACGTGCCGTGATCGTGATCCTGGGATGGTCGCGCGGCCGCAGCCAGTGCAGGATCTTCAGCAGCTCGGCGCGCGGTAGCGAGACGCACCCGGCGGTCGGCGTACCGGTCCCGACGTGCAGGAAGATGGCACTGCCGAGGCCGGGAGTGCGGCGGGTGTTATAGGCGATCACCGCGGCGTAGTCGTAGGCCGGTACCTGGTGCATCGGCTCGGGCCTCGCACCGGGGCTGTGCTTGCGCCTATTGACCCATTCGTTGTACCTGGCACTCACCGGGTCGTCGTCCCAGAAGTCGTAGCTGTAGGCGTGCCGGAACTGGAACGAGAACCCCTTGTCCGCCTGCACGCCGAAGAAAAAGCTGAAGCCATAAGTGCCAGACGGTGTCCGGCCGTCGCCTTCGCGTTTCTTGCCCGGCCTGGCGATGCCGTTGAAACCAACCCGCGCCGTCCACGGGCCGAAGGCACGAACCTTGCGGCCATCGGACAGCCGGTACGCCCGGAAAGTCGCGTACGTGGTCGACCGCGACGCCGCCGTCACGGTGAGGACTTGCCGGACGTTGCGGGAGTACGAACGAGCCTGCTCTGCCGCGCTTGCATGCACCGGGACCGCCACAACCGCCAGCCCGAGCACCAGGCCGGCCGCGGCGGAGCCGCTAACTATCCGCATAAGCCACATTCTGCTATAGCGGGAAACGCCCGCTTTCGACTGAGTCAATTGGCAAGCCATTCCTAGGGACAATTCCGATCTGCGCCGTTAAGATCAACATAGGCTCGCGGCCTTATGCGGGGCAAATGGTGGGGGAAGCTGGAGAGGATATGCGCTGCCTGTTCTGTAACTTCGATAACCCGGTTGATTATCAGTTCTGCGGCAACTGCGGCCAGGCGCGGGAGCAATCGGCCTTCGATACCGGCGGAAGCTTAGCCGCCGGGACTGGCAGCCCGGCGTGGGGGACCTCAGGCGCGCCGGCCGTCACGGCTCCGCCCGCACCGCCCGCACCGCCCGCTCGGTCCGCACCGCCCGCCGCGCCGCGGGTTTCGGGGGTGGTGCCGGCGCAGGCCCGCAGTCCCGAGACGTATCGTCCGGGACGGCCGTCCGACGGCGAAGAGATGACCCGCTATCTCTGTGCGGCAGTCACCATGGACAAGGCTTTCACCACTCAGCTGATCGAGGACGTGCTCGAGGAAGAGCACCGCGCGGTCGCCGTGACGCCCGGGCTGGACCTCGTCACGGTTCTGAAGTTCGCGATCTCGGCGAACCGGCGCAGGATGATCAGGGACGCGATTCTGTTCCTGACCCTGTGCCTGCTGATCCTCGCCGTCGTCAGCATCATCGGGCTCCTGATCGTGGTGCCTCTCCTGGTCGTCGCCTGGCTGACCATTCTCATCGAGCACTACACGAGCTTGTACGGCCGTGCCGCGAGAGGACTGCGCCCGGGAGCGTTCGATCCCGCGAGTGCGCCTGCGCCAGGGCCGGGGACGTACGCTGCGCGGCAACTCGAGCGCGTCGGGCAGGCCGCACAGGACGGGAACGTCACAATTTACAGCGCGTTCCCGCCATTCCTCGGGTACGGAGTTATCCGGTCGAGCTGGTCCAGTGCCGTCGACCTCACCAAGCCTCGCGGGGACTACCCGCCCCAGCCATTTGCAGTCCTTGACCTTTACGATCACGTCAAGGGCCAGGTAGCCAGGCTGGACCTGCCCAGACTTCAGCTGTCCGACCGGGTGTTCGTCAACGGAAGCGAGATCGGCAGCGACGGCCGGTTCCTCCCGGATCCGAACGGTGCCCCGACGACGATTGTTGACGAAGAGACGATCCGGCAGCTGATCGCCTTCCCGGAGGAGCATGCCCGCCCCTACCTGACGATGAGCCTGACCGGCTGGCATGGCGACATCGTCGTGACCACCATGCTGCGCCTGCTGCGGACCGAGACTGATCTGTTTGTCGAGGCGGCGCACACGGTCGTCCCGCCGCTCCGGGATGCATTCAGGAAGATTGACGAGCTCGAACTCTCGCCGACCGTCGCCGAGTTCTTCGGCATGGTAGGCGGCAGTGCGGTGGCCACTATCCCCCGGCTCTTGGGCAGCATCCCGAGTATCTGGCACGCGCTGGCGTCAGGCAGCCGTCGCGAGAAGAAGGCGCGCCGCGTGCACCAGAGCCAGGACTACGGAGCACTGATCAGCGTCCGGGAGAGAGCCGCCGGAACCAGCTGGCATCGGTACTTCCAGAAGGCTGATGATGCTCACTATGCGCAGGTCGTGGAGCTTCGCATCCTGCGGTCACTCACCGAGTTCCTGGCGAGCCACGAGGTCGACACCTCTAGCTTCGAATCGCAGGGAACGACCGTGATCAACAGTGGCATCCACCTTTCCGGCAATGCCACGCTGAATGCCAGTCAGGTCGCCGCCGGGCCCGGGGCGCAGGCGGCTGGCAACATCATCAATCGGCTCCGCGGGGCCGCCGGCGGTGGCGCAGGCGAGAGCGGCAGCAGTCCGTCGGGAGGCACGCCATGACATCCGCCGGCAACAACTACGGAATCCAGGTCAGCGGCTCAGCGACAGTGAACGCTGGCGCGATGGCCGCCGGGACTGGCGCGCAGGCTTACGGCAGCCAGATCAACGATGCCGGTCAGGCGGCCGACAGCATCGAAGAGTTGCGAGAAGCAATCGCAGCCCTCGTCGAGCAGTTGCGTGCTGCCCCGCCAGGGGTCGAAGATCCGGCCGCGCTCGTTCAGATTGCCGAGTCCGTGCAGCTCGAGGCTGGCAAGGAGCGACCGAACAAGGGCATGATCAGCGGGCTGCTCGGCGCCCTGGTCGCAGGCGCCGGGGGAGCCGCGACCATCGCTAACGCAGTCACCGCCATCCAGCACGCTGTCAGCGTCCTGTTCTGAGTCGCGGGTAGAGATCAGATCGCTGTCCGGCCGCCGTCGACCGGGATCACGGCGCCGGTGAGGTAGCTGCCGCCTGGTGAAGCGAGGAAGCTCACGAGCCCGGTGATCTCCGCAGTCGCCGCTGCCCGCCCGAGCAACGTTGTAGCACCGAGCGCGGTAGTCCGTTCGCGCGCAGCGCCCTCGGTGTACACCGGTCCGGGAGCTACCGCGTTGACCCGCACGCCGTGCGGGCTGAATTCCGCGGCCCAGGACCGCGTCAGGGACTCCAGCGCGCCCTTCGTCGCGCCGTAGACACCCCCGGCGGCAAGCCCGATCCGGCCGGCCATGCTGCTGATGTTGATGATGCTGCCGGTGCCGCGGGCCGCCATGCCTGGCGCGATCGCGGCCACCAGGAAGTACGGGGCGCGCACATTGCTGGCGAACAGCCTGTCGAACATGTCCGGCTCCAGGTCAGCGCTCGCGCCGAACCAGCTGAAGCCAGCATTGTTCACCAGCACGTCGACTTCCCCGGCCGCGTCAGCGAGCTGCCGGATGCCAGCGGGATCACCGACGTCGGCGGCTGCGAAGAAAGCGGTACCGCCAGCCTGCGCGATCTCGGCGACCGCCTCGCGGCCGCGGCCCGGGTCCCGCCCGTGCACGATCACCTCGAAGCCGTCGCTCGCAAGCCGCCGGGCGATCGCCCGGCCAAGACCGGATGTCGCTCCAGTGACCAGCGCACGCTGAGGGCGTTCCCGGCCGCCCGGTGCGCTCGACATGCCCGTCTCCTACAGGTCGTCCGGGCCGCCGGTGAGGTTGCGGACGCCAACCTCGTCCGCGCGGGCTAGCAGCTCAGCCGGGTCGGCGTAGACCCGGTAGGCACCGGCTCGCTCCAGCTCCTCGCGGCCGTATCCGCCGGACATCAGCCCGATGCCGAGAGCGCCCGCGCGGCGGGCGGCAAGCAGGTCCCAGACGCTGTCGCCGACCACCCAGGCATGACGCGGGTCGACGCCGATCAGTGCCGCCGCGGCGAGGAACAGGTCGGGATCGGGCTTTGCGTGCCTGACCATGTCGCGGGTAACCATCGGAGCGTCGTCGGGCAGGCCGAGCATTGGCAGGGCTCGGCCCGCCACCGCCATACTGCCGCTGGTCGCGATGGCCCACGGGACGTCGTTCCTGGTCAGTGCGGCTAGCAACTCGGCGGCGCCGGGTAGCGCGCGGACTCCGTCGACCTGAGTCAGGTACTCGGCATTATGGTCAAGCTGAAGCGACTCGATCTCGGCCGCCGAGAGCGAGCGCCCGGTCTCGCGCAGCAGCGCGGACACGAACAAGCCGCCGCTCATCCCGATCCGGCGGTGTATCCGCCAGACCGACAGGTCAATGTCAAGCTTGGCCAGCGCGTTCCGCCAGGCGATGACGTTCTGGTAGACGCTGTCGATCAGCGTTCCGTCGAGATCGAACAAAAATGCGGGAACGGGCAGTTGCTCGTACGCCGCCTCAGCCATCACGTTGTCACATTAGCGTGCTGAGAACCGGCAGCCGGCGGCGGAAGGCCGGTTGCCGCGTGCCAGACCGGCCTAGCAGAGCCACTCGACCCACGGGCGGGACGGGTGCGCGCGGGCCAGCACGCAGCGACGGCCCAGGCTCGCGGCGGTGACTCCGGGTAACGAGCCCGCCTCACCCAGGGCGGCCTTGTACAGAGCCGAAAGGCTCGTGCTGAACTTTGCCGCGTAGGACACCGACGGCGTGTATCCGCCTCCCTGGTAACCGCCGATCACGCCGATCACCGTCTCGCGGCCACCCGGCGTGCCGGCGTCAGTAAGCAGCGGACTGCCGCTGGTGCCGCCGGTGTACCCGCCGCAATCGAACTGATATTGGGTCGGGCTGAAGGCAGTGGCAGTGTTCGCACAGCTGATCATCTGATCGCGAGCGTCGGGATAACCGTCAACCGTGACCGTCTGCCCGGCAGGCACGTCGACGCCGACGGCCTCGCCGCCGGTGAGCTTCTGGATGCCGCCGCCTGCTCCGGCCTGATGCACCACCAGGAAGGCGAAGTCGTCATCGGGGTCAGCGGATGAGATCCATGACTGATCTTCGATGATCCGGCTTACCGTCCAGACGCCGAACGGCTCCTGGCCACGCGAGTATCCGGGCACGAACGCCACCTCGCCCGGTGTCCGGCGGTTCATGCAGTGGGCGGCCGTGACCAGCAGGTCGCCGGCCGGGCTATCGACCACGCTTGCGGTGCAGAAGTGAGTGCCCAGCTGGCCAGCCGAGGTCAGCGTGAACAGCGCGCCGACCGTCGATTTCTGTCCGTACCTGGCGGTTAGCGGCTGAACGGAGCCGGCCGACGGGACTTCCGCCGCACCGACACCGACGACGGCCAGGGCCGCTGCGAGCACGAGGGCAGCACGCCGCACACGCAGCCGCATCCGCCCTCCACCGCCAAGCCGGGCCCTTTGTCGGGCTTACCTGCCGGGCACCCCGAAACCCGGCTTTCTGACCACCTTCCGACCAGGGTAAGAGCAGCACAATACCTTTTAGGCACATAGAGCCACGGGAAGTTCCTCAGAGTGACCCGTATCACGAACCGGCAGGTTGACAGCCCAGGCCGGCCCGACGGTCAGCCAGGACTGAGGGCCACAGCAATCAGGCGGGGAGGCCCGATCTCATCGATATGTCGACATCCGAGGCGCCGGACCGGGACGATCTCCCGGCTCCCGCGAGCTCAGGTTCCGGCTGCCGCCAGGGCCCGCACGCCCGCGACGAACAGGTCGACACCTAGCTTGTAGTGGAAGTCCGGGTTGTCGCACGCCGTCAGGGGCACAGCACACTCGACCAGCCTGGGAAACTTATCCGGCGGCAGCAGGGAAAGGCGAACCATGGCCAGCCGCTGGTGCTCGGCCCGCTCGGCCTCGGTCAGGCCCGGCTCGAACCCAGGCTCGCTAAGGACCAGCATGAGCCCGGTAAACAGCGCATTGCGGGTAATCGCTGCCGCGTGCTCGGCATCGAATCCGGCGCGATCCAGCACCTCGAGCGCGACCTCGTTGGCGATCATCGCCGCCTCGCTGGTCCGCTTCTCACCTGACATCAGGAGCTGGGAAGCGGACGGATGGGTTCGCAGCACGCTTATCAGCGACTCCAGCAGGCCGCGTAGCTGGGCCGGCCAGTCGGCGTCCGGGTCGACGTCGACGTCGATCTCGGTCCAGACCCGGTCGGCAAGGCCGGCGAGCAACTCGTCCTTGCTGCGGAAGTGCCAGTAGAGCGCCATCGGGGTGACGCCCAGATCGGCTGCCAGCCGGCGGACGGTGACGGCTTCCAGGCCCTCGGCGTCGGCCAGCGCGAGACCACGGTCGACCACGGCCGTCTTGCTCAGCCGTGGTCGTTCGCTTTCCGTCATCCGAGTCGCTTTCACAGTTGACAACTATACGCCGTACGGGTAAGACTGGCCACAGTCCTGTACGACGTATATGAACTTCGTATATGAACGCCGTACAGGGAGTCAGTTCAGGAGAGCGCGGACGCGAAAGGCCAATCCCATGCGCAGACGCTGGTGGATCCTGGTGGCGGTGAGCCTGGCCACCTTCATGACTTATCTCGACAACAACGTGACCAACGTCGCGATCCCGACAATTCAGCACAGCCTGCACTTGTCGATCGCCGGCCTGGAGTGGGTAGTCAGCAGCTACATCCTGGTGTTCGCCAGCTTGCTGCTGTTCGGCGGCCGGATGGCTGACATCTACGGACGGCGGCGGCTGTTCCTGACCGGGCTGTCGATCTTCACGCTTGCCTCGTTGTTCGCCGGCCTCGCCACCAGCGGCGGCGTGCTGATCGGCGCGAGGCTCGTTCAGGGGCTCGGCGCGGCGCTGCTGGTCCCGACCACCCTGGCCATCATCATGGCCACCTTCGACAACGCCATGGAGCGCACGCGCGCTATCGGCGCCTGGACCGCGATCGGTGCGATGGGGCTGGCCTTCGGCCCGCTGATCGGCGGTTACATCAGCCAGCACTTCCACTGGGGCTGGATCTTCTTCATCAACGTGCCCATCGGCGCGCTGACCCTGGCGATCGCGGTCACCACGATGAGCGAATCGCGCGACAACTCGGCGGCGCGCAGACTGGACGTTCCCGGCCTGGTGAGTTCGGCGCTCGCGCTCTTCGCGCTGGTCTACGCGCTGATCGAGGGCCAGGACAAGGGCTGGACTTCGCCGTTGATCACCGGCTGCTTCGCAGTCGCGGCCGTGGCCGTCGCTGTCTTCCTCGTCATCGAGTCGCGGTCGCGGTACCCGATGGTGTCGATGCAGCTGTTCCGCTCGCGGGTATTCGGCGGCGGCACCACCGTGATGATGCTGTGGGCCTTCGGGATTCTCGGCATCTACTTCTTCACCTCGATCTACCTGCAGACGGTCCTCGGTTTCTCGCCGACCAAAGCCGGTCTGGCATTCGTGCCGATGGCGATCTGCATGGCAATCTTTGCCACCCTGGCCCCGCAGGTATCGCCGCGACTCGGCGCGCACCGGACGGTCGCCCTGGGCATGGCAGCCATGACCGCCGGGCTGTACCTGTTCGCCCGGCTGGGTGGCTCCGCGACCTTCGGCAGCCTGATGCCGGGTTTCCTAATGTTCGGCGCGGGTGCCGGGCTGATGAACGTGCCGCTCACTAACGTCGTCCTGCACTCCATGCCGCCCGAGCGGTCCGGAGTCGCGTCCGCGCTGCTCAATGCATCGCGGGAAGTGGCGGGCCTGCTGGGTATCACGGTCATCGGCGCGGTGCTGCGCAACCGCGAGGGTGCGGCACTGCAGCACGGCGCGTCAGCGGGCAGCGCATTCCTGACCGGCTACCACGACGGTTTGCTCGTGACGGTGGCCCTGCTGGCCTTCGGAGCGCTCATTGGATATGTGGCACTGCGCAAGTCCGGGAACGACCACGCCAGGCCCGATCTGGAGTCCACGCTCGCGGCCGAACTGGCCCCGCCGGACGACGCCGCCAGCCTCGGGGCAGCGCCCGCCAGCCGCTGATTTCGCGTAGCCCGTGAAGACCCGGCGTCGTGACCGACGCCGCGTCTTCACGTGGAGTTACCTGACCTGGGTGTAGTAGTAGGCGATCTTGTTGTGCCGGGTCAGCAGCGTGACAACGTCGAGCCTGGACTTCACGGCCTTCACGTAGACCTTCCAGATGAACTCGGTGCCGGACGGGAGCGCGACGCGCATCGCCTTGCCGAACTTGCTCACCGCGTTGTTCGACTTCCGGACCGTGAGACCGGGGCTGGAGCCGTCGCGGTTGGTCCACGCCAGCCACAGTGCGCCGGCCGAGTTAGCGCTGACCGCGACGCACGCGAACTGATGCGCCGAGTTCGTGCTCGCCACTTTGACTGCCTTGTGCGTGCCGGCCTTCAGCAGGTCAACGCGCAGCGCGAACGGATATCCCGCAAGGTAGGCGGCGTACACACCGCTTCGGCCGTGCCCGCGGCCAGTCACGGCGATCCGTGCGTTCAGCGGGAACGTGTTGCCCTTGGTGTCGGTGCCCGGCAGCAGTTGTGCCTTGCCGGCATTAGTCCCGGTCTGATTCAGCCGCTGCAGGTAGACGCCCACGTGCTTGGTGATCAGCGACATGTAGCCGAGCCATGTCGCGCCGCTCTTCCCGTCGACAGCGAGGCCGGGGTAGTAGGCACAGCATTTCGCCCCGGTCGCCTGGTGCTCGGCGTGCCCGACGTGCAGCACGGTCATGGAGCCAGTGCCGTACCACGCCGCCCATGGCTTGCCGTCGCTGCCGGCCGTGGCAGTGTCAGCGCTGCTGGTGTCGGGACTCCAGGTTGTGGCGGCGTGACGCTCGGCGATGACCACGATCCGCCGCCGATCGCACGGCTCGCGATGATTGTGCCCTGCGGGCTCGACGGCGAACTGTTAAGGACGCCGTTCCAGAAGGCGTCGATCCGCTTGCCGGTCACCGTGGCGTCCGGGTCGGTGAACTGGTAACCGCCCGACACGATCGTGGTGGCTTTCCTGACGGTGCCGGCGAAGCTCACCGCGTCAGCCAGTTATACGCTGCCAGCCACCACGCGTGAAGGTTGCTCAACGGGTCGATGAATGGCACTCGTGCGGCTTTTGCCGATCGCCCGCAGCTGCCGCGCCGGCAACCCGGGAGAATGCACTCTCCGCTACTCGATCCCCGCCCGGCGGAGGCGAACCCGGCCACTCGATCCCGCCCGGCGAAGGCGAACTCCGCTATTCGATCCCCGCCCGGCGGAGGCGCTCGCGAGCCTCGTTGTCGGAGAGCGAGGCGACTGGCTGCCCGGCCGCGTGCTGATTCTTGGCGTCATAGGCTCGCGTCCAGACGCCAGCCGCCCATGACCGCTGCAGTTCCGCTGCGCTGAATGCGCGGCTGCGTGCTTCGCAGTACCCGTCCAGGAACAGCTGGGTCTCCGCGACAGTGGCGCATTTGTTCGCGCTAGCCGTCGAGTACAAGGCGGCCGCAAATCCGGCCAGGACGTCCTCGCTGTCGGCGACCGTGCTGTCCCAGTCGTGCACCACCAGCAACTCGTCGCCACTCCACCGCAGGTTGGCGGGCAGCCAGTCGCAGTGCCCGATCACGGCCTCCGACGCGCCTGCTCGCAGCCGGTCGCGGGCACAACGCCCGGCCTGATCGATCCACTCAGGACCGTCGATCTCGTTGAGGTCGAAGTCACTGTCGTCAGGACGTGGCCACAGCCCGGCCTCACCGTGGTTCCACGCCGCCCACGATGGCGGCGGGTCCAGGGATGGCACCTCGGCCGGACGGGGAGCCAGCCTGATCAGGCGCGCAAATGCCGCAGCGAAGAGCCAGGCCGCCCGGTCGGCCCAGGGGAGCACGGCACCGCCAGGCACGTAAACCTCGGCGGTTGCCACGCCGTTGCCGAGCCGGGCAGGGCCCGACAGCGGCTCGGGACACGGATAACCTGCCTCGAACATCCGCCGCTGGACTTCAACGCATGCCACCATCCGGGGCGAGTCGGGGCGCACCTTCACCACGACCTCGCGCTCATCGGCCAGCCGCAGCCCGATCACTGCCGAGAGATACCCCGACCTGAACAGCTCCGCAGCGGGAGGACTGCCCAGATGCTCCGCGCACCACAGGGAGAGGCAGGCCGGATCGACAGCCGGCCCGCGAGATGACATCTGACCATCCTCACACTTCAGAGCGTCGGCTTCCCGAATCGCAGACAAGTTCCAGGAATCGAGCGAGCGGCCAGCGGCTAGCTGTCACCCGGCCAGGATGCCGCGGCCACCGCGAGGATCTCGCCGCGATCTTCGGTCAGCAGGAAACCGGCTTTGATGGTGGCGTCCAGCGAGCGCTCGAACTGTCCCAGATAATCCGCCTTGCCTCCCGGGTAGAGCCGGGCGAGGTCACCGGCGTGCAGCGGCGCCGTCGTACCGAACAGGAAGGCGAACAGCTCGCCCTGCTGGCCCGTTCCCGACAGGATCGCGACGGGAACGTCAGTCCATGGCGTCCTGATGCCGCCGGTGGCAATGCCGAGGTCGTCTCGCACGTAGTCGCGGCCGGCTGCGGTCAGGCGGGCCGCGGTAGGCGGCGCGCCGCGGCCCGCCACCCATAGGTCCAGGTGCTCGATCGCCGCGCACTCCACGTAGTGGTGCTGCGGGCCGCTGTTGATCGGCGAGGCAGTCCGCCCCATCAGGATGTCCGTAGTCGGCCGCAGCAGTTCGGCAAGCCGTTCGGGCGACAGGCTGCCGTCGTCCTGCCCGCTCGCGAACAGCAGGTAGGTGTCGGCGTGCGCCGCACCTGCCAGTTCCCAGTTGCGCAGCAAGTCACTGTCCGGCTGGTTCGCCAGCCCGCTGCCGAGCAGTGCCACGTCAGTCTCGGTCTGCAGCACGATCACCGGCACGCGCAGGTCCTCGCGGATGCGCTCGCCGGTCGTGCCGCCAGGCTTGAAGCCGGTATCAAGCGCCGCGCCGGCTCCGGTCCGGCCGTGCACCAGGAAGCCGTCGTAGACCGCGGCCACCGGATCGACTGCGTTGACATAGGTCACCAGGAATGCGCCGGACTGGGAGTGACCACTGGCGAGCAGGCGCACCGGCCGGGTGCTCACCGGCGGCGGCAGCACGCCGCGCACCCCGTGCCCGGCCTGGCTGAAGATGTCGAACGACCACGCGTCGCCGGGATGCGACAGCGCCGAATACCGGTCCGGATGCGCTTTCTTCAGGTGCATGCTCTCGACCAGGCCGCCGCCCTCGATCCCGGCCCGCTGCGCCGACACGCCGACCCAGGCGTGCCCGCTGCGCAGCAGGTGCGTGTGCGTGAGCATCCAGTCCGGCGCCGCGTCGAGCCCGCCGGACACGTTCAGCCACTCGACCACGACAGTGCCGCTGAAGTCGCAGGTGTCGGCTGGCTGGCGCACCAGCACCCTGGTGGTGTAGGGCGCGGGATCGGCAGGCAGCACTGCCCAGCGACCGTCCGGCGCGCGCCCGGCTGCCAGCCGGTACGACTCGGCGGTGCCGCTGAGCAGGAACTCCTGTTCGGCGTAGCCAAGCTTGGCCAGGTCGTAGGCACCAGCAGGGTCGGGTATGCGGCCGGCCAGCGGCTGCAGGGATGTGGTCATCGCGGTCAGGCAGCCGACTTTTCCAGGATGTGCACGGCGCACGCGCTGCCGAGGCCGATCACGTGTGTCAGTCCGACTTTCGCGCCCTCGATCTGCCGGTCGCCTGCCTCGCCGCGCAAGTGTGTCGAGACCTCGTAGATGTTCGCGATGCCGGTCGCGCCGAGCGGGTGGCCCTTGGACAGCAGGCCGCCGGACACGTTGACCGGGATCTCGCCGTCCCGCCACGGCCCGCGCCTGTCGATCCACTCGCCGGCCCCGCCCTCGGCGCACAGCCGCAGGTTGTCGTAGTGCCGCAGTTCCGCCGTGGCGAAGCAGTCGTGCAGTTCCACCAGGTCGAGATCCTCCGGGCCGACGCCTGCCTCTTCATAGGCCTTGTCGGCGGCCTGACGGGTCAGCGTGTTCACGTCGAACTGGACAGAGCCGCCGTCGACGTAAGGGTCGCTGGTCATGACCGATGCCGACACCTTGACCGCGCGCCGGCGGATCACGCCGGGCATCGACTTCAGCCGCTCACCGCTGCAGAGCACGGCAGCGGCCGCACCGTCACCGGTCGGGCAGCACATCAGCAGCGTGTTCGGGTAGGCGATCATCTCGGCGGACATAACTTCCTCGAGCGAGAACGCCTTCTGGTACTGAGCCAGCGGATTAAGCGTCGAGTGCGCATGGTTCTTCTCGGCCACTTTGGCGAACTGCTCGAAACCCACGCCGTCGTGCTGATAGGCGTACTCCATGCCGGATTGCGCGAACGTGCCAGGCATCAGGCTGGTGCCGAGGACGCCCTCCACCGGCCCGACCGCGCCGTACCGGCCGGACGGCTGATACGGCTTGTCCTTACTCGCCGCGTGCGCCCCGAGCAGGCCGAGCTTGCCCATCTGCTCAAGGCCCACCGCCAGGCCGATGCTGGCCTCGCCCGCCTTGATCGCCATCGCCGCCACCCGGAATGCGGTAGCACCGGTAGCGCAGGCATTCGTGACGTTGTAGACCGGGATGCCGGTCTGCCCGATCTGCTTCTGCAGCCGCTGGCCAATGCCGTTCGTGTCGTACAGGCAGCCCGCGGCGAGAATGTCCGCGTCGAAGATCGTCAGGCCCGCGTCGGAGAGCGCAGCGGTCGCGGCCTCGCTGCCGAGGTCGATCAGGTCCTTGTCCTTGTAGCGCATGAACTTGGTCATCGCCACGCCGATGATCCACAGCGAGTCCGCCATCTGACCTCCTGAAACGCGGCAACCGCCAGGCCCTGCACGCTAATCTGCCGGTTTAGCCGAGTCTAACTTTCGCGCCGCCGGCACCGCCAGATCAGCATCCAGTGTTCAGCGGCCTCATGGGGCCAGGGGACCGGTGCGCGCGACAGCCGGCCGGAACAGCGTCTCCTGGGCAATGCCCGCCGCGAGGACTCCGTCCCGGCTGAAAATGCGGCCGGTGTACATGCCGCGCCCGCCGGAGGTGGACTCGGGCTGCAGGTCCATCAGCACCCAGTCGTCGACCGCCGCTTTCCTGAAAAACCAGACAGAGTGATCGATGCTGGTCAGCGGGCCGGAGATAGTGATGCCCGGCGTCGCCGCCAGCCCGGTGAACATGTCCGAGACGTATGCAAGCGCGCACGCTTGCAGCGTGTCGTCGGCAAGTTCGTGCCGGGACCTGATCCACATCCGGGACGGCCATTGCTGATCCGGCTGGGGCTGATGCGGCAGCCTTATCTCCACGCCGTGCATACGGTGCCAGCGCACGTCGTCTGGCAGATCTTCGGGCTGCGCGACATCAGGCATCGCGTGCGCCTGATAGTCCGAGCCCTCTTCCGCAACGTGAAACGAGGCAGCCATGTTGAAGATGACCTTGCCGTTCTGCACCGCGATGACCCTGCGGTTGGAGTACGAGCCGCCGTCACGGTCCCTGTTAACGGTGAGCAGCACCCGCCGGGACGCGTCACCCCGGCTGAGGAAGTAGCCATGCAGTGAGTGCGGATGCCGGCCCTCGGGTACTGTCGCCGCCGCGGCCCGCAGCGCCTGCCCGGCCACCTGCCCGCCGAACAGGCCGGCCGGCTCCTGGTTCACCACCACGGAACGGAACAAGTCGTCCTCGATCCGCTCCAGCGTGAGCAGCTGCGGCAGACCGGTTCCGGGGCTGCCGATAACCGGCTCGGCCAGACTCGCCATGGGCCATTGATATCACAGCGCCGCGTCGCTCCTGAGGAGCCTGACCGGGCCGGACGAGCCATGGATAATCACGACATGGGCGCACTCGATGGTCGCGTAGCTGTCATTACCGGAGCGGGTCGCGGACTGGGCCGCGAGCACGCAGTACTCCTCGCCGCTCAGGGTGCCAGGGTCGTCGTCAACGACCTGGGCGGCGGGCCAGATGGGTCAGGCAGCGATGCGTCGCCGGCGCATCAGGTTGCCGCCGAGATTCGCGAGTCCGGCGGCCAGGCAGTGGCGAACACCGCCGACATCACGACTGCGGAGGGGGCCGACGGCCTGATACGGCAGGCCATCGACGAGTTCGGCACGCTGCATGTGCTCGTCAACAATGCCGGGATCCTGCGCGACCGCACGATCGTCAACATGACCGACGCGGAGTGGGATGACGTCATCAGAGTGCACCTGCGTGGCCACTTCATGCCCACCCGGGCGGCCGCGCGTTACTGGCGCGAGCAGTCCAAGGGCGGCGCCGCGTTGCAGCCTTCGCTGATCAATACCACCTCGACCTCCGGCCTGTTCAACAACCCTGGGCAGGCAAATTACGGCGCGGCCAAGAGCGGTATCGCGACGCTGACCATGATCGCGCAGCACGAGCTCGGCCGGTACGGGGTGAAGGCCAACGCGATCGCGCCGGCCGCGCGGACCCGGCTGACACTAGCCACGCCAGGTATCTCGGACGCGATCCTGTCAGTTCCCGAAGACGGCTTCGACCCGATGGACCCGGCGAACGTCTCGCCATTCGTCGCCTACCTGGCGACCGCGGACTGCCCGATCCGGGGCCGGATCTTCTTCGTCGCAGGCGGCGGCGTGCACTTGTTCCAGCCGTTCGCTCTCGTCGACAGCATCAGCAAGGACGGCGCCTGGACCGTCGCGGAATTGCAGGAGAAGGCGGGCCGGCTGGCAGACGTCCCGTTTGATCTCGGCCGTATCCCGCTCTGACTCGGGGCCGCTCAGGCCGGCTGGTAGCCGAAACCGACGGCCTGCGTGCCTGCTGAGTCAGTACCGACACCGAATGTCGTCAGCCTTAGCTTCATGCCAAGCGTCACGCTGGCCGGGTCCGGGTCGACGCCGACAATGTTGGCCTTCACTACGCCGCCGCCATCCAGGTCGACGATGCCCGACACGTACGGCACTGTCACGTCCGGACTGGCCCGGTGGACGATCGTGAACGCCCGCAGCACGCCCTCGTTAGCCAACGGCCGGAGCCGGAATTCGCAGCGCCCGCAGTTCGCGCACGCGTTGCGCCGGTCGAAGAACAGCGCGCCGCACGACTCGCACTCATTCGCGACCAGATGCGGATCGTCGCCGAGACTCAGGTAACCGACATAGGGCA
>Ga0335072_10003859_pt1 | contig 22411 bp, 19 predicted proteins | sample Lox_Sample_21_FD_206725 | JGI IMG/M metagenome (GOLD analysis project Ga0335072, IMG submission 206725) | Soil microbial communities from Loxahatchee National Wildlife Refuge, Florida, United States - Lox_Sample_2.1 | ecosystem: Environmental > Terrestrial > Soil > Wetlands | place: USA...
TATCCATGATCGTCCAGCCGACGTCGTGCACCATCGACTCGCTGGCTACCCCGGAAAGGGTCAGCATCCCGGCCAACGTCTGCGCCTGAGCCGACGCGAGCAAGGCATCGGCCTCGGCCAGCGACTCCGGCGGGTCGGACCTCTGCACCACCGCGCGCTCCACGTTGGCCAGCACCATCCAGGTGTCGTTGGACAACTGGTCGCGAACCGCCCTTGCGGCCAAGGCCAAACCGTCCACCGACTGGACAAGTGCCCCGGGGCGCTCCGGGTCCATGGTCAGTGACCACAGCATCGACGGGGCGACGGCGATCAGCTCGGCGTGGTCGTTGCGCGTTCCGGTGTCGGTCCCGGTGATGCGGCCCAGAGCCGCCATCAGCACCGGCACGCATTCGCTTTCCTCGGTGTCCTGGTGGTGCCGGTAGACGTGGTAGCGCTCGCGGGCGACGATCAGCAACCGGGCCATGTTCTCGGCGCGTTCGCCGTAGCGTCCCATCCAGAACAGGTCGGACAGCACCCGAGGTGAGCTCACGCCCAGGGTGCCCGCGCCGCTCTTCGCCGGCGCCGTCGGCAAGGACGGAAGGGCCACGGCCTCGGCCCGCGCACGCTCCGTGGGACGCACCCAGACATCTTTTGCCGCAACGGTTTTCAGCGTGTACCCGGCGGGGCCGGGCGCCAGCACGTAGCCCAGCCCGCCGATCATCGGCGCGTACCCGCTGCGCTGGGCGACGGTGAACAACCGCATCCCGACGCCGGCCGAGGACAGCACACCGGCATGGTCGGTGGGCGCCGACGAGAACGCCGGCAGCTCCTGGCCGACCCAGTGCCAGGGCATGGTCTCGATGCGCACTGCCAGATCAGCCAGTTGCCTAGACGAAAGTGTCGGTCCGACAAGGGTTTCCCCGCCCACGGTGGATTTGATCAACAGCGACGAGAGCTTTGCCAGCAGGTGCGAGCGTTCACCGGCGAAGCCGCCCCAGTACAGCGGCGCGGTCGGCAGCAGCGGGGACTCGCCGAGCAGGCGCTCGGCGAGTTCGGGCAGAAACCGAAGCAGCCCAGGGCTTTCCAGGATGCCGCTGCCGAGCGTGTTGACGACGGTGACCGTGCCGCGGTGTTGGGCCTCGACCAGGCCCACCACGCCGAGCCTGGAGTCGGCGCGCAGATCCAGCGGATCCGTGTAGTCGGCGTCGACGCGCCGCAACACGACGTCGACCCGCTTGAGCGTGCCCAGCGAGCGCATCCACAGCTTGCCGTCGCGCACCACCAAATCCGCGCTCTCCACCAGCGGGAAACCCAGCAGCGTCGCCAGATACGCCTGGTCGAAAGCCGTCTCCGAGTAGATGCCCGGGCTGAGTACCACCACCACCGGGTCCTGGGCGACGTCGGGTGCGGCGTCGATCAGTGCCAGCCGCAGCGCCTGCGCGAACGGCGTCGTCGGGCGCGGCGCGATCCGTTCGTAGAGATCGGGAATCGCGTGCGCCACCACGCGGCGGTCGGCCAGCGCGTAACCGGCTCCCGACGGCGCCTGCGTCCAGTCGGCGTTGACCTGAAAGCTGCCATCCGGCAACCGGCTCAGGTCGCAGCCGTGCATGAACAGCTGATGGTGCCCCGGCACCTCGATCCCGATGGCGGGACGCACATACCCGGGATGGGCGAACACCAGTTGGGCCGGGAGGATGCCCTCGGTGAGCAAGTGGCGCGGCCCATACAAGTCCGCAAGCACGGCGTTGAGCAGGCGCGAACGCTGCACCAGCCCCGCTTCCAGCACGTCCCAATCGGTCGCGGAGACCACCAGCGGCAGCGTGTCCAGAACCCAGGGGCCGGGCTCCAGACCGTGGCTGCCGTGGGCCCCGTCCCGGCTGGAATCGACGCCGGTGTAGGTGACGCCGTCGCTGTCGAGCAGGCTATGCACCACCGAGCCCAGCCGGTCCAGCCCGGCCCTGCCGCGTTCGGCGACGGTGTCGGCCAGCTCGGTCCAGGCCGGCCGCACGTTGCCGTTGGCGTCGACGAATTCGTCGTAGCCGATTCCCACGCCTTCGGGGCCTCCCGGGCCGGCGGGGCGTAGGTCGAACAATGCTTCCTGGGCGCGCGCGGTGCGGTACCCGGCCAGCAGGCGGTCCACGTCGTAGCGGTCGGTGGCGGTAGAAACCGCCGCCGACGATCCGCCCGCACCAAGTGTCATTACTGCTGGACGGTACGCACGCGTCGCAGGTCGAGGATGCCCGGCGCGCCGATGTCGGTGAGGATCCGGGCCTGTTTTTCCCGGATGCCGGCCAGATCGAGATTGCCGGGAGTGAATCCGGTCGCCTCGAAGCGGCGAGCGCGACGCGACTCGGCCTCGACCGCATTGACGGGCGGCGCGTCGTAGGCACGCCCGCCGGGATGGATGACGTGGTAGGTGCATCCACCTCGTGAGGTTCCGGCCGTGAGGTCGACGAGCTCGAACTGCAGCGGGCTGTCGATCGTGATCGTCGGATGCAGCGCGCTCGGTGGCTGCCAGGCCTTGAACCGCACGCCGCCGACGTGGATGTCAGGGTTGTCGGTGGCCAGCAGCGGCACCGGGTAGCCGTTGCAGGTCACCGCGTAGCGATGCCGGTCGCCGCCGATGATGCGGACCTGGATGCGCTCGACGGACGAGTCGACGTAGCGCGCGGTGCCGGTGGCGGTAGATTCCTCGCCCAGGGTATTCCAGGGCTCGATCGCCCCGCGCAACTCGATCTCCACACCGTCAAAGACGGCGGTGCCGATGCGCGGAAACCGGAACTCGGTGAACGGGTCCAGCCAGCTGGTCTCGAAGGCGATGCCATGCGCGCGCAGATCGGCCGCCACGTCGGCGATGTCGTGAATCAGGAAGTGCGGCAACAGGTATCGCCCATGCAGGTTGGCGCCGTGGCGAATCAGCGGGGCGCGCAGCGGCTCGTCCCAGAACCACGCGACCAGTGCGCGCACCAGCAGCGACTGCACCATCGCCATGCGGAGATGTGGCGGCATCTCGAACCCTCGCAGCTCGAGCAGGCCGAGCCGGCCGCGGGGGCTGTCGGGGCTGTAGAGCTTGTCGATGCAGAATTCGGCGCGATGGGTGTTGCCGGTGATGTCGGTGAGCAGGTGTCGCAGCGCGCGGTCGGTCACCCAGGGTTGGGGGCGCCCGCCGCCGGAAGACGGAGCCAGCCGGAGGATCTCGGCAAACGCGATCTCCAGCTCGTAAAGGGCTTCGGTGCGGCCCTCGTCGACCCGTGGCGCCTGCGATGTGGTGCCGACGAACCGCCCGGCGAACAGATAGGACAGCGACGGGTGTCGCTGCCAGTAGGTCAGCAGCGAGACGAGCAGGTCCGGGCGGCGCAGCAGCGGCGAGTCCGCCGGTGTGACGCCGCCCAGGGTGATGTGGTTACCGCCGCCGGTGCCGCCGTGGGTGCCGTCGATGTCGAACGACTCGGTAGATAGTCGGGCCATCCGGGCTTCTTCGTAAAGGATTTCCAGCTGCTGGTGCTGTTCGGCGAAACTCGCGGTGGGCGCGACGTTGACCTCGATGACACCCGGGTCGGGGGTGATCGTGGTGGACCTCAGCCGCGCGTCGGGCGGTGGGCCGTAGCCCTCGATCACGACCGGGCAGTCGGCAGCCGCCGCGGCGGCCTCGATGCGCGCGATCAGGTCGACGAAGTGTTCGAGCGCCTCGGTGGGCGGCAAGAAGATGTACAGCAGGCCATCGCGGACCTCGGCGACGATCGCGGTGGGCGGGGCGCCCGCGGCGTCCACCACTACCGCCTGGACCGGGGCGGGCTCGGCCGGCAGGGCGGAGCCCACGCTCGCCAGATCGACGTCGAACGACGGCCGGGCCGGCTCCCAGCTGATCGCATCCAGCGGCAGCCGCAGACCTGCGGGCGAATCGCCCTCCAGCAACACGATGCGACCGCGACGCAGCTGCCAGTTCGCGCTGGCCCAGCCGAGGTCGTCGTCGCGCCGATGCAGCGGCAGCACGAATGCGGTTGGGGCCGTGGTGGATTCGTCGAGTCGTGCCAGCAGCGTGGCGCGGCTGTCGGTGGTGTCCGGATTACCGTCGGGGGCCAGATCGTCGCCGGGCTGTACCGGGTCGCCGGCGGGCAAGCGCACCGTGGCGGACAGCCGGGACAGCGGGTCCTCGTAGGCCGGCCGCACCTGTGCGACGGGCAACCCGAATCCCTCGGCGATCGCGGTGAGCAGCTGCCGGGCCGCTTCAGCGCCGACAGGGTCGGTGTCCGAGGCGCTCTCACCCGTCCAGGGGAAGGCCAGCAGCGCGTCGTTGGTCCACAGTGGGCGCCCGTCGGTGCGCCAGTGCAGCGCAATCTGCCAGCGCGGCAACGGCTCTCCCGGATACCACTTGCCCTGCCCGTGCTGGACGAGCCCCTGCGGGGCCCACACGGACTTCAGCCGGGCGGTCAGCTCGGAGGCCCGCTCGCGTTTGTGGGGGCCGTCGGCGGCCGTTGTCCACTCTTCGTCGACCTGGTTGTCCACCGATACGAACGTCGGCTCACCGCCGACCGTCAGTCGGACATCACCGGCGTCCAGCCGGTCGTCGACACGCTGGCCCACCTCGCAGATCGTCTGCCACGCCTGGTCGGTGTAGGGCAGCGTGACGCGCGGGTCCTCGTGGACGCGGGTCACGGTGTTGGAGAACTCCATCACCGATTCGCAGGGGTCGATCCCGCCGGTGATGGCTGCTGCTGACGCCGGGTGCGGCGTGGCCGCCAGCGGAATGTGGCCCTCGGTTGCCAATAGCCCCGACGTCGGGTCGAGCCCGATCCAGCCCGCGCCGGGAACGTAGACCTCGGCCCACGCGTGCAGGTCGGTGAAGTCAGCGGCGGGCCCAGCCGGTCCGTCGAGCGCCTTGACGTCGGACGCCAGTTGTACCAGGTAGCCGGACACGAACCGGGCGGCCAGCCCCAGCTGGCGCAGGATCGAGACCAGCAGCCACGCCGAGTCCCGGCAGGAGCCGATGCCGGTGCGCAGCGTGAAATCCGGTGTCTGGACGCCGGGTTCCATGCGCAGGCTGTAGCCCACGTCGGCGTTGACGGCGCGGTTGAGCGCGACCAGGAAGTCGATGGTGCGGGTGCCTTCCGGCATGTTGAAGTTGGCCACCCATGCCTGCGCGAGGTCGCCGGGACCGGACCCGTCGCCGTCCTCGTCGACCAGCCGCAGGTACGGCTTGAGTTCATCGGCCAGCGGCTCCGGGTAGCTGAACCCGGCGGACGGCCACGTCTCGGCCCAGCTTTGGATGAAGAAGTCGAACGGGTTGATCACCTTGAGGTCGGCGATCAGCCCCACGGTGAATGTCAGCTGGCGGGTGGGTTCGAGAAATTCCACGCTGGCCACGAAGTTGCCCACCGCGTCCTGTTGCCAGTTGATGTAGTGCTTGGCGGGCTCGATCCGCAGCGAGTACGCCTCGATGGGTGTGCGCGAATGAGGGGCCGGGCGCAGCCGCACGGTGTGCGTGGACACCCGAACCAGCCGGTCAAAGGTGTAGCTGGTGCGGTGCTCCAGCGCAACTTTGATACTCATAACCGCTGATCCCATCACAACAGCCAGCAGGCTGCAGTGTGGCGCAATTCTTACGGCGTTGGCTCTGCGTTCAGGGCGGAGTTCCGCGGGTGGGGCGCGCCCTGCGCGCAGAGTGAAAGCCCTGAGCGAAAATGCCCGTGCCGTCCTCGCAGAACGAAGACGGCACGGGCCGGTTGAACGCGAATTTTGTTGTGCTAGGGCGTCATCGGGGCGATCTGGCCGCCGGAGAGGCGGCGATAAGTGTAGGTCATGATCAGCATCGACACCGGAATCGAGATGAGGCCGCCGACGCACACCGCATTACCGACCATTCCGACCGCGACGGTGACCAAGTACGCCAGCAGCGCGCTGCCGAGGTTCTTGTTGACCGTGTTGAAGCTGGCTTTCAGCGCATCAACGGGTGCCAAGCCCCGGTCGATGACGTACGGGATGGTGAACATCGAGAAGAAAAGGAAAATGATGCCGGGGAGGAAGCACAGCGCGTAGCCGACAGAGGTGCCGACAGCGACCAGCAGCGCGGCTAGAAGAACCGAGCCCAAGTTGCGTGGTGGCTGCAGGAACGAACTGATGCTCACCGGCTGCCCGTCGGCGATTTGGAGGCATCCGGAGACGAACGCGCCCTGGATGTAGAACGCCGCCAGGAAGATGAAGAAGCCGACCAGCGCCCCACCGATCAGGAAACCGAAGAACCCCAGACCCGCGAGAGCGCCGCCACCGTCCGACGATTCTTGCCCGTACGTCGTGGTGGTGGTGGTGCCCGCTGAGCCGATCAAGACCGTGAAAAGGACAAAGTACGCGATGCCGATGATGACTGCCATTGCCGCGCCGTAAATCAGCATCGGAACGATCAGCGCCGCCGCGTTCTTGGTGAACTTGTTCCACGCCCAGTTGAACGCGTCACCCGCGCTGAATTGGATGCCGCCGCCTGCACTCGGGGTATAGCCGGCGGGGGGTTGGCCGTAGCCGGGCGGTGGCGCGGGCGCCCCGTAGCCGGCCGGCGGTGCGCCGTAACCCGGCGGCGGAGGAGGAGGTGGCGGCGGCGCGCCGTAGCCGGAAGACTGCGGCGGCTGACCGTAACCCGGAGGAGCAGGCTGGTAGCCGCCGGGAGCTTGGTCGCCGGGTCGCTGATTTCCCGGATAGCCCGGATACTCCGGGGGTTGGCTCATCACGCCTCCTATTTTCGCCGTGGGTCGGTGCGGCGAACTTAACAAATATCCGCCCGAAACGCCCATATTTCTCTCACTCTTCTTCGGCCCGCCTGCGCCGATGGCGGCGCTGATCGAAAGCTGCGCGGGCACGGGTCGTGTCGTGGCGACGTGGTATGCCTGAAACCGTGTCCGACGGTCTGTTCGACCTGCCCGGCGCGTCGCAGCCGAGTGACCGCGAGTTCGGCGTGCCGGTCGGCGCGCCGCTGGCGGTGCGGATGCGTCCGGTGTCCCTGGACGAGGTCGTCGGGCAGGACCACTTGCTGGCACCCGGGTCGCCATTGCGCCGCCTGGTGGAGGGCTCGGGCGTGGCGTCGGCCATCCTCTACGGCCCGCCGGGCAGCGGTAAGACCACCCTGGCCGCGCTGATCTCGCAGGCCACCGGGCGCCGGTTCGAGGCGCTGTCGGCATTGTCGGCCGGTGTCAGAGACGTTCGGGCCGTTATAGAAAGTGCGCGGAAGGGCGTCCTCCATGGTGAGCAGACGGTGTTGTTCATCGACGAGGTGCACCGCTTCTCCAAGACCCAGCAGGACGCGCTGCTGTCCGCGGTGGAGAACCGGGTGGTGTTGCTAGTCGCCGCCACCACCGAGAATCCGTCGTTTTCGGTGGTGGCGCCGCTGCTGTCCCGATCGCTGATCCTGCAGTTGCGGCCGCTGACCGCCGACGACATCCGCACCGTGGTGCAGCGCGCGATCGAGGACCCGCGCGGCCTGGCCGGGCGCGTCGTGGTGCAACCCGAAGCCGTCGACCTGCTGGTGCAATTGGCCGCCGGCGACGCCCGCCGGGCGCTGACAGCGCTGGAGGTCGCTGCCGAAGCCACCGAGCAGGTGAGCGTTGAGACCATCGAGCAGTCCCTGGACAAGGCCGCGGTGCGCTACGACCGTGACGGCGACCAGCACTACGACGTCATCAGCGCCTTCATCAAGTCGGTGCGCGGTTCCGACGTCGACGCCGCACTGCATTATCTGGCCCGCATGCTGGTCGCGGGGGAGGACCCGCGCTTCGTCGCGCGTCGGCTGGTGATCCTGGCCAGCGAGGACATCGGCATGGCCGACCCGACCGCGCTGCAGACCGCGGTCGCCGCCGCGCAGACCGTGGCGCTGATCGGCATGCCCGAAGCCCAGCTGACGCTGGCACACGCCACCGTCCACCTGGCCACCGCGCCGAAGTCGAACGCGGTCACCACCGCGCTGGGGGCGGCGATGGGCGATATCAAGGCGGGAAAGGCCGGTCTGGTGCCGGCGCATCTGCGCGACGGGCACTACTCGGGTGCGGCGGCGCTGGGCAACGCGCAGGGTTACAAGTACTCCCACGACGACCCGGACGGCGTTGTCGCCCAACAGTATCCGCCGAGCGAGCTGGTCGGCGTGGACTACTACCGGCCGACCAACCACGGCGGTGAACGCGAGATCGCCGGACGGCTGGAGCGGCTCCGCGCGATCATCCGCAACAAGAGGGGACGGCAATGACTTCTGGGAAGACCTTCACCGACGAAGAGATGGGCCGACTGCTGCCCACTGCCAAGGCCTACAGCGTCGTGATCCTCAAGCAGGGGCCGAAGTACGGCGAAGAGAGTGCGCCCGCGATCGTCTGGGAACACGGCCGTCGCAACTTCGGGCTGCGCGACGACGGCGTGCTGGCCGTGGTGCTGCCCGTCACCGACGGATCCGACGTGTGCGGCATCGGGGTGTTCGACGCGACCGTCGAGGACACCGAGGCGATCATGGCCGACGACCCCGGGGTGGTCGCCGGCGTGTTCACCTACCAGGTGCACCCCTGCCGCGGATTTCCCGGTGACGCGCTGCGGTAGGAGCTGGCGCTAGACCAGCTCGGGTACCCGCAGGTGGGCGATCGCCAGCTCGAACTCCTCGACGTCGTACTGGTCCACGCCGAGGTTGCGCAGCTGGGCGGTCCGCAACGAACGGGACTGCTCCCGGTTACGGTCCATCGCGTCGAGGCTGTCGAACGTCGTCGACACCACCGCGCGGGCGGAGATGCAGTCGATCAACATGCTGGTGCTGCAGAAACCCTCGAGCTCCTCGATCTCCGGCACGATAACCAACCGGTAGTAGTCGATCGCATTGTCGAATTGGTCGGGCCGCACCTTGACCCACGTGGCCCGCACACAGGCGTCCGGACCTGAGCGGTGGTCGCGGTGCAACACCGCGATCTCCCACTGGTCGACGGCGGTGTAACCGCTGAACTGCTCGGCGGCGTCCTTGCGTATCTGCCACACCGTCTCGGCGCTGTCGCGCATCGCGTCGTGGGAGTCCCAGGAGCTGGTCGCTATGCATCTGCCGGTTTCCCGGTTGACCAACAGTGACAAGCCCAGGCACCCTTCGATCTCTCTTAGTGCCGGCATCACGACGTCGCGCACGTGCGCAATGCCTGCGTCGATTGACCCTGGATTCGCCTGGATGGTCGTAGAGCGTGCGAACGCGTACACAGTCGGCCCTCTCCGTCTCGGGCAGCGCCCCGGCGCGCCACCGGTACTCCCATACGTTCCTCCGACGGATCAGCCATGGCAATAGGTTCCCCGGGCGAAAGTTCGCTGACATTTGCGCAGATTGGCAGCTCACCGCGGCCCGCCCGTAGGGTAGGACCGATGATTACCGATGTGCTGGATGTGGACACCTCGCGTCGTCGCATCGTCGATCTCACAGACACGGTACGCAGGTTCTGCTTCAGCTACGGCGACGGTTTGCTGAACGTGTTCGTCCCGCATGCGACGGCCGGGGTCGCGATCATCGAGACCGGCGCCGGTTCCGACGACGACCTGGTCGACACCCTGGAGCGGCTGCTGCCGCGCGACGATCGGTACCGGCACGCACACGGCTCCTCCGGCCACGGCGCCGACCACGTGTTGCCGGCCATCGTCGCGCCGTCGGTGATGGTGCCGGTCTCCGCAGGCGAGCTGTTGCTGGGCACCTGGCAAAGCGTCGTTCTGGTCGACCTGAACCGGGACAACCCGCGGCGGACCGTGCGTTTGAGCTTCCTGGAAGGTTAAGCGCGAGGTCAGCGGCCCACCGGTACTGTGAATGCGTCGTTGGGCAGCCTTCTAATAAGCCCGGCGCATAGGCTGGGATCCGACCCCGAGCACGGAACTAAGGAAAGAACAACAGTGCAGACACACGAGATCAGGAAGCGGTTCCTTGATCATTTCGTGGAAGCCGGCCACACCGAGGTGCCCAGCGCCTCGGTGATCCTCGACGACCCCAACCTGTTGTTCGTCAACGCCGGCATGGTCCAGTTCGTGCCCTTCTTCCTGGGTCAGCGCACGCCGCCATACGCAACGGCCACCAGCATCCAGAAGTGCATCCGCACACCCGACATCGACGAGGTGGGCATCACCACCCGGCACAACACCTTCTTCCAGATGGCCGGCAACTTCTCGTTCGGTGACTACTTCAAGCGCGGGGCCATCGAACTGGCCTGGGACCTGCTGACCAACAGCGTCTCCGAGGGCGGATACGGCCTGGATCCGGAAAGGCTTTGGGCCACCGTTTATCTCGACGACGACGAGGCAGCCGGGCTGTGGCAGGAGATCGCCGGGCTGCCCGCCGAGCGGATCCAGCGCCGCGGCATGGCCGACAACTACTGGTCGATGGGCATCCCCGGACCGTGCGGGCCGTCGTCGGAGATCTACTACGACCGCGGCCCCGAGTTCGGCCCCGAAGGCGGTCCGATCGTCAACGAGGACCGCTACCTCGAGGTGTGGAACCTCGTGTTCATGCAGAACGAGCGCGGCGAGGGCACCACCAAAGAGGACTACGAGATCCTCGGGCCGTTGCCCCGCAAGAACATCGACACCGGTATGGGCGTCGAACGAATCGCGCTGGTGCTGCAGAACGTGCACAACGTCTACGAGACGGATCTGCTGCGGCCGGTGATCGATCTGGTGGCCAGTCGCGCGCCCAGACCCTACGACGTCGGTAATCATGCCGACGACGTGCGTTACCGCATCATCGCCGACCACAGTCGCACCGCCGCGATCCTGATCGGCGACGGCGTCAGCCCGGGCAACGACGGCCGCGGCTACGTGCTGCGGCGGCTGCTGCGCCGGGTGATCCGCTCGGCCAAGCTGCTCGGTATCGACACCCCGATAGTCGGCGACCTGATGGCGACGGTACGCGACGCGATGGGCCCGTCCTATCCCGAACTGGTCAGCGACTTCGACCGGATCAACCGCATCGCGGTCGCCGAGGAGACCGCGTTCAACCGCACGCTGGCGTCGGGCTCCAAGCTGTTCGACGAGGTGGCCGGGACCACCAAATCCTCTGGTGCCAAGGTGGTTTCCGGGTCGGACGCCTTCACCCTGCACGACACCTACGGCTTCCCGATCGAGCTCACCCTGGAGATGGCGGCCGAAGCCGGCCTGACGGTCGACGAACCGGGTTTCCGCGAGCTGATGGCCGAGCAACGACAGCGCGCCAAGGCCGACGCCGCCGCGCGCAAGCACGCGCACGCCGACCTGACCGCCTATCGCGAGCTGGTCGACGCCGGCCCCACCGAGTTCACCGGATTCAACGAATTGTCCTCCGAGGCAAGGATTCTGGGCATCTTCGTGGACGGCAGGCGGGTTCCGGTGGTGGCCCACGCCGACACGCTCGATGCCGACCGGGTGGAGCTGGTGCTGGACCGCACCCCGTTGTACGCCGAGTCCGGCGGCCAACTCGCCGACATCGGCACCATCAGCGGGACCGGTTCGGGCGAGAGCGCCCGCGCGGCCGTCACCGATGTACAGAAGATCGCCAAAACCCTGCACGCGCACCGGGTTAACGTCGAGTCCGGGGAATTCGTGGAGGGCGACACCGTCGTCGCGGCGGTGGATCCGGGCTGGCGCAAAGGCGCCACGCAGGGACACTCAGGCACCCACATGGTGCACGCCGCGCTGCGACAAGTGCTGGGGCCCAACGCCGTTCAGGCCGGATCGCTGAACCGGCCCGGCTACCTGCGGTTCGACTTCAACTGGCAGGGACCGCTATCGGACACCCAGAGCTCACAAATCCAAGAAGTGACCAATGAGGCGGTGCAGGCCGACTTCGAGGTGCACACCTTCACCGAGCAGCTGGAGAAGGCCAAGGCGATGGGCGCGATGGCGCTGTTCGGCGAGGCCTATCCCGACCAGGTGCGGGTGGTGGAGATCGGCGGCCCGTTCTCGCTGGAACTGTGCGGCGGCACGCACGTGCCCAACTCGGCGCAGATCGGCCCGGTGACCATCCTGGGTGAATCCTCGATCGGCTCCGGGGTGCGCCGGGTGGAGGCCTACGTCGGGCTGGAGTCGTTTCGCCACCTGGCCAAGGAGCGCGCGCTGATGGCCGGGCTGGCGTCGTCGCTGAAGGTGCCGTCCGAAGAGGTGCCGGCCCGGGTCGCCAACCTGGTGGAGCGGCTCAAGGCCGCCGAGAAGGAACTCGAACGTGCCCGGCTGGCCAACGCGCGGGCGGCGGCGACCAACGCGGCGGCCGGTGCTGAGCGCATCGGTAACGTGCGTGTGGTGGTACAGCGGATGTCGGGCGGGATGACGGCGGCCGACCTGCGCTCCCTGGTCGGGGACATCCGCGGCAAGCTGGGCGGCGATCCCGCGGTGGTCGCGCTGATATCCGAGGGTGAAGGCTCGACGGTGCCCTATGCCGTCGCGGCCAATCCGGCCGCCCAGGATCTCGGCCTGAACGCCAACGAACTGGTCAAGCACCTCGCCCTGGCCGTCGACGGCCGCGGCGGCGGCAAGGCCGACCTGGCGCAGGGCTCCGGCAAGGATCCGAGCGGAATAGACGCGGCGCTCGACGCGGTGCGCTCCGAGATAGCGCGGGTCGGCTGAGTGGTCCCAACACAGCACCGCCTGCCGGATCGGCCCGGCGATTTGGATCCGGGCAGGGGCCGTCGGCTCGGCATCGACGTGGGCAGTGTGCGCATCGGGGTGGCCTGCAGCGACCCGGACGGCATCCTGGCCACCCCGGTGGAAACGGTGCGCCGCGACCGCTCCGGCAAGCATGTGCGCCGGCTGGCTGCGCTGGCAGCCGAGTTCGAGGCGGTGGAGGTGATCGTCGGGTTGCCACGCACACTGGCCGACCGCGTCGGCGCCTCGGCGCAGGACGCGATCGAGCTGGCCGAGGCTCTGGCAAGCCGCGTTGCTCCCATCCCGGTGCGCCTCGCCGACGAGCGGCTGACCACCGTCAGCGCACAGCGGTCACTGCGCGCGGCCGGTATTTCGGCCAAGAACCAGCGCGCTGTGATCGACCAGGCCGCCGCGGTGGCGATCCTGCAGTCCTGGCTCGAACAGCGTCGGGCCCAGCTGGCCGGATCAGTGCCAGGGGACGCCGGCGATGACTGACGACGTGCAGCGCGAACGGGCTGAGCCGGAGGCGGTCGGGCCGCCTCGGCAGGGGATGAGCCGCCTGGACCGGATCCACGCCGAGCGCGGCCGCCGGCGGCAGCGTTTCGCCCGCAGATTCGCCCTCAGCCTGCTGGTCGTGGTGGTGGTCGCGGCGGGCATCGTCGGCGTCAAGATGTGGCACACGATGTTCAGTTCCGACGACGACTACAGCGGCGATGGCAAGCAGGACATCATGATTCAGGTCCAGGCCGGTGATTCCACCACCGCGATCGGGGAGACGCTGCTCAAGCGCGGCGTGGTCGCCACCGTCCGCGCATTCGTCCGCGCCGCGCGCGGCAACGCCGCGATTTCGGCGATCCAGCCCGGCTTCTACCGCATGCGCACCGAAATCCCGGCGGCCACCGCGGTCGCGCGGCTCACCGACCCGAACAACCGGGTGGGCAGGCTGGTCATCCCGGAAGGGCGCCAGCTCGACAACACCACCGACGTGAAGACCAACGTGGTGACCCCCGGAATTCTGACTCTGATCTCGCAGGCCACCTGTCTGGATCTCGACGGTAACCGGCACTGCGTCTCGGTCGACGATCTGCGCAAGGCGGCGGCCACCAGCGCTCCGTCTGCGTTGGCGGTGCCGAAGTGGGCGATTCAGCCGGTGACCGGCCTCGGCAACGACCATCGCCGGATCGAAGGCCTCATCGCACCGGGGACCTTCAACGTCGATCCGTCGGCCTCGCCCGAGACGATCTTGGCCGGCCTGATCACCGCCGGCACCACGGCGTACACGCAATCCGGATTGGACGACATCGCCGCGTCCCAGGGCTTGTCGCCCTACGACATTCTGGTGGTTGCGTCGCTGGTGCAGCAGGAAGCCAGGTCGCAGGATTTCGCGAAGGTGGCCCAGGTCATCTACAACCGCCTGCACATTCACCACACGCTGGAATTCGACTCGACGGTGAACTATCCACTGGACCGCCGCGAGGTGGCCACCAGCGACGCGGACCGCGCACAGCGCACGCCGTGGAACACCTACGTATCCCCGGGACTGCCGGCCACCGCGATCTGCTCTCCCGGCGTGGATGCGCTGCGGGCCGCCGAGCATCCCGAGCCGGGGGACTGGCTGTACTTCGTCACCATCGACAACCAGGGGACGACGCTGTTCACCAAGGACTATAAACAGCATCTGGCGAACATCGAGCTGGCCAAGCACAACGGTGTCCTCGACAGCGCGCCCCGCTAACTCAGGGCCCCGCAAAGCGGCCGTTCTCGGCTCGCCGATCGCGCATTCCCGCTCGCCGCAGCTGCATCTGGCCGCGTACCGCGTGCTGGGCCTGCGCGACTGGACCTATGACCGCATCGAGTGCACCGCCGAGGAGTTGCCGGGTCTGGTCGGGGGCTTCGGGCCGGAGTGGGTCGGGGTGTCGGTGACCATGCCGGGCAAGTTCGCCGCCCTGCGCTTCGCCGACGAGCACACCGCGCGTGCCGAACAGGTCGGCTCGGCCAACACCCTGGTCCGCACGGCGCGCGGCTGGCTCGCCGACAACACCGACATCGACGGTGTCACGGGGGCGCTGGGGCCGGTCTCGGGGCGCGCGCTGGTGTGCGGATCGGGCGGCACCGCGCCGGCGGCCGTCGTGGGGTTGGCGCACCTCGGCGTCACCGGCATCACGGTGGTGGCGCGCAATCCGGACAAGGGGGCCCGGTTGGTGGACCTCGGCACCCGGATCGGCGCGGACGTCCGGTTCTGCGGCCTGGACAGCGCGATGCTGGGCGACGAGGTGGCCGCCGCGCGGGTGCTGGTCAGCACCATCCCGGTTGACGTGGCCGCGCGCTATGCCGGCACCTTCGCCGCGATCCCCGTCCTGCTGGATGCCGTTTACGACCCGTGGCCCACACCGCTGGCCGCCGCGGTGGCCGCGGCGGGCGGCCGGGTGATCAACGGCCTGCAGATGCTGCTGCATCAGGCGTTCGCGCAGGTCGAGCAGTTCACGGGGCTGCCCGCACCCCGGGCAGCGATGACTTGCGCACTGGAGGAATTGCTCTAGCGTGCCCGGGCATGCGTATCGCTCTGGCATTGGTGGCGCTGGCCTGGTTGGCGGTGTTGAGCCGCTATGACATCGCCGAACGACGGTTGCCCAACCTGCTGACGCTGCCGGGAGCGGGCGTGATCCTGCTGGCCGGCGGGCTGGCCGGTCGGGGGCTCCCGGCGCTGGCCGGGGCGGCGGCACTGACCGGGGCGTATCTGCTGGTGCATCTGGTGGCGCCGACGGGGATGGGCGCCGGCGACGTCAAGCTTGCGATCGGCCTGGGTGGTCTGGCCGGTTGCTTCGGCGTAGCGACATGGTTTCTGGCGGCACTGGCCGCGCCGCTGCTCACCGCGCTCTACGGGATGGTTTGTCGGGTGCGTAGCGTCCCGCACGGTCCGTCGATGTGCCTGGCCACCGCGGGGGCGTGTGCCCTGCACTGGAGAGATGTTCTCATATCAGATCTGTTATATTTTTAACATGGCGGGCTACCGTGGAAATTACGGCGGAAATTTGATCCGAGAAGCGCGCCGTCGCGCCGGACTGACTCAGGCGGAACTCTCGGCGCGCGCCGGGACGGCTCAACCCGCCATTGCCCGGTGGGAGTCGGGCGGTGTCGCCGTCAGCCTCGACGACGTGATCCGGCTGATCCGGCTGTGCGGCCTCGACCTCGAGTTCCATATCGTGCCGCGCGACGACAGCGACTCCGCCCAGGCCGCGCGCCTTGCGCGCTTGTCCGGCCCGGAGCGACTACACCGCCACTCGCAGTTGACCCGGCAGTTCCGGGAACTGCGCGCGGCAGGCGAGTCTTGACGTGGAACTCAACCTGGCGAGACTGTTCGAGGTACTCGATCGCCACGGAGTCAAGTACGTGCTGATCGGCGGCCTTGCCGCCGTCTACCACGGTTCACCCTTTCCCACCGAAGACGTCGACATCACCCCGGAAGTCACTCGCGCCAATCTCAGCCGCCTGGCTGCTGCGCTCAACGAGCTCAATGCAAGGGTCCGAACCGAATCCGGGCCGGAAGGTCTGCCATTCGCCTGTGATGCCCAAGGATTGGCTGCGGCGCAGACCTGGAATCTCATGACTGATGCCGGGGACCTCGACGTCGCCCTCCAGCCATCGGGCACCCGCGGCTACCGAGATCTCCGGCGTGACGCCCTATCGGCGGAAATCTACGACGTCACAGTGCAAATTGCCGCACTCGCCGACATCATCCGATCCAAGCAGGCCGCCAACCGTCCCAAGGATCAACGAGTGCTGCCCACCCTCCGCGAAATCCTCGCGAACCGAACCGGCTGAACACGCGGCGCGCCGACGGCGACGTGGGGCCAGACAGGCACCGTGGGAAGATGGTTCACGTGTTGCGCTGGATCACCGCCGGGGAATCGCACGGCCGCGCGTTGGTGGCCGTGGTCGATGGCATGGTCGCCGGCGTGCAGGTCACTTCCACCGACATCGCCGACCAGCTGGCCCGTCGCCGGCTCGGTTACGGCCGCGGCGCGCGGATGAAGTTCGAGCGCGATGCGGTGACCATGCTGTCCGGGGTACGGCACGGCGTCACGCTGGGCGGGCCGATCGCCATCGAGATCGGCAACACCGAGTGGCCGAAGTGGGAAACCGTGATGGCCGCCGACCCGGTCGACCCGGCCGAGCTGGAAAACAGTGCGCGTAACGAACCGCTGACCCGGCCGCGGCCCGGCCACGCCGACTACGCGGGGATGCTCAAGTACGGTTTCGACGACGCCCGGCCGGTGCTGGAGCGGGCCAGCGCCCGGGAGACCGCCGCGCGGGTCGCCGCGGGCACCGTCGCGCGCGCGTTCCTGCGCCAGGCGCTGGGAGTCGAGGTGCTCTCTCATGTCATCGCGATCGGGCCGTCGGCACCCTACGACGGTCCGCCGCCGCGCCCCGAGGACCTGGCCGCGATCGATGACAGTCCGGTCCGCGCATTCGACAAAGCCGCGCAAGCCGCCATGATCACCGAGATCGAAGCCGCCAAGAAGGACGGCGACACCCTGGGTGGGGTGGTGGAGGTCGTGGCCCTGGGCCTGCCGGTCGGGCTGGGATCGTTCACCAGCGGGGACAATCGGCTGGACAGCCAGCTGGCCGGTGCGGTGATGGGCATCCAGGCGATCAAAGGCGTCGAGATCGGCGACGGCTTCGAAACCGCGCGCCGCCGCGGCAGCCGCGCCCACGACGAGATGTATCCGGGACCGGACGGCGTCGTCCGTTCGACCAACCGGGCCGGCGGCCTGGAAGGCGGCATGACCAACGGCCAGCCGCTGCGGGTGCGCGCGGCGATGAAGCCGATCTCCACGGTGCCGCGCGCCCTGGCCACCGTGGACATGGCGACCGGCGACGAGGCCGTGGCCATCCACCAGCGCTCCGACGTCTGTGCGGTGCCGGCCGCCGGAGTCGTCGTCGAAACCATGGTGGCCCTGGTGCTGGCCCGTGCGGCGCTGGAGAAGTTCGGCGGCGATTCGCTGACCGAGACGCGGCGCAACATCGAGGCCTACCAGCGTGCCGTCGCCGACCGGGAGTCGCCGGCCGTTCGAGTGTCGGGTTAGCCGGCATGGCACCCAAAGCGGTACTCGTGGGCCTGCCGGGCTCGGGGAAATCGACGATCGGGCGGCGGCTGGCCAAGGCGCTCGGCGTCGGCTTGCTCGACACCGACATGATGATCGAGCAGCGGACCGGGCGCAGCATCGCCGACATCTTCGCCACCGACGGAGAGCAGGAATTCCGTCGCATCGAGGAGGACGCGGTGCGCGCGGCGCTGGCCGAGCACGACGGCGTGGTGTCGCTCGGCGGCGGCGCCGTCACCAGCCCGGGGGTGTGTGCGGCGCTGGCCGGCCACGTCGTCATCTACCTGGAAATCAGTGCCGCCGAAGGCGTGCGGCGCACCGGCGGCAACACGGTGCGGCCACTGCTGGCCGGACCTGACCGGGGAGAGAAGTACCGTGCCCTGATGGCGAAGCGGATCCCGTTGTACCGGCGCGTCGCGACCATCAGGGTCGACACCAACCGCCGCAATCCCGGGGCGGTGGTCCGCTACATCCTGTCGCGGCTACAGGCACCAGCCACCACCCCGCCGACAAGTCAGGTCGCGAAATGACCCCTGTCACCGTCGAGGTGGCCGTCGACCCGCCATACCCCGTGGTGATCGGCACCGGCTTGTCCGGCGAGCTGGAAACGCTGCTTTCCGACCGGCACCGGGTGGCGATCCTGCATCAGCCGGTGCTCGGGGACACCGCGGAGGCGATGCGAACCCGCTTGGCCGACAAGGGCGTCGACGCGCACCGTATCGAAATCCCGGACGCCGAAGCCGGCAAGGATCTGCCGGTCGTGGGATTCATCTGGGAAGTGTTGGGCCGCATCGGACTCGGCCGAAAGGACGCGTTGGTCAGCCTCGGCGGCGGGGCCGCCACCGACGTGGCCGGGTTCGCGGCGGCCACCTGGCTGCGCGGTGTGTCGATCGTGCACGTGCCCACGACGCTGCTGGGCATGGTCGACGCCGCCGTCGGCGGCAAGACCGGCATCAATACCGAGGCCGGCAAGAACCTGGTCGGCGCGTTTCATCAGCCGCTCGCCGTGCTGGTCGACATCGCGACGCTGGAGACGTTGCCGCACAACGAGATCGTCGCCGGGATGGCCGAGGTGGTCAAAGCCGGGTTCATCGCCGACCCGGTGATCCTGGACCTGATCGAAGCCGACCCGCAGGCCGCCCTGGACCCGGCGGGTGACGTGCTGCCGGAGCTGATCCGGCGCGCGATCGTCGTCAAGGCAGAGGTGGTCGCCGCCGACGAGAAGGAGTCCGAGCTGCGCGAAATCCTGAACTACGGCCACACTTTGGCCCACGCCATCGAGGCTCGCGAGCATTACCGGTGGCGGCACGGGGCCGCGGTGTCGGTAGGCCTGGTGTTCGCCGCGGAGCTGGCCAGGCTCGCCGGGCGCCTCGACGACGCCACCGCCGAGCGGCACCGCAGCATCCTGACCTCGCTTGGCCTGCCCACCGGCTACGACGCCGACGCGTTGCCGGAGCTGCTGGAATACATGGCCGGAGACAAGAAAACCCGGGCCGGTGTGCTTCGGTTCGTGGTTCTGGACGGGCTGGCCAAGCCGGGCCGGCTGGCGGGGCCAGACCCGTCGCTGCTGGCGGCCGCCTATGCGGGACTGGATGAGTCATGACGGTGAACATCATCAACGGCCCCAACCTGGGCCGGCTGGGCCAGCGTGAGCCCGCGGTCTACGGCAACACCACCCACGATCAGCTGGTGGCCATCATCGAACGGGAGGCCGCCGCGCTTGGCCTCAAAGCTGTTGTGCGGCAAAGTGACAGCGAAGCCCAGCTGCTGGATTGGATCCATCAGGCCGCCGACGCCGGCGAACCGGTGATCCTCAACGCCGGGGGACTGACCCACACATCGGTGGCGCTGCGCGACGCTTGCGCCGAACTACGCGCACCGTTGATCGAGGTGCACATCTCCAATGTCCATGCCCGCGAGGAGTTTCGGCGCCACTCCTACATCAGCCCGGTTGCGACCGGAGTGATCGTCGGGCTGGGCGTCCAGGGCTATCTGCTCGCCTTGCGCTTCCTGGCTTCCGGTTGATCCCGCCGGCGAGGGTGCGCAAAATGTCAGCTGTACCGCCCGGCGTGTCGCCGTACATTTGCGCACGCTCGCGAGCTGCGAGCGAGGGCGGCCGGCTAGTCTCTGCGCGGCCGCTTGTCTTCCCTGGTCGCGTTGGGATCCAGGTTGATCACCTCGGTGGGTGACTCGCTGCCGCCGGTGTTCAGCACGTCGGTACGCGATTCGTGATCCCTGGTATTGATCACCTCGGTGCGCGAATCGTGTTCCAGAGTGGGGGCCGCCTCGGTGTGCGCCTGGTGTTCCATGGTGGGCGCCATCTCGGTGCGCGCACCGCGTTCGGCGGTGGCCACCGCCGACGTGCGCTCCTCGGTCTGCACCCCGCCGCGGCCCACCGGAATCTCCCCGGTCGGCGAGTCGTCGGCGCGGACCGCGGAGAACACGTCGGTGTCGGACCGCTCCTTGCCGGCGGCAAGGCCGTGGTGTCTGACCGGCTGCTTCGCGTATTGCCGGTCGACCAGCCAGCGGCCGGTAGCCGCGCCGATGATGGCGGGCACGAAAACGATCAGAGCGGTGAAGGCCGCGAACGTCGTCACCTCATTGATCAGCCCACCCGTGTAGAGCCCCTTGTAGAACATCGAAATGAGCCAGGACACCGCGCCGCTGAGGATCCCGGCCACGATGCCGGCCAGCAACCAGGTCATCGCCAGGTCTTCGCGGCGGTCCGGATCCGGATTGGCATTGGCGTCGGCGCGGCCGTCGGCAAGCCCCCAGATAATGACCCCGATCACGAACAGGACCAGCAACGCCAAACTGACCACGCCCGACATCGTCGGCCAGGCGTTGATCACCGCGCCTTGAATCAGACGAAGGACGACCATCACTCCGGCGAAGAAGAGCCCGCGCACCATCCAGTTCCTCATGGGGCACCAGCGTAGCGAGTAGCGTCAAGAGTCGTGACACATTCCCAGCGTCGACACAACCTCAGCACCCAAATCGTTGCCAAAGGGCTGGACGCGATGCTGGTCACAGACCTGGTCAACGTTCGCTATTTAACGGGTTTCACCGGGTCGAACGGCGCGTTGCTGCTATTCGCCGACGACCGGGAGCCGGTGCTGGCCACCGACAGCCGCTATCGCACCCAGGCCGCCGAGCAGGCGGTCGGGCTCGAAGTCGCCATCGACCGGGCCTGCGGGCGCCATCTGGTAGCGCGCGCCGCAGAGGGCGGTGTGGGCAGGCTGGGCTTCGAGAGCCATGTGATCACCGTTGACGGTTTGGACGCGCTCACGGGCGCGCTGGACGGCAAGAACACCCAGCTGGTGCGCGCCTCGGGAAGCGTGGAGGCGCTGCGCGAGGTCAAAGACGCCGGCGAGCTGGCGCTGCTGCGACTGGCCTGCGAGGCGGCCGACGCCGCGCTGACCGATCTGATCGACCGCGGCGGGCTGCGGCCGGGCCGGACCGAACGCGAGGTGAGCCGCGAGCTGGAGGCGCTGATGCTCGACCATGGCGCCGACGCGCTCTCGTTCGAGACGATCGTGGCCACCGGACCCAATTCGGCGATCCCGCATCACCGGCCGACCGACCGGGCGCTGGCCACCGGCGACTTTCTCAAGATCGACTTCGGTGCGCTGGTCGCCGGATATCACTCCGACATGACCCGCACATTCGTGCTGGGTTCCGCCGCGGATTGGCAGCTGGAGCTGTATCAACTGGTGGCCGAGGCGCAAAAGGCGGGCAGGGAGGCGTTGCGGCCGGGCGCCGGGCTGCGCGAGGTGGACGGCGCGGCGCGTCAGCTGATCGCCGACGCGGGCTACGGCGAGCAGTTCGGTCACGGTCTCGGACACGGCGTCGGCCTGCAGATCCACGAAGCGCCGGGAATCGGGGCCACATCCGCCGGGACACTGCTCGGGGGTTCCGTGGTGACGGTGGAGCCCGGTGTTTATTTGCCCGGCCGTGGCGGCGTGCGCATCGAGGACACGTTGGTGGTGGCCCAAGGCACTTCGCAAACCGCCGGGCAGACCCCGGAATTGCTGACCCGGTTCCCGAAGGAACTGGCCATTCTGACTTAGCCGGCGCTGCGCGCCGCAGTAGGGCTCGCCTGCACCTAGGGGGAGCCGGATCCGCCTGGCCCGCCGCCGCCGCCGATTCCGCCGACGCCGCCCACGGAGCCGGCGGGCCCGCTGCCGGCGAGGCCCGTGTCGCCGTCGGTGCCATCGGCGCCGGGGTTGCCCGAGGAGCCCTTGCCTCCGGTGCCGCCGGTGCCTCCGGTGCCCCCGGTGGCGCCGGTTCCGCCGGTGACGTCGCCATTGCCGCCGGTGCCGCCTGTGCCACCGGTGCCGCCAACCCCGCCGGGGCCGCCGGTGCCCAGCACGCTGGAACCGCCGGCACCGCCTTCGCCGCCTCGGCCGCCCTGGGCGCCGTTCCCGCCGTCGGTCGGGCTGAACTGCAACACGCCGTTGGCGCCGAGTCCGCCGACGCCGCCGTCGCCGCCCTGGCCGCCGGTACCGCCGGAGTCGCCGTTGGGGGAGTCGCCGCCTTGCCCGCCTTTGCCGCCGGTGCCGCCGGCGCCCGCCGACCCCACCTTGCCGACCTTGCCGCCGCCGTCGCCGCTGCTGCCTCCGGTGCCGCCGCCGCCGCCGTCGCCGCCGTGGCCGCCGGTGCCGGCGTGGGTGCCGTCATAGGCGCCGCCGCTCCCGCCGTTGCCGCCGAGGCCGCCGGAGCCCCCGTCGACGCCG
>Ga0335072_10003860_pt1 | contig 22408 bp, 19 predicted proteins | sample Lox_Sample_21_FD_206725 | JGI IMG/M metagenome (GOLD analysis project Ga0335072, IMG submission 206725) | Soil microbial communities from Loxahatchee National Wildlife Refuge, Florida, United States - Lox_Sample_2.1 | ecosystem: Environmental > Terrestrial > Soil > Wetlands | place: USA...
CCGAGGACGACCCGCCGGTTCCTGTCTCCGATCACTATCCGCGCGCGTCGGAGCACACGGCAGCCTTGCTGGAAGAGCGGGGGGTGCGGGCGATGGTGGTGCGGCTTCCGCAGGTCCACGATACGACGAAGCAGGGCCTGGTGAGCTACGCCATCCGGGTGGCGCGGGAAAAGGGGGTCGCGGCGTACATTGGCGAAGGAAACAACCGCTGGGCCGCGGTGCATCGGCTGGACGCGGCGCGGCTTTACCGGCTGGCGCTGGAGAGGGGCCAGACGGGCGCGCGGTTCCACGCGGTAGCCGAAGAGGGTGTGACCGCAAGGGAGATCGCGGAGGCGATCGGGCGCGGGGTGAAGGTGCCGGCGAGTTCGATTACGCCGGAAGAGGCGGCGGGGCATTTCGGCTGGCTGGCGCGGTTCGTGGGGATCGACCTTTGCGGCTCCAGCGCGCAGACGCGGGAGAAGCTGGGATGGAGCCCGACGGGACCGGGGATGATCGCCGATCTCGACAACATGAACTATGCGCAGGTGTGAATCCAGAACATGATTGCTGACGTTGAAGGAGTGAGAAGGATGACGAATAAGATCGCAATCATCACGGGCGGGAGCCGGGGCCTGGGGCGCAACACGGCCGTCAACCTGGCGCGGCGCGGGGTGGATATTGTGTTCACCTGGCGGGCCAGCGAGAAAGACGCGGCGAGCCTGGTGCGCGAGGTCGAAGCGATGGGGCGAAAGGCGGCCGCGTTCCAGCTCGATACCGGCGATACGCGGGCCTTCGACGGATTTGCCGGCGAGGTCGGCAAGACGCTGGAGAGCTGGGGGCGGGAGCGGTTCGACTACCTGGTGAATAATGCGGGGAACTCTCTTCATGCCGGCTTCAGCGAAACCACGGAGGCGCAGTTCGACGGGATCTTCAATGTTCACGTGAAGGGAGTTTACTTTCTGACGCAGAAGCTGCTTCCACTGATGAACGACGGCGGGCGGATTATCAACATCTCGTCGGGACTGGCGCGGTTTGCGGTGCCGGGCAGCTCGGCTTACGGAGCCGCGAAGGGAGCGGTGGAGGTGCTGACGCGGTACCTGGCCAAGGAGCTGGGCCCGCGCGGCATCACCGCGAATGTGGTGGCGCCGGGGGCGATCCAGACTGACTTCAGCGGCGGCATGGTGCGCGACAATCCCGCGGTCAACAAGCGGGTGGCGGAGATGACGGCGCTGGGGCGCGCGGGGGTGGCGGACGATATCGGACCGATGATCGCGGCGCTACTTTCCGAGGACAACCGGTGGGTGAACGGGCAGAGAATCGAGGCGTCGGGCGGCATGGCGCTTTAAGAGATCAGGAACCGGAGCAGAAGGAGTTCAAGCGGTATGACGACGGAGAAGAGGATTGCGCTGGTGACGGGCGGGAATAAGGGCATCGGTTTTGAAATCTGCCGGAATCTTGCCGGCGCCGGGTGCACGGTGCTGCTGGGGGCGCGCGATGCGGAACGGGGGCAGCAGGCGGTGCGGCGGCTCGGGCAGGAGGGGATCGAAGATGTCCAGTTTATGGAGATCGACGTTACGAAGCAGGAGAGCGTTACGGCCGCGGCGCGGCAGATCGAGAGCAGGTTCGGCCGGCTCGATATCCTGATGAACAACGCGGGCGTGAACCTGCGCGGGGATGGACTGCCGGGCGCGGCCGATGTGGAGGTGGTGGAGAAGATCTTCGGCACCAACTTTTTTGGGGCGCTGCGCGTGGCGCAGGCGATGCTGCCGCTGCTGCGCAGGTCGGCCGCGGGGCGGATCGTGAACGTCTCGAGCGGCCTGGGTTCACTGGCTTTCAACAGCGATCCTTCGTCGCAAAGCTACGACGTCAAATACATCGGGTATAACGCGTCGAAGGCTGCGTTGAACATGCTGACGGTTCACCTGGCATACGAGTTGCGGGAGACGAAGATCAAGGTGAACTCGGCGAACCCGGGATTTACAAAGACGGACCTGAACGATAACCGGGGAACGCAGCCGGTGGAGGTGGGCGCGATTGCAGCCACGCGGCTGGCGCTCGTGGACGAGGATGGACCGACGGGACAGTCGTTTTCAAAGGATGGTCCGAATCCCTGGTAGTGTTAACAGGCCCCAGGCAGCCAAGGAAGGCAGGTGTGGGATGCGGGCGTGCGCCATTTGCCTGGATGGGAGTGCTGCGGCGATGCGCGTGGGGAGGGCGGCGGGGAGAAGCGGGAGGTTGGCCGGATTGCGCGACAGGGGGGCGATCGCTTAATTTCTCAACCCGGGAGCCGTTGGCGTCCATGGCTGCCGGGAGTCCTGCGGGGTGCTCCGGGCGCGGCGGGATGAAAGCGGCGATTGGAAGGCCGGGATGGACGAGTCAGAGCCGTTGCTGCTGGCGGGGCAGAATCTTTCGCTTGAAGAGATCCATGGCGTAGCGCGGGGGCGGCGGGCGGGACTGGATCCATCGTCCCGGGAGCGGGTTGAGGCGGCGCACCGGGTGATCCGGAAGATCGTCGCGGAAGACCGTGCGGTTTACGGCGTGAATACGGGCTTCGGCAAGCTCTCCGAGGTTCGCATCCCGGGCGATCGTCTTTCAGAACTGCAGGTGAACCTGGTGCGAAGCCATGCCTGCGGGCTGGGCCGGCCTTTGTCCGAGGGGGAAGTGCGGACGATGCTGGTGCTGCGCGCCAATGTGCTGGCCAAGGGCTGCAGCGGGGTGCGGGCAGAGGTGATTGAGATGCTGGTGAACCTGCTCCATTGCGGGGTTCACCCGGTTGTGCCGGAGAAGGGATCGGTGGGCGCGAGCGGCGACCTGGCTCCGCTGGCGCACCTGGCGCTGGTGCTGATCGGCGAGGGCGAGGCTTTTTATCGGGGAGAGCGCGTTGGCGGCGGCGAGGCGCTGCGGCGGGCGGGGCTGGCTCCGCTGCGGCTGGAAGCGAAGGAAGGACTGGCGCTGCTGAACGGGACGCAGGCGATGACCGCGGTGGCGGCGCTCGCGCTCTACGAGGCGCAGCGGCTGGTGCGGCTGGCCGATGTTGCGGGCGCGATGTCCCTGGAGGCGCTGCGGGGCACGCCTGCCGCTTTCGATGCGCGCATCCAGGAGGCGAGGCCGCATCGGGGACAGGCAGCCGCGGCGCGGCATCTGACGGCGCTGCTCGAGAGCAGCGAGATCCGGGAGTCGCACCGCACCAACGACCCGCGCATCCAGGATGCGTACTGCCTGCGCTGTATGCCGCAGGTGCACGGCGCGGTGCGCGATGTGCTGGATCATGCGACGGCGATCGTGGAGATCGAAAGCGGTTCGGCGACCGACAACCCGCTGGTATTTGCAGCGGGAGGAGATGTGGTTTCGGGCGGGAACTTTCACGGCGCGCCGCTTTCCTACGCTTTCGACTACGCGGCGATTGCGCTGACCGATCTTGCCGGGATGTGCGAACGGCGGATCGACCGGCTGATCAATCCCGATATCAATGAGGGGTTGCCGGCGTTTCTGTCGAGCCAGGCGGGGTTGTCGTCGGGCTACATGATTGCGCACGTGGCCGCGGCGGCGCTGCTGAACGAATGCAAGGTGCTGGCGCACCCGGCGAGCGTGGACAGCGTGCCGACATCGGGCGGGAAGGAAGACCACGTTTCAATGGGGATGACGGCGGCGCTGAAGCTGCGGCAGGTTGTGGAGAACCTGGAGCAGATTCTGGCCATTGAGCTGCTGTGCGCGGCGCAGGGGCTGGAGTACCGGAAGCCGCTGCGGCCGGGGAGGCAGATCGAGCGGGTGCTGGCGGAGATTCGGGAGATTGTGCCCGCGCTCGAAGCGGACCGGCCGCCGGCAAAAGACATTAACCACCTGGTGGAGGCGATGCGGGAGGGGAGGGTTGGCGGGCTGCGGTAAACGTCGAAATCTTGCGGAAGGGCATCCATCAGGGGCTGACAAGAAACAAAATTGCAAGTGCAACAAAACAAGAGATGAATTCTACGGACTCCCACCCTTCGGACAAAAACAAAGACGTCCAATGGATGGGGCACAGTTTCATCCCCCGCGGGTCGGCAACGACGGTGGAGGACTGTTACATAGCTCCCTCTACACGAATTGGAGAACCGCCTTAGCTTTTTCGTGGCGGGTACCTTTGCGGGTCCCCGCCATTTGTGTTTTCACTGGGAAGGGGGAATCATCCCGCCAGCACTCCGCCGAGGACGCGGAGGACGGTCCAGACGGCCCACCAGCCGAAGACCGTGATGTAGCCGGCGCTCTTGTTTTTGCCGGCGACGCGGGCGATGCCGATGGAGAGCAGGATCGCGCCCCAGATGGAGATGATGTCGATCTGCGAGGCGAAGGCGTAGAGACCTTTGTTGGTGTCCTGGATGGAGAGGTAGTAAGCGAGATTGGTTCCGGCGACGTTGTTGAGGTTGAACGACTCGGGAGCGAGGCCGGCGAAGAGGGCGATGGTGCCGAGAATAGGTGGAAAGATGTTGGGCAGGGTGCAATAGAAGTTGACCGCGAAGATCTCAGGAAATTTGGCTTTGCCGCCAAAGACGAAGTTGATGGTGCCCCAGAGAACGAGGGAGACGAGGCTGGCGGCGATGAGGATCATTACGGGGCTGGCCGCCATGATGACCTCGGTGAAGGCGCCGGCGAACTTCATGGCGTTGGCGCGCTGCGCGGGCGTCAACTGGTCCATGCGGGCTTCCTGCTTGGCGTTCAGGCTGATGTTGTTTTCCGCCACCTGCTGCCAGCCGACCTTGACGGTGATGGCGGCAAAGAGCACGTAGCTGAAAAGGATGGTGAGCAGGAACGGCATCCACCAGCTTTTGTTGCCGCGCTTGATGTCGTCGAAGGTTCTGGAGGGAGCAGTGAATGTGTTGGAGACACGCTGCCACTGGGTAAGGCCCGGGGCGGGCGGCTCGGGGACGGACGATGACTGCAGTTCAAGATCACTCACGGTTACCGCCTTTCGAGAACCCGAATTTCTTTTCGCCGCGATTGTAACCTTGAACGGCCCTGGAGTCGTAATCAATTTCCCGCGACGGAGATGGGCAGACGCGGCCGTGGGGATCTTCCACGGCCGGCTGGCGCGGCGAGAACGGAAGGACGCTACTGGCCTTCGGTGTCGGAGGCGAGGGTGGCGTCGCCGGCGTCGCGGCGGGCGGGGCCGAGCGGCCGGCCGTGGCCGTAGATGTCGTAGACGGTGATGTGGAAGCAGGCCTGCTCGAACTCTTCCTCGACGTCGATGAGGCCGGCGTTCTGGAGGGTGAGGAGGTAGCGGCGCATCCACTCGATCTCGCGGCCGGTCATGCCGCTCTTGCCGATGTCGATGGAGGCGCCGGTTTCATGCGGGCTGGCGATCTGGCCCCGCGCGGGCGCAGCGTTGCCGTTGAAGCGCATCAACTGGCGCTGGTAGGAGACGGGACGGACGGCGGAGTCGACCTGGATGGGGCGATGGAAGATGGCGTCGTGGATGCGGGCCAGGTCGGCGAGGAACTGGGCGGTCCAGGGACGGCAGTAGCGGCGGAGGTCGGGAAGGCCGGGGTTGACGGTGAGACCGCCGGAGACGGGCAGCGGCACCAGGATCCGGGTGGCGATCCAGCGCGCGAGCTGCTGGTCGTCCTGGATGCGCGTAAGACCTTCGGCCGAGAGACGCTGGTCCTGGCGTTCGAGGGAGGCGAGGGAACCGCGGAGGGGCGGGGGCGCGGGCTCGTGCAGCATCCGCAGCGAAGCTTCGAGCGTGATGGGCGGATGGTGGAGAGCCTCGATGGTGGTGAATGTGGCCGATTGCGCATCGGCAGCCGGCTGTGGGGTTGAGTCGCCGGGCTGAACCGGGGCGAGGTTGGCGGCGTCTTCGGGAGCGGATTCGGGCTGCGCGGTACGGCAGTCGGCCGCGTGGGCGGCGCGGCCGTGAGCAGCAAGACCCGCGGCGTAGCCCGCTTTGAATCCCTCCCGGTAACGATCGTGAAGCGCGGCTTCGTAGCGGGAACTGGACTCTTCGCGCGCGCGGGCGGAGTGGTCCTGGGTGGCTGTCCGCCGTTCGCTGGCGGCGAGGCGGCGGCGCGCAGCCGTGGTTGTGTGGTGCTCCGGGGCAAGCCGGCGATGGGTGGTGCTGCGCGCGCGGCTGCGGTGGACCAGGGTATGAGTGGGTTGGGACGCGGTTTCGCCCGCGGCAAGCGCCGCGGTGAGCAGGGCCAAGGCAAGGGCGGTAATGACAGTCCGGCGCATCGGGGGGAGTGTGCGGACAGTCGAGAGCAGATCCAGTGTATCCCGCTCTCTGTCCGCTTCCGAGTGCCTAGGCGGATGCGGTTTTGTCCGATAAGTGGACGCCGGAGACGCGGGAATGTTGGCGCGGAGGCCCTACTGGCTGCGGGCGGCGGTGGCCATGGCAGGGCTGGCACTCCTGCTGTCGCTGAGGCGAGGGGTTGGCAACGACGGGCGGCGCGCGGGGGCGTAGGTTTTGTAGACGGTGATGTGGAAGCAGGCCTGCTCGAACTCTTCCTCGACGTCGATGAGGCCGGCGTTCTGGAGGGTGAGCAGATAGCGGCGCATCCAGCCGATCTCACGCCAGGTCATCCCTTTTTTGGCGATGTCGATGGCGGCGCCGGTCTCATGGGGGCTGGCGGTGTCGCCTTCGGCGGGAGCGGCGTTGCCGTTGATGCGCACCAGCCGGCGCTGGTAATCGATGGTGCGGACCGCGGAGTCGACCTGGAGGGGACGGTGGAACAAGGCATCGTGGATGCGGGCGAGATCGTTAAGAAACAGCGCGGTCCAGGGCCGGCAGTAGCGGCGCTGCGGGTCCAGGTCGGGGTTGACCGTCAACCCGCTGTTGACAGGCAGCGGCACGAGCAGTCCGGCGGCGATGCGGGCCTCGAGATCGCTCTCGTCCTCAATGCGCTGGAGGTCCTCGGCCTCGAGGCGGCGGTCCTGGCGCTCGAGAGAGGCGAGCGAACCGCGCAGAGGCGGCGGCACGGGCTCGCTCAACATGCGCAGAGAGGCTTCCATGGTGATCGGGGGATGGTGGAGGGTGGAAACGGTATCGAAGGTGGCGGATTCGATCCAGGAGCCGGCGGGAGTGGCTTGTGGGGCGGGAGCGGCCGGCGTGGGCACGGCCGGCGCAGTTGGGGGGGCGGGTTCGCCGGATGTGGAAGGGGCGGCGGATTCAGGCGAGTCGACGCTGGCGGTTTCGGCTTCGGAATCCGCATCGGTTTCGGATGCGGCGCGGCGGAAGGAGGATGAAGCGCGGGGGGCAAGCGGGGAAGGAGATCGCGCTATGGTGCGGCTGGAAGCGGGATCGGAGACATGGATGGGCGCGGGGCGTGCGACGTGGCACTCGGTCTGGTGGGCCAACTCTTTTTCCGCGGCGGCGTGGGCGGCGTAGTAGCCGGCGTGGTAGCCCTCTTCGTAGCGGGCCGCGAGCTCATCGACTTCACGGTCGTGGCGCTCGGCAGCGGATTCGCGGTCGCACCCGGCCTCGTAACGCTCATAGCGTTCGTGGCGCTCGTAACGCTCGCGGCGCTCGGCGGCAAGGCGGCGGCTATAGGCCGATTCGTGGGAGACGCGGCGCCTGGCGGAGCGGTGGGATGTGGACCGGTATGCGACCCTGCGGCGGCTGGCCGGCGCGACGTGCCCGGCACGGCGATGTGTGGCCGTGGCAGGAACCTGCCCGGTTTGAGCCGCGGCCGGGAGAATAAGCGCGGCGGCCGCCAGCACAGTTCCCAGCACGGCGAGAAAGATCGGAGCCGACACGGTCCGGCGCATGAGGGAGTGTGCGGACAATCGAGAGCTTCTCCAGTGTAGCCCGATCCGCGCCCATTCCCGAGTGCCTGAGCGGATGCGGATTTGTCTACAAATTAGACGCCGAGGGCTGGCGAGCCGTTTCTTTGCGGTCTTTTGCGGCTTTCAGGGAGATGGATATTCGTTTGATCCGGTAGAGCACCGGGAGCGGGTGAGAAGCTGTGTGCGGCCAAAGGATTGAAGCTAGGGCCTGTTAACGCTGCCAGGGTGGATGGCCCTGGTAGTGTTAACAGGCCCTGATCGGTCAGGAAACCGCCTGCGGCGCTGGACGGCGGGCCGGCAAGCTATCCGGCCGCCTCTGTGGCGCGGGCGAGCATGTACTCGACGGCGGCCTTGAGCTCGGGGTCGGTGACGTCCTCGACGACGCCGGCGTCGCCGATGCCGACGGGCAGGACGAAGCGGCGGACGCCGCCGAGGTTCTTTTTATCGCTGCCGGTGGCCGCGACCAGCCGCGCGGCGCGGAGTTTGAGGGGCGGCAGCGGACCGTACCTGTAGATGAGGGCCTCGAGCCGGTCCATCTGGCGCTGGCTGATGGTTCCGCGGCGGCGGGCGACGGCGAGGGCGGCGACCATCCCCCAGGCGATGGCCTCGCCGTGGAGCAGGACGCGGTAGCGGGTGGCGCGCTCGATGGCGTGGCCGACGGTATGGCCGAAGTTGAGGATCATGCGCAGGCCGCTCTCGCGCTCGTCTTTGTGCACGACGCCGGCCTTCATGCGGACAGAGGCGGCGATGACGCGCTCGAGGGCGCGGGGGTCGCGGGCCAGGACTTCGCCAGCGTGATCCTCCATGAAGCGGACGAGGAGGCGGTCGCGGATGATGCCCGACTTGACGCTTTCCATGAGGCCGGCGCGGAGCTCGCGGTCGGGGAGGGTGCCGAGGACGCCGATGTCGGCGTAGACGGCGCGGGGGTGATGGAAGCTGCCGACGAGGTTCTTGCCTTCAGGGAGGTTGACGCCGGTTTTGCCGCCCACGCTGGAGTCGACCTGGGCAAGGAGGGTGGTGGGGACCTGAACGTAGGGAACGCCGCGCATGAAGACGGCGGCGAGAAAGCCGCCGACGTCGCCGACGATGCCGCCGCCGAAGGTGATGAGGAGGCTGCCGCGGTCGGCGCCGGACTGGGCCATCTGGCGGGCGAGGCGCTCGACGCTGGCCAGGGTTTTGTGGCGCTCGCCGGGGGCGAGAAAGAGGGCGACCGGCTCCTCAGGGAACGAAGCGCGGAAGGTCTGGCCCCAGAGCGCCCAGATGGGCTCGGAGGTGAGGACGAAGACGCGGCGGGGAAGCTGGCCGATGGCGTGCGCGATCCGCGGGCCGAGAGACTCGAGGAGGCAGCTGCCCGCGTAGACCGGGTATTTGGCGGAGGGGGTGTCAACGCGGATGGTCTGCACAGTTATCCATCGTAATGCACGGGTTTGCAACATTCAGGCGAACGCCAGGTTAATAGATTCCGGGAAGCAGCCGCCAGGTACGGGCGCGGTAGGCCTCGTACTCGGCGCCGAAGTGCGCGCCCAGCAGTTTCTCCTCTGCATGCATGCGGGCGATGAGGGGCAGAAGGAGCAGGGCCGCGAGCAGCAGGCCGACGCCGGAGCGAAAAGCCAGCCCCCAACCGGCGGAGTTGATCAACAGACCCAGGTAGCTGGGATTGCGGACAACGCTATAGAGGCCGCGGGTTTCGAGTCTGTGCCCAGGCTGGATGGCGACCAGCCCGCTGAAACGGTTGCGGAGCACGAAGACCGGCGCGATACGCAGCGCGCCACCGGCGCAGAAGAGTGCAACGCCCGCCCAGCGGACCGCATCGCCGCCGAAGGTCCAGAAGTCGACGCGGTCTGTGTAGGCGGGGAGATAAGCCATCAGGAGGCCGACGGCGCTGAAGACCGAGAGCACCCAGCGATTCTCACGGGCTTCCTGCTGGCCGGAGCTGAGGTTTCCGCCGCTGAAGGGTGCGACCGCCAGCATCGCAAGCGTCGCGGCCGCCAGGGCGATGAAGGCCGGATGAGAGAAGAAGGCGCGGAATCCGCCCCAGCCGAGGCTGGCCAGCGCGAATTGCAGAACAGCAAACACGAGCCCGAGTATGGCGGTCTTGACCGGGGTCATGATGACTGTCCCGCTACGGCGCTCTCATCTTACCACTTAAACCAGTTGCAACTGGCTCCTGTCGGCGGTGATGCAGGTGTTGTAGCTGGGATGGCCGGCGCGGTGGTAGACGTAGATCTGCTGGTGCCACGGCTGGGGCATTACCCCTTTGAAGGCATAGCTCAGAGCAAGATGGTCGTTCAGTCTCTGGCGATCCGGCGACCGGTTGAAGTCGGAGATGGCCTCGCGCTCCCCGATCCTGTCCGTCATCGCTTCTTCCGGTCCGGCACAGACGTCGTCAAAGTAGCACCAGACACGGGGCAGGACATTGTCCTTGGAGAGAATTGGCAGGGCGTTCATGGTCGATGAGTAATAGTCGAGATCGAACATCACGGCCCCAAGCGGGGCATGCGGCTGAGGCTGCCAGGAGCCGACGGTCGCGCTCACGTCACCGAGTACGAGCTGGGCGCGACCGCGCATCCGCTTTTCGAGCGCCTCGCGATCCATCACGAACGAGCCCGGCGGCCAGGCATAAAGGAGATCACGGTGGTCGCCGGTCGACGGCAATCCCGTGCCGCTGTCGAACCCCACCACCAGAACTTCGATTCCAAGTGCCTTTTCAATCTCTGCCTTGTGCTCGCAAAGGCAAAGCAGGCCATTTCCGCCGGCGACTCCGAACTCCGCTACGGTGATTGCCTTGTGTCCAAGCGCCTTGGCCACTTGTGCGGCAAAATAGGCACACCATCCGTAGTAGGGCCGTTCAACGGCGCTGGCCCGTAGTCGCGCCTCGTAAGAGCCGACTGGCCAGCGGCGGAGTAGCTTCCGGATAATCACAGTTCTAAGTGGAATTGGACGAGAGGAGTAGTCGATCAGTAGATCGAGGGCGCTCAAGATGGCCTCCATAGCGAGGGGGAGTGGGGCGCTCCGGGCTTGCCGCCCGTAGTGCGGGGCTCGTGTACAGTCGTCATCTTACAAAGGTGGCCGTGCGGAGTGAGTGCAAGTTGCGATTGAGGTGCAGGGGTTACCCGGAAGGAGCCGTAACTCATTCTTTTATAACAGAGGCGGCCGGCAATCGGGTAGATGCGGGCTGTACGCGCCAGGAAAGCCTCGAGTGTTCCATAGAAAGCCCGCGGCCGTCTTTGATCCCGGCGGAATTGAGGAGTCGCGGCGTCACCACCCCAGCCAGATCAACGGCACAATCCCGCCTGCGGCAAGCGTGACAAGGAAGATGAGGCTCTGCACGCCGGTTTTTCGGTCGGCGAGTGAGCAGGCGTAGACGCCCTTGATGATGTTGTTGCTGGCGGCGGCGATGGCGATGGCACCGGCGGCGACCTTGACAGGAGTCATGGAACCGGCCGCCTGGGTAAGGCCCATGATGAAGGGGTCCACGTCGCTGACGCCCATGATGGCGGCCAGCGTGTCTACGCCGGCGCGGCCCAGATACTGCACGGCCAACTGGGTGATGACCAGCATGGCCAGGAAGAGCAACGCGAAGAGAAAAGCAGTGGTCAGTTCGAGAGGGTTTTTGGGCTCCTGCTTTTGCTGGATAGATTGGGCTGCGGCCTTGTCGGAACGGCGGGTCCAGAGCCAGCCGAAGAGAATGGCGGCGCTGGCGAGCGCAGCGAACGGTATGAGGAGCAAGGCCATCAACTGGCGGTTGAAGAGCGCGAGGAGAACTGCGAGGCGCAGATACATGACGCCGGAGGCCATGAGGATTCCGCCGGAAAACAGGTGGGGATGGTCTTCTGTTTTGGCCTGGCGGGCCATGACCACTGTAGTGACGGTGGAGGAGTACGCGCCGCCCAGCAGCGCGGCGACCACAATGCCGCCCTGGCCTTTGGTGAGCTTCTGCAGGACGTAGCTGGCATAGGAGATGGCGCTGATGGCAACCACGACCAGCCAGGTCTTGAAGGGATTGATGTGGAACGGGCCGAACTGCTGATTGGGCAGGACGGGGAGAATCACGCCGGAGAGCAGAAGGAACTTGGCGAAGGTGAGGATCTCGTTCGGCGCGATGCGGGCGGCGAGGCGCTCCAGAGCGGATTTGAGGTCGAGGAGCAGGAGGCTGGCGACGCCGATGGTGGTGGCGATCCAGAGATGGCCGTAGCAGATGAGCGCGCCGACAAGAAAGGTGGCCAGGCCGGACATCTCTGTGGTGACGCCGGCGGTTTCGGACTTGGCGAGCTTGTGCCAGTAGGAGATAAGCAGGAAGCCGGCGATCACGAGGAAGCCGGCGGCGACGGGCAGCATGACGGCTCCGGCAACAAGGGCCAGCGAGTAGCCGATGAGGCCGATGAGAGGAAAGGTGCGGACGCCGCCGAAGGAGTAGCCGCCGGCTTTGTGCTCTTCGCGCTCGAGGCCGATGAGGAACGACAGAAAAAGAACCAGAACGATCTTGACCGCTTCCGGCGGAAGCTGCTTGTAAAGCTCCATTGAGCGCGCCTCGGTATGCATGACAGCATACACGCGAGGCGCCGTGTCGAGGACTTCCGCGGGCGTCATGGTGAGTGCAAATTGGCCGGCAGTGCTTTAGGACAGCGCCGGCGGTCATTCTGACTCGGGGGCGACGTCTCCTAACGGGATTTTCCTCGCTGTGATCGCGCGCTTTAGGTATTCTTCCTTCTCTAACAGCCACGACCGGATTATGAATAATGCGACCTCTGGTCTTGAGCGCCCAAAGCGTCCATATGCAACAAGAGATTCAAGCATTCGGAATGTGACCGGGTCCACGGTCGTGATCTCAATCGTGTGACGAGGTCCGCTGCTCTCAGGTCGTCCAACTTTCTTTTCGGATTCCTCTCCCACTAAAACCCCCTTGAAATCCACTTAAAATAGGATTATAAATGGGGGAAGCAACTTGAGGTCGTAACCCTCGTTCTTGACATTGAAGCCGGGGGGCCGATTGAGGGGTAATATTTTCCAAGGGACGCAAATGGATACCGCAACCCCACTAGAGCCCGAATTGAAGGTGTTTGAGGCGCATCGCGAGGAATGGTCTCGCGAGCACCTAGGGAAGTTCGTTGTCATTCAGGATGAGACAGTTCTGAAGTTTTTCGACGAATATGCTGATGCATTCCGCGCCGGTCTGGAGAAATTTGGCGTCAGGGGAACCTTCTTAGTAAAGCAGATTTGGGGAACTGAGCCGGTATACTTTGTCGCATAGTATGCCGCTCAAGGTGTTCTGGGACCCATTCAGTTCGGATGATTTTGGTCCTTTGATCAAAGTCATCGTAATGCCGCCCGCCGTCGAAATGGATGCCGGACGTTTAGTCGGACTAGAATACCCAAGGCCTGTTCCCATCAAGGCTCTGATCGATACCGGATCGCCTTTTACCATCGTAAACAGAGTGGTAGCAAAGAACTTCAATCTCCGGCAGACGAACCCCCATGTTCCACTTCGCACACTCGGCGGCCCATGTACGGGCGAGGAATATTGCTGTTCCATGTCTTTTCCAGGGTCGGACCTGCCCAAGATCGAAGTTATGGGGATCGTCGCTGCCGATTTGAAACGGGAGCGCTATTACTCTTGTCTGATTGGAAGAGACGTGATTAGAAATTGGAATATCGAGTTCGACGGTCGATCTCAATGCGTAACGATTTCGGCTTAGACGAAATCTCTACACCCCTTAAAGGCCTCGACGCACTCCCAGGAACAAGGTTTCGTGACGACCTGTGCATGGCGACGGAACCGGTGACGCATTCTTAGGTCGCCGCCGCTTGGACATCCCACACCACCCGCGGTGATAGCCTCAAAGGTTATGGCAAGAACCCTCCAGGTGGACTTTGTGGTGATGGGCGCGGGCGTGGCGGGGTTGCGCGCGGCGGTGGAGCTGGCCCGGCACGGCGAGGTGCTGGTGGTCACCAAGGAGGCGGTGGGCGAATCGAACACGCACTACGCACAGGGCGGGATCGCGGTGGCGCTCGAGGGCGATGAGGACATCGCGCTGCACCTCGAAGATACGGTGAATGCGGGCGACGGGCTCGTCTACCGGCCGGCTGCGGAGGCGCTGGTGAGCGAGGGGCCGGTGCGGGTGGCCGAGCTGATGGAGTGGGGTGCGCACTTTGACGAGGAGGCGGGCGCGCTCTTGCGCACGCGCGAAGGAGCGCACTCGCTGCCGCGGATTCTGCACGCCAACGGCGACGCCACGGGTGCGGAGATCAGCCGGTCGCTGGCGGCCTTTGCGCGGGTGCGGCACGGCATCCGGTTTGCCGAGTGGACCATGGTGACCGGCCTGGTGATAGACGGCCGGCGGGTGGCGGGAGTGGATCTGGCGCGGGCCGGCGGGCCGGGCTCGGGCGAGTTTGGCGATGTGCGGCGCGTGGCGGCGCGGGCGGTGCTGATCGCGTCGGGCGGGGCGGGACAGGTGTACTCCGACACGACCAACCCGGCGGTGGCGACAGGCGACGGGATTGCGCTGGCCGCCGCGGCGGGCGCAGAGCTGGCCGACATGGAGTTCTACCAGTTTCACCCTACCGCGTTTTCGCTGGCCGGGGCGCCGCGGTTCCTGCTCTCCGAGGCGCTGCGCGGCGAAGGAGCGTGGCTGCGCAACGACGGCGGCGAGCGCTTTATGGAGCGCTATCACCCGCTGCTGGAGCTGGCTCCGCGCGACGTGGTGGCGCGGGCGATTGCGCGCGAGGGGATGGGATCGGCTGAGGGCAAGCTGCGGCCGGTGTATCTGGATATGCGCCATGTGTGGAGCGGCGGCGGCCATAGCGACCCGCACACGCGGTTCCCGGGGATCAGCGCGTTTCTGGCGAAGTATGGGCTGGACCTGGCGCGGGACCTGATCCCGGTGCGGCCGGCGGCGCACTATCTGATGGGCGGCGTCCGCACCGACCTGGGCGGGCGCACCAGCGTGGGCGGGCTGTACGCAGCCGGTGAGGCGGCCTGCACGGGCGTGCACGGAGCGAACCGGCTGGCGTCGAACTCGCTCTTGGAGGGGCTGGTGTTCGGCGCGCGGGCGGCGCAGTCGATGCTGGACGACGGGCTGCCGGCCGGGGTTGCTGAGGAGCCCGGCGCAGAGCCTGCGGCGTTGACGGCGACGGAAGAAGCGAAAGTCGAGGAGTCGGTCGCGGGCTTGCAGGCGGCGATGTGGGCGAATGCGGGGCTGCTGCGCGACGAGCCGCTTTTGCGCGCAGGCGTTGCGGCGCAGGGTGCTTGCGCAGATGCCTTAGCGGAGCTGGCTGCGGCGGGCAAGCTCAGCCGCCGGCTGGCGGAGGGGCAAGCACTGGGCCGCGTGGCGCACGCGATTCTCGAGTCGGCGCTGGCGCGGACCGAGAGCCGCGGGGCGCACTACCGGAACGACTTTCCGCGGCGCGACGACGCCGGGTTTCAGAAGCACTCGGTGCTTGGGGGCGAGGGGCGAGTTCGGTTTGAGGAATGGTGAGAGGGGGAACGGCAAGACCTGGCCGTTCAATCAGAGTTCCCTCTCTGGTAAAGGCAGCTACTCCCCCGCCAGCTGCTCCATCAGGGTGTCGAAGTCCTCGAGGCGGGCGTACTCGATGATGACTTTGCCGCGGCCGTTGTGGTCTTCGATCGTGACTTTCAGGCCCAGGGAGCGCTGCAGCCGGTCCTGGGCGTCGCGGACGTTGGGATCGATGGGGGGCTTGGGCTTGGCTTCCTTCTGGGCGCTGCGCTCGGGGTGCAGGAGGCCTTGCACGTAGTTCTCCGTCTGGCGAACATTCAGCGAAAGCGCGGCGATGCGCTGCGCCGCCTTCTCCATCTCCTCGGCGTGCTCGAAGGCGAGCAGGGTGCGGGCGTGGCCGAAGGTGAGCTCGCCGGACTCGACGCGGGCCTGGACCGATGACGGTAAGCGCAACAAACGTAAGAAGTTAGCAACGGTCGCGCGGTCTTTACCGGTGCGCTGGGCCATCTGCTCCTGGGTCATGTGGAACTCGCGCGAGAGGCGCTCGAAGGCGCGGGCCTGCTCCATGGGATTGAGGTCGGCGCGCTGCAGGTTCTCGACGATGGTGATCTCCATGGCCTGCTCGTCAGAGACCTGGCGGAGGATGGCCGGGATGGCCGTCTTGCCGGCGAGCTGCGAGGCGCGCCAGCGGCGCTCGCCGGCGATGAGCTGGAAGCGGCCGTTGGCCTGGGGACGCACAAGGATGGGCTGCACGACGCCGTTGGCAGTGATGGAGGCGGCCAGCTCAGCCAACTGGTCTTCTGCAATGTGCGAGCGAGTCTGGAAGGGATTGGGGTCAATCTGGTCGACCGGGATCTCACGAGGCTTGCCGCCTTCGGCTTCGGGGGCAGGCGCGAGGGGGCGCGGCAGCAGGGAGTCGAGGCCCTTTCCGAGGGCGCGGCGTTTGGTGTCGGCGGCGGCGATGTTCATCGATTGCGGTCCTTCCAAAACGGCGTGAGAGCCGGGAGTCGAAATAAAAACGGCCGGGCGGGCTGGCCGGCCTGGGCCGCCCGCTCCGGCAGGGTCGTTCAGGAGTATGGCCAGAAACTGACTTTGAGCTCTTTGGGGGCGGCGGCGGCAGCGGCCTTGCGTTCGCGGCCGCGGGGGCTTTCCATCTGGTTGCGGGCGAGGAACTCGCCGGCGAGCTCGAAGTAGGCTTCGGTGCCGCGGGAGCGGGGATCGTAGAGGGCGACGGGCTTGCCGTGGCTGGGGGCCTCGGCCAGGCGCACGTTGCGCGGGATCACGGTGCGGTAGAGGCGCTCGCGGAAGTACTCGCGCAGGGTCTCGGTGACCTGCTGGGCGAGGTTGGTGCGGTCGTCATACATGGTGAGGAGGACGCCCTCGATGGTGAGCTCCGGATTGAAGTTGGAGCGGACGCGCTCGAGGGTGGAGATGAGCTCGGAGACGCCTTCGAGGGCGAAGTACTCGGCCTGCATGGGGACGATGAGGGTCTCGGCGGCGACGAGGACGTTGAGGGTGAGCAGGTCGAGGGCGGGTGGGCAGTCGAGAACGATGAGGTCGTAGTTGGCCTTGATGGGCTCAAGGGCCTGGCGCAGGCGAAGAACGCGGTCGTCGGCATCGGCGAGCTCGACGTTGGCGCCGGTGAGGTTTTTGGAGCCGGGCAGGAGCCAGAGGTTCTCGAGGCTGGTGGGGAGGATGACCTGATCGGCGGGGCAGTCGCCGGCAAGGAGATTGTAGATGGAGTGGCGGCTGTCGTCGCGCTGGAAGCCGAGGCCCGAGGAGGCGTTGGCCTGGGGGTCGCAGTCGACGAGGAGGACGCGCAGGCCCTCGATGGAGAGGCAGGCGGCAAGGTTGATGGCGGTGGTCGTTTTGCCTACTCCGCCCTTCTGGTTGACCACGCCGAGAATCTTGCCCATGACGTTCAAGGGTATAGGGAATGGCAGCGGGAGGGGTAGCGCGGGGCGCTGTGGAGAACGCGGCGAAGCTGTGGAAAGCGTCCAGACGGTGCTGGACGTGAGTACGTCCAAGCGTCTGAGGGCGAAGAGGTTGAGAGAAGGCGGCGGAGGGCGGCGTTGACGCGGTAAAACCGGGGCCGAAGTGGAAAACTTGTTCGGTGGGAGTGGTAGAGGCGGGCGGGAGAGTAGCGCGAGTCCCAGATTGGGAGGGAGCCGTTTGGGGATTGAGAGCGGCCTGTTCCACGTGGAACACTCTTGACGGGAGAGGCAGAGCGTGAGCGGCATGTTCCACGTGGAACAGCGCTGCCTAATCTACATGGAGTGAACCAGACACGTTTGACACAGGACCGGCGAGGTGGCTAAGTGGCGCAATGCCATAGCATTCTGGACTTTCGCCTGGGTCAAACCGTGAGTTACTTGCCAGTTCGGCCGTGGGGCCTGATAGAAAGGCTGCGGTGCAAATCTCTATGCAACGCAATCCCGATCCTTCTCTTCTCACCGGTCTCTTTCGACAAACGGTTCCAGTCACGCGGCGCCAGGCGGTCCAAGGCGCGGTAGCGTTCGCCGCGGCCTCACTGATTGCCGGCTGCGGCGGAGGTGGATCTTCTTCCTCGACACCCGGCTCGCCGTCAACGCCTTCTTCGCCCGGAACTGGGAACCAGCCGATGCCTTCGGGGTCGATCACGCAGGCCTCCCTCACTGTGACCGCGACCAGCGCCGGCACGATCGGGCCGGCCTTCGCGGGGCTCTCCTACGAGAAGAGCACGCTTTATGAGAACCCTTACCTGTTCAACGGATCCAACGCCAATCTGATCGGGATGTTCAAGCGCCTGGGGACGAGCGTGCTGCGGATCGGCGGGAACTCCGTGGACCGGAACACCTGGACGGCGAGCGGCAGCGGGCAGACGGAGGGCCAGATCGCGCCAGCCGATGTGGACGCCCTGGCGGCGTTTGTGAAGGCGGCGGGCTGGCAATGCCTGTATGGGATCAACCTGGGCGGCGCGGGACCGAGTCCCTACACCAGCGGCTCGATTGTGGCGACGACCACGCCGGCGCTGGCAGCCGCCGAGATTGCCTACGCCTATGCGCAGATGGGGCCGTCGATGTTCGGCTTCGAGATTGGGAACGAGTGCGACCTGTACGGAAGCTCGTACTTTTCCGGGACGACGTGGAGCGTTTCGACCTTCGAGAGCCTTTGGGCGCAGTTCCGGGCGGCGATCGTAGCGCAGACACCGGCGGTTGCGGCGCTTTGCACGGGCCCGGCCGACGCCGGCAATGAATCGAAGTGGACCGTTCCCTTCGGGCAATGGGCAACGAAAGCGAATCTCAGCCTGCTCACGCAGCACTACTATCGTGGAAACGGCCAGGATGCGTCATCGACGGCGGCGAACCTGGTCACGGCCGATGCCAGCCTGATCAGTGACCTCGGGACGCTCGATACGGGGGCAGAGGGAATCGGCCTCCCGTACCGGCTGACCGAGTGCAACTCCTACTACAACGGGGGGGCGAGCGGGGTGAGCAACTCCTACGCCTCATCGCTATGGGTGATCGACTTTCTCTTCGATTGCGCCCTGGGCGGCTGCGTGGGAACAAACTTCCACGGCGGCGGGAACGGCACCGGCTACACGCCGATTGCGGACTCCGGAGGAGCTGTCGTCGAGGCGCGGCCGGAGTTCTACGGGATTTTACTGTTCACGCTGGCCGGGACGGGGACGCTTTATACGACAAATCTCTCCGGACTTGGAGGGTTGAACGTTACGGCTTACGCAGTGAAGACAGCAACGGGTTTGAACATCGTGGTGGTCAACAAAGACAGCGCAGAGAACCTGGAGCTGACGATCCAACTGCCGCAGAGTGCCAGTTCGGCGACTCTCCTGGAGATGACGCAGCTTTCTTCGGGGGCGAGCGGCCCGGATTTGACGGCGACCGGCGGTGTCACTATCCAGGGCGCGAGTGTAAACCCGGATGGGAGCTTCAGCCCCAGTACGGCATACACGTTGAGCCCCAGCGGCTCGCAGGTGACGTGCTATGCGCCGGCGCTGAGCGCTGTGCTTATCCAGGTAGCGTGAGATCCGACTGAGCGCATCCTCAAGTGCTACCGCCAGCATCAGCATCGGGCGTGCGCCGGCCCAGCGACAGAATGCGCTCATGGCTGTTGGGAAGATTGACGGCCTCTCGCCAAATGAGACTGGCGCCGGCCGCCGCCTGCAAAGTGGGCAGTTCTTCGCGGGTGGTCATCAGGGCCAGCCAGCTGCCCGGAGCGACCAGGCCTGTCGCCGTTTGGACAGCCTGCGGCATCCGGTCCACGGCGCGTAGCGTGACGCAGTCGAAGGTCTGCGCCAGCAACTCTGCGCGGCCCGGATGAATCTTCGCCCCGATGCCGAGCACGCGCACGGCCTCCCGTAAAAAGGCTGCCTTTTTGCCCTGGGACTCGGTGAGGGTAACGGCGATCTCGGGCCGGCAGAGGGCGATGGGGATGCCGGGCAGGCCGGAGCCGGAGCCGAAGTCGAGGAGCGTGGACACGCCTGGCGGAATGGCACGGGCGCACACGATGGACTCGACAAAGTGACGGCCGAGGATGCCCTCTTCGTCGCGGACAGCACTCAGGTTCAGGCGGGCATTCCAGCGAATAAAAAGCGAAAGATAGCTCTCGAATTGAACAGCCTGCTCCGGGGCGAGGGATGCGAGTCCAGCCTGGGCCAGGAGCGCTTGCAGCCGGAGTCCGGCGGCGCTGGCCGGAGTGCTCATGCAGAGGCGACCGACTCGCGGATGGGGCGGGGATGCCATGCGCCGGCAGCTTCAACGAAGGCGGCGAAGATGGCGCGCGAGAAGGCGTTCTGTTCGTAGGTTCGCTCAGGGTGCCACTGTACGGCGACGACGAAGTGGTCGGGGGAATCGAGCTCGACGGCTTCGATGACCTGATCGCCGGGCGAGACGGCGCTGACCAGAAGGTTGTCGCCGGGGGTGCGGATGGCCTGGTGGTGACTGGAGTTAACCTGTGGCTCGGCCGCGTCTGGAAGCAACGAGGCCAGCCGGGAGCCGGGCGCGACGTGGACGGGGTGGGCCTCGGCCACGGTGCGGCCGGGCCGGTGATTGACCGCGGTCTTGAGGTCCTGAACAAGCGAGCCGTTGCGCCAGACGTTGAGGGTCTGGGTGCCGTGGCAGATGGCGAGGATGGGCTTGCGGAGGTTGAAGGCGTCCTGGAGGAGCAGCTCGTCGACGGCAGTGCGGGCCGGGTCGGGCTCGCCGCACTCCGGGATGGGCGCCTCGCCGTAGCGCTGGGGGTCCACGTCAAAGCGGCTGCCGGGGAGCAGCACGCCTTCGATTCCGGTGAGCATTTTGGCGACGAGGGCCTGGGGCTCGTCGAGCGGGACGACGACGGGCTCCGCGCCGGCGGCGCGGAGGGCGTCAAGATAAGAAGGCAGCGAGCGGCCGTTATATTCGGCGTCGATGCTGGGCACGGGGATGGCGATGCGCACGGTCACTGCATCCAGTGTAAGCCCATGGCAAATCGCTCGCCGCCGGTCAAGCCGCTGCGATTACCACCGAATCAGGCCTTCGGGGTCGTCGATGAGCACGACATCGTACTTGTCGAGCATGGGCATCAGCACGTGCTCGAGCTCGCGCTTCCAGAGCTCGCCCTCGTAGAACTTCGCTTTCATGGGCTCGCGGGAGGCGAGGTCGGGGAAGCCGCGCATGAAGACGAAAGTGTCGGGATCTTCGACGGAGAGCCAGGGCCCGAGGATCTTCATGCCGATCTCGGCGTGGGCCGGGATGGATTTGGCCCGAAAGACCTCGAGGAACTTGGCGCGCTTGCCGGGCCTGGTCTTGTAGGTGCGCATTTCGAAGATCATGCTGAAGCCTCCGCAGGGATGATCGCGCGAGGCGGTGGCGGCGCGCAAGACTGGAGCAAAGAGATCGCACAGACTCGCTATTGCGCTGAGGCCTGCGTTTCGACCTCAACTGCGGCGGGCAGGCCAAGCATCGCCTCGATCGCCGCGCGCACCCGTGCCGTCAGCTCGTCGGCCTGGCGCAGGTTCATGCCTTTGGTCTCGATGGGCTCTCCGGCGGTGAGGGTGAGCTCGCCGGGATAGAAGTGATGGGTGTGGATGGGGAGCAGATCGTAGACGCCGGCGAGGGCGATGGGGACCAGCGGAACCTGCGCGCGGATAGCAAGGAAGGCCGCGCCGGAGAGGAATGGGTGCAGCTCGCCGGTCTGGGTGCGGCGTCCCTCCGGAAAGACAAAGAGCGGCATTCCGGCGCGCAGGGCTTTGACGCCCGCGCCCAGGCTCGAAAGGGTGGCGTGAGGGTTGGCGGTATCGATGGGGATCTGGCCGGAGCGCTGCAGATACCAGCCGATGAAGGGCAGCGGCCAGAGCTCCTTCTTGGCCAGGATGCGAAAGGAAAACGGCAGCGAGGCGAAGACCACCGGCGTGTCCATGTAAGACGTGTGGTTGCATGCGTAAACCGCGACGGGGTGCTTGCGGAGGTTCTGAGCGCCACGGATGGTGATGCGGGAGCCGGAGGCCCAGACGCTGCCGCGGGCCCACCAGCGCGCGATGCGGTGCTGCAGGCGGCCGGTATTGTCAAAGAGCGAGACGGCGAGGGCCAGCGTGCCGCAAAAGGCCAAGATGACGAAGAACAGCGGCGCCTGGATGAGGTTGGTGCGCCAGCGATAGAGCCAGGGGAGGGGATTGGGACGCGCGCTCATAGGTTCGTGGAGCCCTCGGTGATCAGGAGAGTGCGGGCCTCGCCTACCAGGTAGACTGACCCGGCGACGACGACCGCGCCGCCTTGGGTGCGGTCCGCGGCCGCATCGAGGGCTTCGCTTACCGATGCAGAGGCCTCAGACGGAGTGCCGGTGGCTTGTGCGGCGGCGAGCAGGTCGTCCATGGAGGCTGCACGCGTGGTGTGGATGGGCGCGAGGACCACGTAATCGAAGAGCGGGAAGAGGATCTGGGCCAGCTCGGCGATGGGTTTGTCGCGCAGGCAACTGAAGACCAGCGTGCGCGGACGGCGGACCTCAAGGATGGCCCGCAGACCGGAACGGAGGGCCCAGGCGCCGGCGGGGTTGTGGGCCACGTCGAGGACCCACTCGGCGCCGCGCGCAACCACACGCTCAAGGCGGCCGGGCCAGCGGGTGCGGCGGATGCCGCTGGCGATGGCCTGGGGCGTGATGGGGAAGCCGTGGTGCGCGACCAGCTCGACGGCCGTGGCGATGGCCAGCGCGACGTTGCGATGCTGATGGGCGCCGGCGAGCGGAGA